>Ga0214919_10003086_pt1 | contig 25582 bp, 23 predicted proteins | sample LL1503_MetaG_FD_177994 | JGI IMG/M metagenome (GOLD analysis project Ga0214919, IMG submission 177994) | Freshwater microbial communities from Lake Lanier, Atlanta, Georgia, United States - LL-1503 | ecosystem: Environmental > Aquatic > Freshwater > Lake | place: USA: Georgia | collected... | reverse complement strand
CTTGTTTCTTGCCAAGCTTTTTCTAGCGCTTTAAAAGTGCAAACTTCGATATCCAAACCATCGGGATAAGAGGGTGGGTAATTGTTGCAAATATAATCCACTTCATCAATTTTAAATCGTCGAACAACATCATCTACCAAATCACAATCAACCAAAGGACAATCGCCAGTAATGCGAACTACCGCGTCGGCTTGATGTATTTTTGCTGCTTGCAAATAGCGATCTAATACATCGTTTTCGCTACCTTGTTCACAGGCAAAACCGAGCTTGCGAACATGTTCAACAAGGGGTAAGTTGCATTCGTCAACTGATGTGGCAACAATAATCTTGTCTATTTCCTTTGACCGCGAAAGTCTGGAAAGAAGAAGTTCAATCATTGGGATGCCACATATAGGTTTCAACACCTTATTAGGTAAACGGGTAGAACCCATGCGAGCTTGAACGAGAGCTACAATTTTCATTGTCTTTACCAATGGGTTGGGTTAATTAAGTACTCATCTTCGCAACACAAATCAGGTAAGTTGCCTATAGGTTTAGCATTTGCAGCAATCACAATTTGTGCCAGTTGACTTAAGCTATCTGCACCCACAACCACTCGATCTATTTCACAGAAAGATAGCGGATAGTCTAAACATGCTTGAACTGCCGACTCACCGAAGTCTGCGAGCCAATTATGCCAATTTCGCCATAAATCATCCCATTTAGAAAATTTATTGGGTATATCAGATTTCGCCATCAACAACAAGCCTTGTAAAAAGACGGAGCGAGCGTGTATTTCAACTCCATCATCTTTTAAACGCCTCATCCAACCAGTGCTGTGCAAACGACGGTCAATCAGGTTAAACGGCGCCTGTACAAGATCCAAATGAAATTTCTGTTTTAGCTCATCTAATTCGTTCGGCGAGTATATTGAAACTCCCACTTTTTGCACTTGCCCCCCGTCTTTTAATGCTTGAAGCGATTCATAAAGCGAAACTCCATTCGAACCAAGAAGCTGATCGGGTTTATGCAGCAGCATGCCATAGATTGAATTAACACCCAATCTTGACATCGATCCTACTGTCTGCAGCTTAACCCAAGCACCAACATCAATGCAACCATCTGGTAGTGCTGGTAATTTGGTCACCAGCTTAAAGCCTTGAGTACCAAGTTCACCCAAACGCATTTCACTCTCACCATATGCAATTGCTGTATCTATGGTATCAAGACCATTAGCCAAGGCAAACTTCAGCATATTTTCCGCCTCCGCAAGCGACGTTTGCCCAGAAAAATTGGAAATACCATATGGTAAACCTAGTTGAGCCGTTCCTAGGGCAAGCTTATTAGCGTTGGTAATGAGCATTTAGACTTTTTCTATACGAAGGCGATTTTGCTCTATCCACGCCTGCAAACTGGCAACGCTCATCCATTCAGTATTATTGTCTGAACTATATGTAAAGTCAGGTGCAACCAAAATTCCGTCGTTAATTCGTAATGGGTCTATACTCCAATTGTGAATGGCGGGCAGAATTTTATAATATTCAGTATATTCATAAGTATGCGCTGCATCTTCAGGGCCTATCATCTGTTCGTGTAGCTTTTCACCGGGGCGAATACCGATAATGTTATGGGTGGCTGCGGGTACAGTTGCTAACGCAACGTCTGTCATTTTCATAGATGGAATTTTTTTAACATAAATCTCGCCACCAACCATATCCTCAAAAGCATGCCAAACTAAATCGACGCCCTGCTGAAGCGTAATCATAAAGCGTGTCATACGCGCATCGGTAATCGGTAATACTCCCTTATCAGCTTGACTGAGAAAAAATGGAATTACCGAACCACGCGAACCCATTACGTTACCATAACGTACCACGGCAAAACGCGTGTCATTATTGCCCGAGTATGAATTTCCAGCTATAAATAATTTATCAGAGGTGAGTTTGGTAGCGCCGTATAGATTTGCAGGACTGCTGGCCTTGTCTGTAGATAATGCAACTACTCGCTTAACACCCTGATCGATACAAGCGTCTATCAAATTCATAGCGCCAAATATATTAGTTTTAACAGATTCAAATGGATTATATTCAGCAGTAGGCACGATTTTAGTTGCTGCTGCATGGACAACGTAATCAATATCTTTCAATCCTCTCGACAAACGGTCTTTATCACGCACATCCCCAATAAAAAAACGTACGCGAGGATCATCTCCATATAGCTTGGCCATTTCCCACTGCTTCATTTCGTCACGTGAATAAATAACCAAGCGGCGTGGGTTATATTTGGCAAGCGTCATCGGCACAAATGTGTGGCCGAAGGAACCAGTACCCCCGGTAATTAAAATGGATGAGTTAGTTAACATAGTATTGTCTTTCTGATTTAGTTAAAAGTTGATCTAACAAAGCAATAAAACGCGTATTACCTGGATCAAATTCCATTAGTTGACTTGCGTAGCGTTGGTGAGTATGTTTCCACTCTTCATCATTGACGGTGTTGATGTAATCCATCACCCGCTGGAATTGACTTTCGTCTTGGTTATTAGTCCAGAATGGGCCATTATTTGGGAGAATTGCGGGCCAACCAAAATTGGTTGCTTTACTTCCTATAGAAGATTCTCTGCAAGTAAAGGCAGCTGTCTTTTTGCCTCGCCCAATTGACTCGTAACCGAGAGTTGAGTCTATATGAACCACCATCTCAGCGGCATCAATCAATTGGTACGAGCTGTAATTATCTGTCCTAGGCACATATTCCCAAACGCAGTTATTAAGTCGAGCTGCATAAAAAAATTTCTCAGGCCCATCATTATTTTCTCCACGGCCACATATTTGTAATCTTTTATTATTTTCAACACACCATTTATCCAGAAACTCCAATACCTTAATTTCCGCTTCAAAAAATACATCCCAATATATAGGTGTGCCATCATCTTCTATATAAAAGGCTGTGCTATCCGCAGGCTCACTATGCCATTGAGAAATAAATAACACTGTATCATCCAGTATCTTATCTAGCTTAATAGCTGCATTATTTTTTAACGAACCAATGGGAATAGATTGACCGGATATGTAGTTCAGATAATGACTGCCAATCGCTTCGCCATGAACCAACATATAATCGACATGATAGTTATCTGATTTCACCAAACCATCAAAAACATCCCCTGATTCGCCTCTAGTACCGTTCTGGACAAAAATTGTTTTTACATCCGAAAATCGCTTTGATATTTCAAAAAATGCAACATTATTGTCAATAAAAGTGATTACTACTTTAGGCGAAACAGCTTGAATGAAAGCTTCAATATAAGCATTGAGTGGCTTGCCCTTCCAAAAAGCCAGTTTCAGCATTGCATGCAACAAGCAAGGTAGATTGACAGATTCCCCCCTCATCGCCATCACTGTAAAACTGTATCTTGACAAATAAGGCATCATCAATTCTGCACCACTGGCGTCATAAATTAACACATCACTTTTTTTTAGGAGTTGCCAACTTTTAGGTGGGGCAATAAAAAATGTGTAGAACAATTTTAGTTTTAATATCAATCGACTAATTTTCATTAAGACTCACTACAATGAACTCGGCTAACTTAAAATCCCACTCAGTATCAATGTCGATCACTTCTTTTGGCGATTCAATCAATAAGGGTATTATTTTTGACCCCACAAAAGAATGATTAACTCGGAGTTCGTCCGGAGATATTAAATAAAAACTACCATTCACTGCATACGCTGGTGGTAGATCTTGCGAGCGAGTATTTAGGCCGTGCTCTTGAATGAAAGGAACCAAGTAATCGCCATCCATTCTTAGCGTCCACATAGGGTGCTCGTGAATCGGTGACACACCAAGAACTGATTGATATCCATACTTGCTAAATAGCTCAATGCCACGTTGTATAGTTGATTGAGTTCTAAAGGGTGATGTAGGCTGCAATAACAGAATCCCATCGACTTTACCCCTTTCTGTTTCATACCAATCAAGTGCATGCAGAACAACATCAACTGAGCTTGCTGTATCGGTAGCCAACTCTGTTGGACGTAACCACGGCACGTAAGCGCCAGCCTCTTTACACACCTTTGCAATAAGTAAGTCGTCCGTGGATACAAGAATATCGCAGATATCGGGAACATTTTTGGCTGCATCAATCGACCAGACAATTAATGGCTTACCACCTAACAGCCGAATATTCTTACCAGGGAGACGCTTAGACCCGCCGCGCGCTGTAATTAGAGCAAGTATTCTCATTGCAATAGAAACCTGCGTAATATTTTCAAACCTATTGTTGCTTTTTTCTCATTTTTCTTATGCTTAAACTCAACCGACGAACTCGGACGTTGATTAGATATTACACAATGCCTGCAAAACACCACATCTTCAGGGAGGCCAAAATATGTATTATTCATTTCAATTAGATTCCATTAATTTACTCACGTTTATATTTCCATCTTAGCAAAATGGATTCGCGCTTTTTCCAAATCATCCGGAGTGCCGATGTCACTCCAGTATTCGTGAATAGGAAACACTGCAACAGGTATTTTCTTTTCTATACAAGAACCGATAAGATCCGTCATATTACGAAATTTTCCGGTGGGGATTAAACTCAATACTTCTGGTGAAATTGCATATATACCTGCATTGCAAAGGAATCTCTCTGAAGGCTTCTCGACTAACTCCGCAACAAATTGGCCAGAGGTTCGAATAACCCCATATGGGATATTAACTCTATGATCAATAGCAGCAACAGTAACCATCACACCATGTTCTTCATGGTATGTGTAGAAGCTATCAAAATCAAAAGTTGTGAGAATATCGCCATTCATCACAATAATTGGACTATTAGGTTTTTCTGGCAGTAGTGATAGCGCACCTGCAGTGCCCAACTTCTCATGCTCGCGCAGGTACCTTATTTCAACACCATAATCGTGACCATCACCAAAATGCTCCTCTATAACGTGTCCTAAATAATTCACTGAAATATAAATTCGATGGATCCCAACATCCACTAGACGCTTTACTTGTCTTGCCAATATTGGTAACCCACCTATATCAACCATAGGCTTTGGAGTGTTCTCTGTAAAAGGTCGTAATCGAGTTCCCTCACCACCTGCCATAATCACCGCAAAACTAAACTCTAGCGAAGATCCAACGTTATCCTTTGTTTCTTTAATCAAGTCCATTAAATGTATCAAGCGTACAAACCGGCCAATTTCATCAACCAACGGCAAGGCTGTTACATTGCCACTAGCCATAAGATCTTTTAAAAAACCGTCAGAATAACTTATCTCAGCAGTAATGGGGCTGGAGTTCATGGCTTGTATAGCGAGATTTTCCAAGCTTCCACCGGCAAGCAAATTACGCCGTATATCGCCATCTGTTAACGTACCCAATAACTGGCCATCTTCCGCTACTACTACAGTCATTCGGCGACGACTTAACTCAATGGCACGCACTGCGTCCATTAGAGTTGCTTGCGGCAATAAAGGTTTTTCACTCATCGATACCAACCATCTTGCGCATCCCCTTTGAGTGTCATACGCTTGCGAATAATCTGTTTGTCAAGTGGTGCCTTAGCCAATACATCTGCAATTTTAGGGCCAGCATCTCCTAGCCAATAAGGATTTTCGGCGCGATGACTTAGCGCACGAAAGTTTTTATCGTAAAGACAAAACCTCGTTGTCTTATAAATATCGTCGATATCATAGTCAGCGTCGAGCACGTTCTCACCACGCAAACGCCCTTCCTGACGCGATCCAATATTGACAGTTGGGCAACCAAATGCAGGGGTTTCCTTAAGGCCGGAGGATGAGTTCCCAACACACGCTACCCTTACTAAAGGATCTCGCGCAAGTGCAAGCACACCATGATAGAGATGACGTCCCAAAGACCGGAAAACTTGAGTATTTGGTATTTGCGCAGACGCAAAAATCTCTAACTGCTCAATAATAGCTTTTCCACCAGCATCGTTATTTGGATAAGTAAGAATCGTCTGCACACCTTCGGCTGCTAACCGCTCTATAGCGGACAGAGATGGTATGATCTGTGTGGGAGTGCGGTTGAACTCAGTACTCACAGAATGCTGCGTAAAAAGTACTACAGGGCGAGTTAAATCCAAGTCTAGCTTTTCGGCAACTTCTAACGGTGAGGCAAATCGGCCTTCAGAAATCAAGTCAATGGCAGGAAACCCAACTGTATTTACGCGCCAAGCCTCTTCTCCCATAGCTAATATGCGATTACTTGCCTGTTGGTTCGTTGTAAAATGTAGATGGGCTAATTTAGTCATTGCATGCCGAACTGAGTCATCTAGCGCGCCTCCTTCTGTCAAATCCCCCCCCTCTATATGTGCAGTAGGAATATTCATCTGACTTGCGGCAATAACAGCAGCAAATCCCTCAAAGCGATCCGCATAGACCACCATAATATCTGGCCTTAACTCATTTAGAACACGACTGATAGCTAAGACGCCAGAACCTATAGCTTGCGCAGTAGAAAAAAGGGTTCCAGCATCCATTTCTATTTTTACTTCTGCATCAATATGAAAGCCGTCACTCCTTATTTCATCAAGGGTACTGCCAAAATTTGGGTCGAGATGCGCACCTGAAACAAGTAAACGATAATCCAAATCAGGATGACGATCTATGGCTCTTAGAATAGGATATTGCAAACCATATTCAGCTCGATTTCCAGTAAAAACAGCGATAATACGTTTACTCATTATTACTCTCTCTTAGTATTTTGGTAAGTCCTTGCCGAAGCGATGTCTTAGGCTGCCATCCACAGGCGGACGTAGTGTCAGAAAAATCTAAAATTAAACTAGATTGACGCTCTGATACATTATTGCCATATACAAGCCTTTCAGGCTGTTCTGCAACATCCAAAGCTAATTCAGCCAATGAACCAATCGATGTGCCAATACCTGTTCCTAGGTTAAACAACGCACTTCGATTTTTCACATTATAGTTACTAAGGGCTAATGCCACGATACCCTCAGCGGCGTCTTCTACCCAAATAAAATCTCGAACTGGGGTTTTATCCATTACCTCTAGCATGCCTTCACCAGGAATTTGTCGTAAGATGGCACTTATCACGTTATTTTTTGACATGCCAGGCCCATAAATATTAGCTAACCTTACCACTAATCCACCATGCGTCTTCAGCACAGCCAATTCAGATTGTTGCTTAACACGCGTATAGGTATCATTACTTTGAATTGGATCGTTAGGGCTGTGTGCATGAAACTCTTCATCTCCATAGAGCACTGATGAAGATGCATAGATTACACGACGATAGCCTTTTGCCAATAATGCTGTAATCGTCTTTATAACTTCCAGTTCATAAGCCTTACCAGACTTGGCAACATGTGCACGATCATTATCTTGCGCCAAATGTATCAACACATCCCCTACTGGAGATTCCAAATAATCAGATACAGTGCACCAACCAGCGATATTTTTTCTTGTTACTGCAATAGCTTCAACATTTTCATACTGATAGAGTAACCGTAAAACATATCCACCTAGAAATCCAGAAGCACCTGTAATAATAACTTTCATAACTTCCCTATTATTATGCTAGTGGACATCAGATTTTTTTAATTGAAACCCTCGACGAACAGGTGACTTGACAGTTTTGCCAAGCAATTTCTCATAATCCAATACCGAAAAGTCTCCACCGCCAGGGCGTTTGACCCAAATGTTGCTTTCGGTTAATGCTTGCCCTGGGGCAATATCTTCAATAGCTACCACAGAAGCAAATGCAAATGCGATTGTAGGTGCCTCTGCCGCCACTGGCTCTTTCTCGCCACCACGTGCGGCAAAGATTATTTTCGAACCTTCAATCAAAGCTGTTAAAGCAATAGGATCCATTGAGCAAACGATGTCGGGGCCTAGTCGACCCATGCAATCTGTAAAATGTCGCTCTAGTATTGAACCACCCAAAGCAACAGCTCCAAGGCAGGGATAGTTAGATGTGGTGTGATCAGACAAACCAATCACCGCATCCGGAAATGCCTCTTTCAAACGAGTCATTGCTCCCAAACGCACAAGTTCGGGTGGTGTCGGATAGACGTTGGTGCAGTGGAGTAAAGCGAATGGCACTTTTGCTTTGCGAAGAATTTCAACTGATGGTCGTACAGTCTCAATGGAATTCATACCAGTGCTAATGATAACAGGCTTGCCAAAGCGCGCTATATATTTAACAAGCGGGTAATTGTTGCATTCACCAGAACCTATTTTAAAGGCTGGTATGTCAAACTTAACCAATCTATCAACCGCCGCGCGGGAAAATGGCGTGCTAATAAAAATAGCACCTCGCCGCTGAATATGCTCCATAAGGCGTCGCTCATCGGCTTCCGAGAGTGCACAACGCTCCATAATTTCATAAATTGAAACATCAGCATTTCCAGGTATAACCAACTTTGCCTCGTTGGACATTTCATCTTCAATAATATGCGTTTGGTGCTTGACAATCTCAGCGCCCGCATCAACGGCAGCATCAGCCATTGCGATAGCCATCTCTATAGAACCTTCATGATTAATGCCAATCTCAGCAATTACAACTGGCGGATGATTGTCACCAATTATGCGGTTTGCAATTTTAAATTCAGCCATAGATTCTTCTTTAATTTCGCTAATTTACAACTAGAGCCAAATCATACATTGTTACGATTTTCCTTTAAATACTCTAATTAGTCGAACTATAGGTCGAAATAAAAATATGAATCTTAATAATAAGATGGTGAGATTCATCTTATATTGACTCCATTGCAATTTGGGTATTTTTCTTTTTTCAATATCAATAGCGAAAGGTATTACATTTGTCATACTTAAATTGGAAACCTTGTAGCGCCCATCTTCTAATTTATCAGTTCCAATATCTGGGTTTATAAGTATGCCGAGCCTTGTGTCGCCAATATCTTTTAAAAATTCAGCCGACCACTCACCATAGCCTTCATATCCAAAAGTGCCACCACAAGGGAAAAAACTCACAAGAATTACATCAAATATTAAATGTGTCGAATTATGAGATCTTCCATGCCAAGTGCGATTGAAGAAAAAAGAAATGTCTCCCGCCTTCCCTTTTAATTTAATAAAGAGTGGGTCCAAATATCTCAATAAAAATGGAGGAACCTCTATTTTCCACTTTTCCATACGAGTAGAAACAAGATGAGATCCAGCAAGAAATACTGTAGCCCCATTACCAGAAGGGTTATCTCCTAGCATAATGCAAAGGCTAGTTTCTCCAAAACTATCCTGATGAAGATTCAACCCTTGATCACCGGCTGAAGATCTGCGATAGTTTATTTGCCATATCTTGTAATTATAGCCAAGTACGTCTTTTAATAAGGTTTGCACTTCATCATCAGACACTACTTTATCCAAAATTTCTGCAATTCTAGAATTCAACTGAGGCAATCGCATTACCCCTTCGACCCCAGTAATTGCTCCAATATAGTCTGGGTGTTTAGGCCCTAAACAAGAGACATCTCGGACAGAGTCAAATACATAACGAGATAAATTAGCAAGCTCATTAACTTCAGTATTAGAAAGTAGTAATCTTCCCGCATTAACAAAACCATTTTTCTTTAAATTTTTTATCATTTGATTCATAATTTAATCATTAAAGTAAATATATGCTCTGCTGCGATAGTTCTAACTCTTCATGAGAAATCACAACAACCACCTTACTATGTGATAGCTTTTCAATCAGGGTTACCACTGCATCTTTATTAACTTTATCGAGACCAGAAGTTATTTCATCAAGAATTAAAATATCACATCCAGAAATAAGTGCGCGAGCAATGCCAAGCCTGCGACGCTGTCCGCCAGATAGTGAGCGTCCAGCCTCGGCTATATTTATATCTAAACCACCTAAATGTCGAACAAAGTCTGAAGCTTCAACTTGATCAAGAGCCGACCAAATTTTTTCTTCAGAATAATTTTGACCCGATAATAGATTGCTACGCAAACTACCTCCAAAAAGATAAATATCTTGCGTCACAAATCCGACATGTGCGTGATACTGACTACTAATATACTCTTTGCCTGATGCACCTTGATATATTACATTACCAGTGTTAGGCATATAAAGACCTGCGATAAGATTGGCCAAAGTTGTTTTACCTTTTCCCGATCGGCCACTTAGCAGCAGTGGCGAACCTACGACAGCATTAATGTTTGTACTTTTAATGACATTGTGATCACCATAGCTGTAACTGATATTGCTACATAAAACACCTACTACCTTTTCATTTATGAATTTAGTAGTCGGTACTGATGGAATATTTAGTGCATTTAAGACAGGAAACAAACTACCTGATAATCGAGATAGATTGCCTAAGGAAGCAACCATTCCATTTAATTGACTTACAGCCTTCATGCCTAAAAAAGCAACACTAGCAATGATCGGAAAGCTTGGTTTATAAGTGTTGCCTATAAAATAAACCCATAAAGAAAATCCAACGAGGACAAAAAAAGGTAATAGTAAATTAAATGTACCAATAACAGATTGACAATAGGCAATAAGCACATCCAGCCTAGTGAGGCGACCTTGCGATCTTACCCCTTGTTTAATATGGTACTCATAATTATTCTCTACATGTACCTGGAGCAACCCATTAAATCGATCAGCAATGTCAGCAGAAAAATTGTTTCTTAACAAAGCGGACTCTTTTGATAAGTTAGATTGAATTGAAAATATTTTTTGCATTAAAAACATAAAGGGTAAGGCAATGAGCCCAAGAAACAAGGTAACTTTAAGGCTTGTGATGGCGGCCATAATCATCATTACGAGAGAGCTTAATGCAAAATAAACTGTGCTAATTACCGAACTCAAATATTTAGAAATCGTCAGCGCTTCTTGAGTATTTGTTCCAACTAGATTACCTACCCGTGAATCCCTAGTACACGACCATTCTCCAAACAAAATTCGTCTAAAAATAGTTTCTTGTAATCGCCGCCTTAACTTTGCATTTAATACACCATCAAAGACTAATAGGCTAAATCTAATAAGCAAACTAATACCAAAAACCACAACCAATAAATAGACTATATTGGGATATACAACTGTTACACCAATCGCATTTAAAAAATTGATTATATAACTCAGTAATGGGTTATTCACTGAGCCTGCTGAAGATTCAGTAAACATACTAACCAATAGCAGCATGCTTACCCCCTCAAACACTGCATTAAGAATAGTTAATAGATAATAGCTTGGCAAAAGATAAAAAATCCATACTTTCTTGATCTCTAATGCATTTATCAGATTATTAATGCTAGAGACATGAAATGTAAACAAATTAGATTTAGTATTTTTCATTCATTTTGATTTTTCAATTGCTTAAGATATGTGCGCCAAGTTTTCCACCATTTATCGTAAGTCAGCGCGTATTTATTTGCAAAACTTTGTACCGCTAGCTTTCGTTGTAAGTCATTCATCCATGCTAATGGATCTAACAAAAAATTTTGAGTCTCATTTATTAGCGATTTTGGTGTACGATGAATTAAACCAACTTCCTCTAAATAGTTAAAGTCATCGATACACCAATCCTCTTCTTCGCAATATATTCTTGGCCATAGAACCATGGTAGGTATATTGCATGCTATACACTCAAGAAAACCTGAACCAGGCTGATCCCACAAAACCAACCTACACTTATTAAGTAACTCATAGGTCAGCCCCTTATCAAAACGATCTGCACATACAAAAAACTCACCTCCAATATGGCGCATCTGATCGTATGCAGCAGCCATTAAGTCCAGTGATATAGGGTTATAAGGCTTGCAGTAAATATTAATTTTTGCTCTTGCAGCATTGCGGACTATATCAATCATTGAGGTTGAAAACTCGTCAAAAACATCTAAACGAATCGTTCCAACTCCAGATGGTGCTCCTATGAAAGGTTTCATCATGTTTGGCATCCAAAGTATATCAAATTTCTTATTGCCTTCGATCACAAGATCTTTCCAATACATCTTCCGCTCTGATAGCCAAGGACTAGGAAGTGGGTGTGTTTGCATTTGCATAATTGCAGCGTGCCTTGGTAGCCGAGTCCAACCCCAAGTTAAAAATATATCACTCATAGGCCACTCAATTTCCAAAATTTTGGATAGATCCTCAATGTATCCATAGTGTCCGCCGTGCTGAGCATTTATTATTTTGAAGCCCAACGTCTTTGCAACTCCAACAACGAATGAAGATCGAGTACCACCTGCTGAAGAATACATCAATGCTCTTACTTTGAAAGGGGCTAAGACCTTTTCAGCTGCATTATAATTATTCTGAAAAGCCTCTAGAAATTGCAATGGAATTGAGGCTCTAAGAAATTTAAAAAAAAGTTTAGTTATGATAGATTTTTGTTTTTCTGAGAAATCGTAAATACTTAAAACATTATTGATTACATTTAAGGTAAGTTGAGATTCATTAAGCATTGACTCCCTAAGAAATAAATCAGCCTTTACATGCTCCTGTTTCCAACCCTCATCTAGCTGCTTAAAGTTCATGAGATAAAAAAACCGCTTATGCAACGCACCCGTCATGTTCGCAAAAGTGAGAGCCGGAAAACGACCAAGCGGTGGCAGCCATTTAATATATCGACTGACGCCACTTAAGATACTGCTTAGGCTAAATTTACTCTGATCAATTCTAAATAAATTATTTTTGAAAGTAGTCGGTTGTGCTGGATTCTGCTCGGCAATCTGATGAATATCTATAATTTTTAGCCCCCACACCTCGGCCAATAATGAAATCACCGATTGATTAAACTGTGGTGTGCTAATCCGCTCTTGAAACTCTTCAATTGTATCTGGAATTGAAAATAGGCTTTGCGCTCCAACAGTTGGCTTGCATTTACTAGCATGTACTATTTTATTAAGCCTAACCAACCTCTCAAAAAAACAATGGGAAACAGGGACGATTGCTGTTCGTAAAATGATTCGTAAAGCATCTTGCGGAAGCCCATATCTAACAGAGTAATTTGAAGATAATTTTTCTATTAACTCAATATAAAAATGAGAGAGATGCTCAGACAATTCTAAAATCTCCGGCCTTTCAAGCCGAACAAAACCAAATAAATTACCGTCTGAAATAACCTCTCCTAATACCTTCATTTCTTTTTAGACAAAAGAACTTTATCTTGTATCAGTAAATGATCAAGTCCTGATAAAGAAAAAGTTTTTATAGCATCATTAATATCATTGACAATTGGCTGACCATGCAAATTGAAGCTTGTGTTAAGCAATGCAGGCACTCCAGTTAGGGATTTGAATGAAGATAATAAGGAATGCCATTCAGGAAAGTGCTCCTGACTTACCATCTGCGGTCTAACACTTTTATCGTAAGGGTGGGTTCCAGCAACTATTTTTTCATAATTTTCGGCTTTCGTGTCAAAACCAATTGTCATGAACGGCGACAATATTCCTTTAGGATTTTCAAGAAATTCTTCGGAGAACTCATCCATAATACTAAGCGCAAAAGGCATCCAAAAATCACGGTTTTTTATTGCTTCATTAATCCTTTGCACAGAACTAGATAAGGCAGGATTTGCAATTATAGATCTGTTACCGAGTGCTCGAGCTCCGAACTCTGCTCGCCCTCGAATAACTCCAATAATAGCTCCTTGTTGCAATAGTTTTGCTACATCATCGTGAGTTATCAACTCCTTAATCTCAAAAGAATCTCGATAGCTATCAAAATTATATGATTGAAACTCCTCTGAGATATCATATCCAAGGCACATAGTTGTTAAGGGAGCGCTCTTCAAGTTGGTATGCTGTTCATTTATAAAATAGCAACCGCCGATACTTAATGACTCGTCTCCTCCCGATGCACAAACATATATAGCTTCAACTTCAGGCATCTCAGATAAAACTTTATTCATTTTGATATTCATGGAGATTCCTCCACTGATAACAATTTTTCGAATTCCAGTTTCGTTAATGATATTAAGGACTAATTCCTTAGCGAGATTCTCTGCATAAAGCTGAACAGCGCCAGCAATATTATCAAATCGATAATCTCGCCACCCTCTCTTCAAGTATTGATATAGATCCTTTGGGCGAGTCTTAGCTACAATTTTCATTCCGATAACTTCAGATAGATCATTGAGTATACTCATAGCATCTTCGACATACTTCTTTTTAGCGTAAGGTGCCAAGCCCATCACCTTGAATTCGTGCTCATCGGGCTTCATGCCCAAAAGTAGCGTTGCCATTTTGTATACTCTACCAATATCATTCTCATCAGACTCAGCAATTAACTCGGGCATATCGTCGATGACACTCCAGACAGTTTGATTTCTGCCATCTCCCCAAGCATCAAGGGTAAGAATAATGCACGGATCTCCTCTAAAAGGGGATCCGAAATATGAATAATATGCATGACAAGTATGATGATCAAGAAACTCAATGCGTTGTGAATCTATTTTTAAATGATAAGAAAGTTGCCTCGCCTGCTCAATCTGAAACCTCTCCACATCAAGGGAGTTATTAAGCAAATACTTTTCATCATCGAGATAATCAAAATTAAAGTACTCAACAGATTTATGAAATTTTGGGTCATCTCTCAAATACTTTTTGTAAGACAAAACTTTATCTTGGTCTCCACTCAGCTTTGGCCTGAAGTACATTTCTCCGTAGTAATCATGCCAATCAGATAGACTAAAGTTAACTGTCCGCTTAGCCTTAAGTTCTAGACCAGAAAAACTCTCTGTAGTATAAGCAATGCGACAAACTTGCTCACCAGTTATACCCGTTTTTGCAAGGCAGTAATCAATTGATTTTGAAGGATAGCCGTAATAATTTTTAGTTCTTTCAAATCGCTCTTCTTGAACGGCAATAACAACTTTTCCATTATGCATTAAAGCCGCTGATGCATTATGAGAAATACTAATACATAAAATGTAATCATTCTCATTAATTAGCTGCATAGAATAAAGCCTTTTTTAAAAATTATACTTATAGAGCCTACTAAAATTAAATAGATTCTTCAAAAGATTAAAGTCCTCGGATAATTTTAAAGTTTCCAATATCACAAGTACTTCATCACTCCACAAATCACCCTTTGAAATGATCTCAGGAGAAGATGTTTTAATACCAACCATAAAAGCTTATATATGCAACCTTATGCATGCACACACATATAAAAAATTTTACAAGGCATATTAATTTCATATTTTTTTGAACATTAATGACATCATACTTTCAAAAAAAGGTGGTGATACAGGTAAGGAACAGTCACTATCATTTCCCCTCGACTCAATTGCATCTGCCATTTCTGTAATATTCTGCTTAAAATCTTCATATGGCGTACCCATGTATGGGAATTCCTTTGCTATTAATTTTAGACCAAATTTTTCGCAAATAATACTTAATGAATTAGGACTAAAGTGCCAGATGTGCTGAACTGGATGGAATAACGTCCATTGATCGCGATATATATCAGCAGCTACACTCATGCCGTTTGGCGTTGCAGTAATGCAAAAAAAACCATCTTTCTTTAAAAGTTTACTGACTTTGCTGATTGCATTTAATGGATCAGGCATATGTTCAATGGTTCCGCGCATTGAAATTAGATCAAATGATGAATCTTCGTAAGGTGCATTTTCAAGAGGCGCACACACTACATTATCACCAAAATCTTTATATGTATTTTGCGCAAACTTAACTGCCTCCGGATCAATTTCAATACCATATTTTTGGAAATTTTGACTCAATGTTTCTAGAAAAAACCCCCCATTACAGCCAACATCAAGTATTTTTCCTTCGTTAATAAATCGTTCAATAAATGATACATCATCCACATACTGTAACTTTCGCTGACTCATTTTTAAATCATTATTCAATCGTCGCCTGCCAATATAATTCTTATAATATAGATCTAGTCCAGTCGAATTAGATGAAGGGTTCATCCAAATTAGACTACACTTACTACACTTGACTGCTTTAAAGGCTCCTGATTTTGTCCAAAATTCAGGTTCAGAAGAGCCGCATGCAATACAACTATTTTTAATTTCTGTGAAATACTTTTCAAATTCATTAAGTTCCTCACCTCTAAAAATACCAGCCATAGCTAATTTCCTTTAAGAATTAAATTAATTTGCGAAAAAGTCTTTCAAACTTTGTGCAGCATGCCTATAAGCTATTTCTTGCGCCTCACGTGTCATACCACCAATATGTGGCGTAATGGTGACTTGATTACTTTTAGCAGCATAGCGAAGCAAAGGGCTCGCAAGACGGTTTCGCACTTCGTCTGCTAGAACATCCGTAGCCACGCGAGCCTGCTTGTTTTTAATCAAAAAGGCCACCAAATCATCTTCATTAACGATATCTCCGCGTGAAGTGTTGACTAACAGTACATCATCCCGCATATGTGATAAACATTCAGTGTTAATCATACCCTGCGTCTCATCGTTGACATGAACATGAAGCGCAATCACATCTGAGGATGCTAGCAGTTCTTTTAAATCACTAACCTGTTCAAAATCTTCTTTACCCACATTCTTATAGGGATCAAAAATCAATACTCGAGAACCAAAGGCCTTACAGTATCCGGCATACATTGAGCCTAATCGACCATAACCTATAACACCTATAGTGAGACAATTCATTTGCCGACCGATATATTTTGTGTAATCCCATTCGCCTTGCAGGGCGGCATTGTGTCCGCGTAATACGTGGCGCAAACTTGCTAATGTAAGTGCGAAAGCCAGCTCTGCTGTTGAGCTGATACGTTCGATGACATGGCGTTCCTCTGTAAGCGCTAGAATAGGCAAATCTCTTTCTGCCACATAAGGCTTGTCAATGTGATTAGTTCCGGTCGATGCCGTACAGATTACCTTCAAGTTCTTCGCCGCATCAATAACTTCCTTACCTATATAAACTTTGGATTTATTGGGATTTGTATAGATTGCATCATACTGAGAAATGCATGCGACAACTTCAGATAGACTCGGATCATCCAAATAGGTAACCTGTCCAATACTTTCTAGAGTCTCAGGCACTCCTGCAATATGTTTAACTGGCGTTATCACTAAAATAGCTGGCTTTTTTAAACTCATTTCTTAACCTTTAGCTTTGATATATTTACGGGGAGACTGATCCATTAACCTCTCTGCAATCAAAAAGTCAATTTCAGTATCCACATTTACAGCGCGCTCTGGAGGCAGGATATATGGGCGACTATTCTTAGAACCAAAACGCCTACCGTCAAGCATTAAATGATCACGCTTTAGTGCGTATATTGAACCGCTACGAATATAAGCATCGGGCTTCAAATCCTGCCTACGCATTTCTGGAATTTCTGGCAAACAAAAATCTACAATCTTATCGTCCACAATTTTTTTAATTCTAATGGGATGATGATCTTCTAGCTGATGAACAGCAATGACCGAATCCGCCCCCGTATCAATGAGCTTTTGAATACATGCATCAATATCTTCAGCCGTCTTCATAGGGTTAGTACACATCAATTCAATCACATAATCATACTTGACTGCCTCATCTTTCTCGATCCAAGCCACTGCATGCTGCATAGCTGAAACTGAACTGGCGGTATCAGTTGAATACTCACTTGGCCGCAAAAAAGGGGCATTCGCTCCATACTCAATAGCGACCTGACGAATCTCCTCATCATCGGTCGAAACAACGTAGCGTGTAATTAACTGACTTCGGAGCGCTTCAGCGATCGTATATGCAATTAAAGGAACCCCCGTGATTTTTCGGATATTTTTCCTTGGAACTGATTTTGAGCCTCCTCGAGCTAATGTCAATGCAAGAATACGCTTTGGTTCTGTCACAGATACTCCTGCTCACTCATAGTTTCAAAATCACGCAAGCGCAATGTATATTTAAAATCATCAATGGGCAATATACCCACTTTTCCACCCACAATTTTTCCCGTACGCACTATTGCTGCTGAACTTAAGCAACCTAAACCATATAATGCGCGATAAGCTGGCTGCCTCTCAGACCTATGCTTCATCGAAGCATCCGTCTGCTGATAATCATCATGCTCATTCTTTAGCCAGTAATGGCCATAATCCAAATAGCCGGGGAATACAGTATCGTAGCCCTTAAACTGGGCATCAAAGATAAGTTCATCAAAAATGTTCTCAGGACGATTTAAATAATCATAATTGACATACAGCAGGGCTTCTGGATAGTCACCAGCCAACTCAACTGACTCAAGACACTTTTGCAAAAATTGATTCATGTCTAGGCTATCTGCACTGAATATAGCGCTACGTTCAATCCATGAAACACCTAAGTGCTCTGCAATTTTTCTGTCATCTACAGCAAGATAAATTTTATTGACATACGCTGCCTGCTTTAACTCTTGAACTAACTTAACCAATAAATCATAAACTTTTGTGCCAGATATAATTGCCCCCTGAACGGGCAGTACAGCAGCAATATTGGCGTTCTCAGGTTTCAAAGATTCTGGTAAATCACTAATCACGTCATGATCAATTTGCTCAATAATAGAAACAACCCCGCGCGCACGTCTTGGGGCGTTTCCTTGATGCAATCCATGATGATGATATACCGCAGCCTCTGGGTCATAAACTATATGATAACCAGCAGATATAACTGCCTTACCCCACACTCGATCCTCGATATTAGTCACGGCATCATCAAAGGGAAACTGCTCCCACACATCTCGACGCAACATGCTGTTCGCGTTATGGAAGAAATAATCTTTTACTTGAACTCGACGATCTTGACCAAAAACAATCAATAAATCCCGCTTATCAATATCTGCTGTAAAACTCAACGGTAGCTGACGACCATAAACACCAGCAAGTTTATCATCAGCCTCAAAGTTTTTTAGTAATGAAGATAACCAATCTGTGCTTTTTGGAATACAGTGCGCTGAAATACAAACAATAAAGCGACCACTAGAGGCCAAAATACCTTCATTTAACGCCTTACCAGGCAGAAATTTATCAATATTAATAATGGAAGCCAAGGGATATCGCTTAGCCACCTGAACAGTATGGTCTGAACTGGCATTGTCGACCAAAATCACTTCAAAATTCTTGTAATCCTGCTGATAGATCATTGCCAAGCAATGACCAATCCAGCGCTCTTCATTTTTGGTGCGTACTATAATTGAAATCTCAGGCATCATAGGTCCCTACTTAAACATATCTGCAGATAACAAAGTGTCAACTGGGATGTCAGAAATGGCTCGCTTTCCGATAAGGGTATGCAATAGTTTTGCTGGAATTCCGGTTCCAGGATTTCGATAAGTGACCATCGCCTCTGTCAATTGAACGCCTTTATTAATATTCACTAGTGAGGTGGCTGAAACATGATACTTTCGACGGGTTATCCACTCCGTTTCACTTACCTGCTTTTCACCCGTCCCGATTATTTTTGGCACATTGCGAATATCTCTTACCATTGCAATGAGTTCATCGGGCTCTAAAGACATTTTATGGTCAAACCCAACCATTGTTTTATCCAAGGTAAAGTGCCTCTCTATCATTTGAGCCCCTAAAGCAGCAGCCAGCAGTGACGGTAAATAACCGATTTCATGTCCAGAATAGCCAACTGGCAAGTCATAACGAGCCTTTAACACATCAAGCATGGCAAGGTTACATTCAGCCAAAGGTGTAGGGTAAGCAGATACACAATGCATTAGCTCTAAGGCCGCATCATATTTACGGAAAATCTCCACAGCACGATCTATTTCATCAAGATCAGCCATGCCTGTAGAAAGAACAGTATGCATTTTTTTTTGCGCTAAGTAGTTCAATAACTCCAAATTGGTCAAACTGTGACTAGCTAACTTGAAATGTTCAACGCCAACGGATAGAAGAAAATCTACAGCATCGGTATCAAATGCCGTCACCATAAAATCTAAACCTTTAGTTTCAGTGTACTGTTTTAACTCACAATATTCATCAAATCCGAATTCGAGGTGATTTCTTATCTCACGATAAGTGTTGCCAAATTGTGGAAAACGATCATCAGGTGCATCAAGCGTCTCACCTACCGCTAGTTTAGCTACCGTTCTCTTTTGAAACTTGACCGCATTAACGCCGGCAACTGAAGCAACATCAATTAATCGCTTGGCCAAATCAAGCGAGCCGTTATGGTTAAGGCCGGCTTCCGCAATAACATAACAATCTTTTAAATTATTCATATGAAGCATCCTTTTTAAAATTCATTTTTGATATTCCACTTCCGTATCAAAGTAATTACGGTACCAAGTAATAAACTGGTTTATACCTTATGTTGTTGTCTGCCCTTCCCCCACGCTACCGCCCTGCCCGACCGAGGTCAGCATGTCGCACTTTTCACTTATTATTAAAAAAAGTAGGTGAGTGCTACCACCCACCACCGCCCGATCCCTTTTTTATAGAGACTTCACGCTACCCTTTTAAACTGGCCTAACTCGAATTTGGCGTCGACTTTTTTTGCCATGAATTCGAGGAGGAGGGCCGCCCTACTCTCTCCGCTGAAGGTTTTAAAGACTGCCTTTAGGCCGCCGAAAGGTCCGTCGACGATCTCAACGATGTCGCCCTCAGAGAAGGCCTCGAGCACCGGGCCCTCGTCCAGCCTTTCTATTAGGTTAGCCATGACCTCGTCGTCCAACATGGCGAGCCGGCCCCCGAAGGTCACGAGGTGCGAGACCCCCCTGGTGGAGCGGATCGGTGACCAGTTCTGCTGTCCGTCACCTTTAAGACGCACGAAGAGGTACCTCGGGAACATGGGCTCCTTATTTAAAACCTTTTTACCCCTGTAAATTTTTTCTATTGTCACGAGGGGTAGGAATGATTCGAAGTGCTGGTTCTGAAGGTTGATGTGGGCCAGCGCTTCCTGGCGGGGCTTGGTATATATAAGGTGCCATCGGTCCATGGGGTCAGCCCTTCAGGTTCGATCGAACGGACTGGATCTCTTTTTTTAGGGCGCGGTACTCGGCCATTTTACGCTTCAAAAAACCCGCGGTGAGATTGGCCTTCTCGGCGATTCCTTTAGGGGTAAGGAGGTAGAGGTACACCGACTTATAGGGGTTCTTGCTAAAGTTACCCACCTTGATGTGGCCTATTTCAACAAGGGCCTTGAGGCAGTAGTTGGCGGATCCTAAGCTGACCCCAAGTTTATTTGCCAGTTCTCGCTGGGTGAGATCCGGCTCCTCATCGAGGATGCGGAGGACCCTGAAGTGCACATCAGGATCAATCAATTTTAAGACTTTAGTCATGCTTATGATGCTTTACTATTGTTCAATATTGAACAATAGTAACACTTAATTTAAAATGTTCAAGTAAAAAATGGGGTGTCAGAATGCAAAAATGGATTGAATTCTTTGTCAGCTCGAGCTAGCTAACTTTTTTGAGCGTTAGGAATAAGTGCATAAATTAAACCATAGAGCGCAATAAATAGAATGATTGCTATCCAAATAAAAAGTATTTTTTGGTAAACCCAGGTGATTGTGAGCAAAGGAAATAACCAAAGCCCGCTTAAGGCTGGGGTCACGAGTGCGTTCGCTATTTTTTTATAACTAGACTGAGGCCTAAAAAAATGAAACAATTTAAGATGAAGGTGCAATGTGTCAGGATGATAAATTGAAACGCCTTTGACCATGCGTCGCAATGAACTAAAGACCACTTCGGTCGCAGGATAAATCAAAATAAGTACCGCCCCCCAAGGTGAAATTTCAGGATGACGGCCAAAAAGAATAATAGTCAACATGCCCGCTATTAAACCTAAGCTATAAGCACCTAGATCGCCTAAGAAAATTCGGCCATAAGGGAAGTTCATCAACAAGAAAGGAGTGATAAGCAGCATCACGCTAAAAATTAAAAACAACATCGAAATATCGCTTGTTTTATAACTTAAAAATAAAAGTGCGCTTAATATAGATAAAAAGACTGCCACACATAAGCCGTTCACCCCATCAATCAAATTCATGCCATTGGAGATAGCTACCAAAGATAAAATATAAAAAAAGCTAATGCCACCCTGAAGCAGGAATAATTTTCCGATGAAAGGTATGTCAGTCAAAATCGGAAGCGGGCCTGTATATTTCGCTCTAAATAACCAACCTACAAAAAGAAGTGTAAGTAATCGAATTGCGGGTTCTACATTTTGTAAAAGATCCTCTTTAGCTCCCACAAAAATAATTGGGATCAAACATATGAGTATAATTTTAAGAAGTTGAATACCCTCATTGGTATTGGAAAATGCCACAAAAGAAGACAGTGACAAGATAAAAATTAATCCGCCTAATCTTGGAGTTTCATTTAAGTGGATGCGCTGAATAGCCTGGTAAGTTTTAAGACCTAAATTTCGATAAAACTTTTTATGCCAAAAATATGCAACTAAGCTATTTAGAACTAATGCCATGCCCATAAAGATCAGAACGAAAGGATCAAACCATTGCATGATATTAAGATTCATAAACATAATGTTAACTCATAGCCATCTATTATTTACAAGAGAATAATGAGATGGATTCAAGGCGTTGCCCTAAAAGATCTTTAGATGATAACTCAATCTTTAAGTCTTTGGGCCACTCTATGTTTAAAGTAACATCGCTCCATAAAATGCATCTTTCACTTTGGGGATGATAGAAATCTGTTGTTTTATACAGATATTCTGAAGAATGCGAGAGTGTTAAAAAGCCATGCGCAAAGCCTTCTGGAATATAAAGTTGCTTCTTGTTATCACTTGATAAAATTTCTGCAACATATTGTCCGCATGTAGGTGAGGATTCTCTTATATCAACAGCTATATCTAAGACTTCACCTTGAATAACGCGCGTTAATTTACCTTGCGCATGAGGGGGTAATTGATAATGAAGGCCCCTTAACACCCCTTGAGATGATTTAGAATGATTGTCTTGCACAAATGAAACATTTAATGAAGTTTCATTTTTAAAAATATCTTCTCTGAAACTTTCAAAAAAAAAGCCACGTGAATCTTCAAATACATGAGGTTCAATTAAAAGCACATCTGGAATACTTAAAGGAGTCACTTTCATATTTAAATAATATTTTTTTATTAAACGCGTTTTAATTATTGATCAAAGCGATTTTAAGTATTGCTGCTACTTCCATTTCCCAACTTGGGAATTCTAGCATGAAGGTCTTTTTAATTTTTGTCGTATTTAATCTTGAATTCATAGGGCGTTTGGCTGCTGTTAAATATTCATCAGTTGAGATTGATTTAATATCTTTAGATGCCATTGTTGTTTTTAGTCCTAAACGTATTACTTCATCAGTTATAAAACACGCATATTGATACCAGTTAGTTTCACCTCCAAGGGCTACATGGTAAATCCCAAAATCTTCAAAGCTAGCTTTATTTAAAATAGTTTTTACAATTGTGTAAGTCACGTCAGCTAATAAATCCACTGAAGTTGGTGTACCTTTTTGATCGCTCACCATATTTAAAGAAGTTTTTTTCTGGATAAGTTTCAATATCGTTTTTAAAAAATTCTGCCCATGACTTCCAAATACCCAGCTTGTTCTTAAGATAATATGTTTCTTGTATTGTCGAACAGCCTCCTCTCCCTTACATTTAGTCTGGCCATAAAGGGATTGAGGGTTGGGTTGATCAGTTTCTAAATAGGGTTCATTTTTTAAACCGTCAAATACGTAATCTGTTGAAAAATGAATAATAGGTATATTAAATTTAGATGCCTTTTCTGCTAAAACCATAGGGGCTTCTGTGTTTATTTTATGCGCCAATTCAGGCTCTGACTCAGCTTTATCAACGTCCGAATATGCCGCAGCATTAATAATAATATCGGGTTTAATTTTTTCAAAAAATCTTCTAATTGCATCAGAGCTTTCTAAATTAAGCTCATTTCGATCGGTCGCAATAACCTCCCCTAAAAATGCTAATCTTTTATGTAACGCGAACCCTACTTGGCCATCTTTACCTGTGAGCAAGATTTTCATGAATACTGCTTTTCTAGCCAATGTTGGTATTCGCCTGACGCCAGATGATTGGCCCATATTTCATGCTCTAAATACCATAAAACTGTTTTACGAAGTCCTGTTTCAAAAGTTTCTTTAGGTTTCCAACCGAGCTCGCGTTCTAATTTCGAAGCATCAATCGCATAGCGTTTATCGTGGCCGGGTCTATCTTTAACAAAAGTAATTTGCTCACAATAACTCTTACCATCTAATTTTGGTTTTAATTCATCTAAAACAGCACATAAGCTTTCAACTACTTCTATATTCGTTTTTTCATTCCAGCCGCCAACGTTATAAGTTTCGCCAATTTGCCCTCGCTTTAAAATTTCGAGAATGGCACTACAATGATTTTGCACATAAAGCCAATCACGAATCTGCTTGCCATCGCCATAGATAGGTAAAGGTTTGCCATTTAAAGCATTCAATATACATAAAGGGATTAATTTTTCAGGGAATTGGTATGGGCCATAATTATTAGCAGAATTAACTGTCAAAACTGGCAACTTATAAGTCTGAAACCACGCGCGGACTAAATGATCACTTGCGGCTTTACTAGCACTGTATGGGCTATTAGGCTTATACGAATCTCTTTCATCTGAAGGGGGATCAGTTAAATTAAGTGATCCATAAACTTCATCTGAGGATATATGTAAAAAACGAAAATCTTGTTTTAAATTTTGATCTAAATCATTCCAATAACTTCTTGCTGATTCAAGTAAGTTGTATGTACCTACAATATTGGTCTCGATAAAATCTTTTGATTCGTGAATCGATCGATCCACATGGCTTTCAGCTGCGAAATTCAGAACCGCTCTTATCTGGTATTTTTTTAGGAGACTTGAGACTAAATAACGGTCTCCAATATCGCCTTGGATAAAATGATGGTGCAGATTGTTGTTTAAAGAAGATAAATTTTCTAAATTACCTGCATAGGTTAATAAATCCAAGGAGACTACATCTTCTTTTGATTGACTCAACCAATCCAAAACAAAATTTGAGCCAATAAAACCTGCAGCGCCTGTCACAAGAATAGTCATTGCGTAATTTTATCATTACGACCGAGGTTAATGAACCTTAATAAAAAAAGTTCAGGGTATTACTATATAAATATATTTAATTTATTAATTAATTATTGCTGTTATCCTAACTTCTATTTATCACCTTTTAATTTTATTGGAAGACAAATTCGTAAGTTACTACGCTATTTATTTAGGATTTCTTACTAATAATTACCTGCTATAATCCTAGCAAAGACTCAGTCTACCTTTACCAATGCATCATTTTCTTATGATATGAACAAGTTAAAAAAAATAGGATTTATTTTACAAAATCAGATTGATCAAGAATTGGATAATTTGCTTTTATACTGTAAAAAAGAAAATAGCAATATATGACATTTATAAATAAGCAGCCATTAATTAGCGTTGTAATTACAACTTTTAACAGAAAAAATTTACTAAAAGAGACGCTTGACTCAATTCAAAGACAATCATTTACAGACTTCGAAATTATTATAGTTGATAATTATTCTGAAGATAAAACTAAGAATTTCATTTTAAATCATCCGAATAAAAAAATAAGATTTTATCAAAACAAAAATGATGGAATTATTGCTATTAATAGAAATTTTGGAATTAAAAAAGCAAAAGGGAAGTATATTGCATTTTGTGATGATGATGATCT
>Ga0214919_10003085_pt1 | contig 25594 bp, 18 predicted proteins | sample LL1503_MetaG_FD_177994 | JGI IMG/M metagenome (GOLD analysis project Ga0214919, IMG submission 177994) | Freshwater microbial communities from Lake Lanier, Atlanta, Georgia, United States - LL-1503 | ecosystem: Environmental > Aquatic > Freshwater > Lake | place: USA: Georgia | collected... | reverse complement strand
TGGGCTATATTACTGGCGGCTCTTTTCAGGGAACGCGTCTCCAAGGTGATATCTTACCCGGCGGTGGGAACTGGTCGCAGAACGGCACCTTAGAGCCGGACGTGGCCTGCGGCCTGTTTGACGCGCGGTCCCTTTGGCGCACGGCCAATGGCGGTCTCATCCACGTCACCTACACGGGGCGCAGCGTCATTCCGAAGGCCGCGTCGGTTCAGATCCGTGATCCTGAGGTGACCGAGGTCGACCCTGCCAGCTATTATATTCGCATCGCACCTGTCTTTGAGACCAGCGATCCGGAGCACCTATGGCTCAACGGTCTATTGGCGGTCGGCTGTGGCCAGTGGATGCCATGGGGCATTCGCCACTGGATGTTCGCCATCCGCTAGCCTGTCGATCAGACAAGTGGAGAGTTCATCGGTAGTCCAACGAGGGCACGGCCGTGCAATTCGCTGACCGAATCCAAGTCATAAACCACATGGCTGGACATGACATTGATGTCCCTCAGCGCGCGCTGGATCGGGTTGGTGACGAAGTGAGCGCTGGATCCACTAGCAGCCGACGCTAGGCTGATGACATTGCGGCACAGATCCATGGCGTAGGCGATCTGCATCCGCACGGCGACGCGCTGCTCAGGGGTTGGGGGCTCGGTCTGATTGGCCATCTGCATGATCTTGTGACCGGCATCTCGGATCAGCATCTCGGCGGTTCGCGCATGCATGTCGGCATGGCCGAGCCTCATCTGTGAGGCGGGCTTATCGGACTGTTTCAGATCGGTCAGAAAGACTTGTCGCTCTGACATATAGGATTTGAAATGGGCGACAGCGGCCCGGGCTGTGCCAATGGCTGGTATGGCGGCGGTCAAGGCCAAGAAGGGCATCATTGGCATCCGATAGATCGGATTGTCATAGAGCGCCGCGCCGTTTCCGCGTCCGTCTCTCAGCCCCGCGACTTCGAAGGATCGGTGCTCGGGCACATAGACCTCGTCTGCAACCACATCGTGGCTGCCGGTTCCGCACATGCCATCGACATGCCAGCTATCAACGATCCGTCCTTCTGAGGTTGGGAAGATGAAGAACCTTATCTGGGGCGGACCCTCCGCGCTGGCGATCGCGCCATAGGCCATGATCCAGTCCGAATGCATGACGCCAGTGCCCCAGCGCCATTTGCCGCTGAGCACAAAGCCGCCATCGACCGCCTTGGCACGGCCCATAGGATTGGTGACGCCGGGCGCAATAACATAGGGGTGCGAGCCGAAGATCTCGTCTTGGGCCTGTTTTGGAAATTGGGTCAAAAGCCAATTATGCTCGACGCAAAAGGCAGTCACCCATCCGGTCGAGGAACAGCCTTCTGATAGGGGCAGCATAGCGTCGATGAAGGATTGGACGTCAAATTCCAGCCCGCCATAAAATTTCGGCACAAAGTGATAGAAGACACCGGTCTTTCGGATCTCATCCCAGACCGCATCAACCGGATGGCGCGCCGCCTCTGCCTGGCGGGCATTGTCGGCGAGTAGGCCTTTGAGACCTTGGGTACGCGCGGTTAGGGCTTGAGGCGTTAGGGCCGTAAGTTCTGCCGCTGAAAGCCAGTGTTTGTCGGGGTTGGCGCGCGATTGGAGGTGCTGGATAGCGTCTGTTTGGCCCATTGATCAAGGCTTCCGAGTGGTTAATCCCAAAGCAGAGGCTATAGGAGGATTTGTAAGGAGGCGAGGGGGAGATCGTTTCCAATCCCCCCCAATTCAAGCCTAGAAACGCTTAGACAGTTCCAGCGAAACGGTCCGAGGCGGGGCAATCATCGCGCCGTGACTGTTGCTGCCGATCAAAGGCACGTTGAAGGCCTGACTGAAGGTCACTTGGTTCGACAGGTTGCGGCCAACCAGAGCCACTTCCCAATTATGGGCGTCATTCTTGATGCCTATGCGAGCATTGACCTTGGTGAAGGCCTTTTGTGCGTTCAAAGGGTTCATGTCCGACTGATAGTAGACCAGATCCGTATAGTCCGCCGAAACGCGGCCGGAGGCCTTCAAGTTCTCACCGACCTGGCCCTGAAGTTGGAGATAGACATTGCCCTTCCACTTGGGAGCGCGGGTCAGGTCATAGCCCTTGAGGTTGTTGGTCTTGGCCACGCAGGTCACAGGCGCATTGAAGGCGCAGGCGGCACCGGGATAGTCAGAATAGGTGGCGTCGAGATAGGACCCGCTACCGCCGAAGCTGATATTCGCGGTCGGCCGCCAGTTGGACTCAACCTCAATACCCTTTGAGATCGCGCCCGCCGCATTGCCTGTCGTAAAGCCCGTGCCGGTGTAGGACGAGACCTGCAGATTGACAAAATCGGTTGAGAACAGAGCAATGTTTAGATCACCCTTACCATCCAAAAGGCGTAGCTTTGTGCCCAACTCCCAAGACTTAGCCTTTTCAGGCTCGTAGCTCATCTTCTGGCCAAGATTAAGGATGTTGTATTTTAGATTGCCATCGTTGGAGATGAAACCACCGCCCTTGGTGCCGGTGGCATAGCTCAGATAGACCTGAGCATCAGAGTTGATTTTGTACTGAAGCTTAGCGGAATAATCCCATAGATTTTCTGTCTTATCGCCGTCCAGATTATAGGGAATGACCGACGCCGGCAGCGTGCCCTTATAGAAGGAGACGATGTTTGCAGTCTTATTTTCCTTATTGTAACGAACGCTGGCATCAAGCGAGAGCTTGCTGCTCAGACGATAATCGACCGACACGTAGGGCGAGATGGAATAGCCATCCTGATAGAAACCGCGGGTCGCGAAGGCCTGATAGGCAGGCAGACCGTTTGCCGCGCCTAAATACCAAACCCGCTGAGTGATCTTAAGCTTGGTCTTCATGTAGGTTGCGCCAGTGCTGATATCGAGATTTTTCCCGATAGCGCCAATGCCGCGGATTTCTTGGAAGAACTGGTTGGAATCTTCAGCCTGATTGACGTCAAGCAGGGACAGGGCGCTGACGTCACTGTCGATCTGTTGGCGCGAGTGGATCACCAGATAGGAGGTGATCGAGGTGAACTTCCAATTGTCTGTGCGCCAATTGACCGTCGCGGTTCCGGCACCGGTTTGGGTATTGTTCTGCTCTGGGCGCTCTGTCGAAGCTGTTCTCCAGAAGGACGGCCATTCTTGAGCCGTACCGGCACCGCCCGCGGCATTACGCGCTGCGATGCTCAAGGCGTTGGTGCCCAAACGATTGAAGACGATGTTGCCGCCATCAATATCGTTCTTGCTGCCTTCGAGCTTGAAGGTGGCATCGAGGTTTGGACTGATGTCCCACCGGACCTGACCGCGAACGCCGCGATAGTCGGTTGAATATTCATCCTTCTTGGTCAGGCGGTTATGGATATAGGCCCCATCAGAACCCGCCGAGACCGATAGACGCGCGCTGACCTTGTCGGACAGGCCGCCCGTGATGAAACCGCTGCTGCTCCATCCGCCGACGGCCATCTCGGCGCCGGCGCGAACCTCGGCCTGATAGTCGTGGCTTGGCGCGCGAGAGATAACGCTGATCGCACCTGCATTGGTGTTCTTACCAAACAGTGCCCCTTGCGGGCCTCGCACGACCTCGATCCGTTCGACATCGAGGAAGGCAGTTTGCAGGGATCGGGCCCGGCTGGAATAGACGCCGTCAACAAACAGACCGACGGACTGTTCGAAGGCGAGGTTTCCCGGACCGGGGCCAAGACCTCGGATCGTGATGGCATAGTTGCCGTTGGTCTGGTCAATCTGAAGGTTCGGCACCATGGACTGGAGGTCGGTGAACTGATGAACAGCCTGCGCATCCAATGTGTCGCCTGTAACAGCGGCGAGGGAAATGGGCACTTCCTGCAGGGTTTGAGCCCGCTTGGTGGCCGTAACGATAATCTCGTCGACCTTGGCTGACGCCTCGGTAGCCGCGTAGGCAGTTGACGACGCCATGGCCAACACAGCCATGCTCGCACTTAGCAAGATGTTCGTTTTCACAATTTCCCCCAAATTTTACAGCGTCCTAAGACGGCGCTGACAAGAGGTTAGTATTCAAAGTAATTTCCTGCAAGCGGTTAACGGCCGCTGCCCATCAGGCGGCGAGCCGCTGAGGAGCATCGGCAACTCGCAAGGCGTTATGCTGAGGTTCTGGCTTGCGACCATGAAATGGCAAAAGCGCTTAGGGCGTCTTCATCTGCCCTATCCACTGGCGGATCAGGTCTAGGCCCTCTTGATCAAGCACAGTGCGGCCCAATTCCGGCATCATGACGCCGGGCTCGGTGGAGGCCATGCGATAGGTCAGTATGGAGCGGTCGGGATGGCCCGGATCAATCCCAACCTTGAGATCGCCTGCGCCGCGCCCTGCGGCAACCGGCTGTTTGCCAAAGCCCAAGGCCGGGGAACGGTTTTCTTCGAGGGTCAAAAATAGGCCCGAATTGCTCGCGGCGGCGCGGGGGTTATGGCAATGGGCGCAGTTGGCGTCGAGATAGGCCCGCGCGCGGTCATTCAGAGGTGCACTGACATCATCCCAGCGGGCTGTCTGAGGCACCTGATGCAGCGGTGGCGCGCCGCTCAGCAGGCCTTTTCGGGACCAATGGGCCAGTTGGTTTTCTTGGCCCTCGCCATAGGCAAAGACCCCATTGAGATTGCGCGCCTTGGGACCGATGGGCGTCAGGGTCTCATCGAGTTGATGGCACTCTTTGCATTGGTTTTGATTGGGGATGGCATAGTCAATCCGGCGCGGTTGGCCGGTTTGGTCAATGAAGGACAGATCCACACGCGCGCCCGCCCGTTTCAAGACCGCATCGGTCTGATCGGCGTTCCACCTGTAGGTCTGAGCCACCCAGCCAGAGGCTTTGCGGATGAGCAGCCGGGTCTCAATCGAGCGTACGGCCTCATTGGGCCGTCTCATATCGGCCGGATAGGCGAAGGTCTTGACCAGAACCGCCCCGACCGGGAAATCTAGAACGCCAACCTTCGTATAGACCGCCGCTTTTCCCGGCGGCAGAAAGACGAACCGGGATTTGACCGCATAGTCCGTGAAGAGCGGGCTGTTGAGCCCGTAGGCAGTCAGTCCGGCATTGGGCTGGCGGCCCGCTGGATCGGTAAAGAGCTGGTAGTCTGAGAGCCTTGGCGCAGGCGCGTCTGCCAGCAGGGCCTCTAGCGCGACCCCAGGCGGCGGCGTGCTCCCGCCAAGACAGATAAGGGCTGCAAGCCCCGCTAGCCAGCGCCTCATAGGGCCAGATCAGCCTGACGCTTGGGCAGAACAACCGCCGCAGGCTCCGCGATCTTGGCGTCCCCGACCGACTTGGTGATGGTCGGCCTTGCCTTGTCGACCTGACCGGGGGCCGGAAGGTTCAGGTTCAAGACCGGGCCATCGCTGAACCGGACCTGAGCCACATCCGGTTGGCCCTCAAACCGAACAATACCGTCCCACAGGACAGGGGGCAGCGATCCGCCCAATTGCTTGGCAATCATAGAGCCCCCATCAAATTTGGGGTCCCAGCCATTCTTGCCGATGAGGTTGTCGCGCACGACAATGTCACGGGGCAGGGGATTGTAGCTCTTGTCAGTGAATTTCTGATTGTAGCTGACCACCATCACCCCAGCGGTCTGGTTGCCCGAGATGGCGTTGTCAAAGACGTGAATGTTCCGATTGGCCATGATCATGATGCCGGTGCCAGTCGGCACGCCCGCAACAATATTGCCCTTTGGTGCAAAGTTTGGGGTGTCATTATCAACAGCCTGATTGCGGAACAGACGCGTGGAGTTTCCACCCATCTGAGGCAGGTTCGGCAGGTCGAAAACAAGGATACCGCCCGCATTATGGGTCGCAACATTGTCGAACACGTCGGCATTGATCGAGTTCTCGATCTCGATCCCAGCGACATTGAACTCTGCGCGGCTGTTCTTGACGATGATGTTCTTGGACTGACCGACATAGATACCCGCGTCTGAGGCCCCCTTCACCGTCACACGGTCGATCAGAACATTGGTCGAGGCCACGGGATAAACACCGTAGGCGCCGTTCTTCTCGTTCGGGCCACCGGTCCATTCGACCCGGACATTGATGAAGCTGATTTCGTCCGCGCCCTTGGACTTGATCCCATCACCGCGGCTATCTTCGACGGCGAGGTCGCGAATCGTGACGCGATCTGAGGTGATCAATAGGCCTTCGCCTGCGCCCTTTTGGCCCTTGAAGGACAGGACCGTCGCTTGGGTGCCTACGCCCTTGACCGTCACGTCATTGATATCGAGCGATAGCCCGTCGGTCAGGTCATAGCGTCCGGGCGCCAGTTGAACCGTGTCGCCGGGCTTGGCATCCAAGAGCGCGGTCTGGATCGCCTCTTGCACATCGGGTCCGGGGTTCACCGCAATGACCTTGGCCTGCGCCACAGAGACAAGGGTCGAAGCGGCGATAAGTGCGATGGCGAAACGGTTCATGACGAATTCCCGGGTGTTAGCAGCTTGACCGGCAGAGCTAAGGCCCCGCCGGGCTGGTTCTTCTCATCCTGACTCCGACCCTAAGGCGCTAAGGCTTGGGTTGGCAAGGGATCGGAGCTAAGCCCTATTTGACCAGCGACGCGCGAACGGCTCTGGCCATTTCCTCTTGGGCGGTCCAGTCCTGTGCCTTGTCCGCTGAAGCCCAAGCCGAATTGACGGCTATCACCAGCTTGTCTTGCGGGAAGACATAGATCTGCTGACCAAAGATGCCTTCTGCCGCATAGCCACCCGGGATGATCCACATGAAAAATCCATAGCCCCGCTCCTTGCCAAAATCATTTTGGTAGGAGGTGGCCAGTTCGACCCATCTCTCAGGGACCATCGGCTTGCCTTGGGCGACGCCGTCTTCGAGCAGAAACTGGCCTAGCCTTGCATAGTCGCGAAGGGTCATGGACAGGCAGCAGCCGCCGCGCTCATGACCGCCTTGGTCGGTCATCCAGACCGCGTCCTGCTCCATGCCGTAGGGCTGCCAGATCTTCTCTGACATATAGGTCGAGAGCGGCTTGCCCACGGCGGTGGACACAAGCAGACCGGTCAGATCGGTCTCGCCCGTATTGTAGACAAATTTGGTGCCGGGCGGGTGAGCACGAGGCAGTTTGCGCATGTAGGATATGATCGGATTAACGCCCGGCTCATCGACCTGAAGCCCTACCCGGGCCACGTCCGAATTGGGGTCCTGATAGTCCTCGTTCCATTTGACGCCGGAGGTCATGGTGATCAGTTGGCGTACTGAGACATCATCATAGGCGCTGCCCTTGAGCTCAGTCAGATAGGTGCTGACCTTGTCATTCAGGCTCGCGATCTTGCCATCGGCGATCGCTGCACCGACGAGGATGGAGGTGACCGACTTGGCTACGGAAAAAGAGGTCCAGCGTTCTTGCGGCGTGCGCCCTAAGCCATAACGTTCCAAGACGATCTTACCGTCTTGGAGAACCAGAAGGCCCGAGGTGTTCATCGTCTTCATATAGTTCGCGATGGTTTGCGGCTTACCTTGCCAGGTCCAGGTCGGGTTGATCTCCTGCGCCGCCTTAGGCAATTCACGCACGCTAGCACCGCGCGCGACCACCTTAACGGGGAAGGCATCTTCCATATGGCGGTAGCCCCAAGCCTGCTGCTTGGGCGTCCAAGATAGCACCGAGTTGGTCAGGGTCGGCGGGTCGGCAGCAAAGGCCGCTGTACCAAGGCTTAGGGATAGGACGGCAATTCCAGTCAGAAGTCGCATCACGCTCTCTCCTTTGGATTGGGTTGGACTGGGTCGGGATGACCTAGATCAGGGCCTCTATTTCATCGGGCCGCAGGCCAGCGCCTTCTAAAATCTCACGGGTATGTTCACCGAGCTTGGGCGCAGCCCGGCCAACGGGCGGCGCGCCTTCCGGGAAGCGGGCCGGGGAGGCAGGGGCACGGAAGGTGCCGCCCCAACCGTCCTCTACCTCTATGAAACAGCCCGCCGCCTCGGCCATGTCCGAATTGGCCAGATCTGCCAAGGTGCTCATCGGCGCCCAGGCCAGATCGACCTCATCGAGCCGCACTCCGGCCTGCTCCAAAGTCAGTTTCGCGAAACCCGCATCGCAGAGGGCACGGACCTCTCGTGTCGTGTCGAGGTCGATGATCGGTGGCTCAAATCGCGCCTGACCGATCATGTTGGGATAGCCCAGCGCGGTCATCATCTTGTCAAAGCAGTTGGGCGCGCGCGGAACGATACAGAGCCAGCGGTCGTCGGCGGTGCGGAAATAGCCCGCTATACCATTGGGCCGATCATTGCGCGGCTGAGCCGTCACGACCTCGCCATAGCGCAGATGCAGGGCCAGATCCCAACTGATGGCATAGGCTCCCGCCCGGATCAGGCTGGTCTCCACCAGACGACCCCGATTGGTCGATGTGCGCTCATGCAAGGCCGCGAGTATGGCTGATGCAGTGGCCAGCGCCGTCACATGGTCGCCAAAGCCGGGACGCGAGGTGAAGGGTTCTTGGTCCGGCGGGATGGTGGCGTGGGCCACGCCGCTGCGGGTCCAAAAAGCGGTCATGTCGAAGGCTGGCACATCGGCTTCTGGGCCGACCAGCCCATAGCCGGTGACTGCGGCATAGATCAGCCGGGGCATCTCGGCCTTGAGACTGTCATAGTCGAGCCCTAGCCGCTTGAGCGATCCGGGGCGGGTATTGGTGATGAAAATATCGGCTTGGCTCAGCAGGATTTTGAGGGCCCGCTTGCCTTCGGGCGTCATGATGTTGAGGACGACGCCCTTCTTGCCCCGGTTCTCATTGGTGAAGACGGGATTGCCCGGGCTTTCGGCTGTGTCGGGTTGAAAGGTACGGGTCGCATCGCCGGTCGGGCTCTCGACCTTGATCACCTCAGCGCCCCAGTCGGCCATGACGGCGGCGCAACTGGGCCCTGCGACCCAGGTGGCCATTTCAACGACCTTTAGACCCTCAAGCAGCATGGTCGCCTCCTGTCAGAGCCCGGTGGACTGACTAAACATTGGCGCCGGGAGCAACCGTTTCAAAGCTCGTCCGGCCCCCAGCAATCATGCCGCCATCGACGACCAGATCGTGGGAATTGATGTAGGCCCCTTCATCGGAGGCGAGGAACAGGGCGGCGGTGGCGATGTCATGCGGCAGGCCCGAGCGATGGAGCGGCGTGGCCTTGGCGAGGTTCTTGGTCAGCTTGGCCATCTTGGCATCGGCATGGGCGGGGTCGAGACCGGCCGAGACAGACGATCCCCCGAAGAAGATCGGGGTCGCGATGGCACCGGGCGAGATGCAGTTGACGGTGATCCCGTACTGACCCAGCTCCATCCCCGCCATTTCCGTAGCGCGCTTCACGCCAGCCTTGGCGATGGAATAGAGATAGCCGCCCATGTGACCGCGCAGGGCGGCAACCGATGAGTTGTTGATAATGGCCCCGCGTCCCTGGGCTTTCATGATTGGCGCGGCATAGCGGATGCCGAACAGGACACTGCCGAGCAGTAGGTCCATGGCATAGCGATAGTCCTCGGCGCTCATGGTGTCGGCGTCACCGCGCGTCGGGCTACCGGCATTGTTGAACAGGCAATCGAGACGGCCAAAACTGTCGACTGTCGCCTCAATGGCGGCCTTGATCTGCGCCTCTTGGGTAATGTCCGCGATGATGAACTTGGCATTGGGGCCGAGCGCCTTGATCATGGCTGCGCCCTTATCGGCATTGCGGCCCGCGATCATGACCTTGCAGCCTTCCGCGATAAAGAGTTTGACCGTGGCCTCACCTATGCCGCTCGTGCCACCGGTAATCAGAGCCGTCTTGCCCGCCAAACGTCCACTCATATCGCGTTTCCTCTTTTTGCTTGGTCAAAGGTCTAGCATAGGCAGGGACGCCTGCAAGGCGCAGATTAGGCCGACACTCTAGCTTGGCGCGTACCAGATCGGTGAGCCCCAAGCGCGCTCCTCGATGGTGCGATCAGCATCCGGATAGTCGGCGCAGCGGCCTTGCTTGCGACATTGGACCGAGGACCAGCGCGGGGATGGCATCTCGATGACCCTTGGGTACCAATAGACACCTTGGCCGCTCTCGAAGGTCATATCGCGCCAGGTCACGCAGGCGTGATTTTCGCCGGCCGGATTGCTCCAGACGGTTTGAACGGTCTCTTTAAACTTGCCGTTATGGGTCGCGCCCTTGACGATCTCAATCCGAGCGATCGGTGTTCGGTCGGCGTTGGCTTCGATGCGGAAGAGGGGGGCTCGATTACCCTTGAGCAACATGCCGCCCATCGGCGTTGACCGCTCGCGCTCGACCTTGCCGTCGGGGCCCTGACAGGACAGCCCGCTATTGGCCATGGTGGCGTGGAACCGTAAGGCGATACGCGGCCCGCTGGTGGCATAGACCTCGCGCCGTTTCAGAGCCGCAAAGATGCTCTCACGCGTATTTTGCTCCGCCCAGACCCCGACAATACCGCCGGGATTAAAGCCAAGCCGCGACATGTTGCGTTGGAAATTACCGATGCCAAAGACGCTGCCCTGCCATTGGCTCTCCTCCACATTCCCGCCCAGACCTGTATGGGTGTCGGTCGACCCGATGAAACCGACCTGCAAGGGGTTGGATCCGGTCTTAGCCTGCATCAGGACGCCGCGGCGCAGAAGGCCGCGCGTATAGCTGCCGCGCATCTGTTCCCATTCCGGCTCGGTGAAGTCGGTGAGCGGTTTGGTCTTGGAATGAGACGTTATGTAATTCTCAAAGCTACAGTCCTTGCTGGTCAAGCGGTCGGCATAGGGCGCAAGACACTCGCTTGAACCCTTTTCCTGAGTCACCTCGACCAGTCGTTCATAGCGGGTACGCAGAGCCAGTTGCTGTTCGTCAGCGTTCTCGACGTCGAAGCTAAGTCCGTCGCCCATGTTCATATTGTGCGGAATAGCGATGGCGTCGCAGCCCTCTTCCGGACGACACTGACTGACCAGAGCATTCCAAAGCTCACTGGTGCGAGGATAGCGTATATAGTCGATGGGATAGGCGGTGACATGGCTGTTGGCGAAGATCACATTGCGATGGGTGTGAGAGGCGCCGGGCGTCGCGGACCATTCAAAGCCGATAAAGGCCGTGAAGTGGCAGGGTAGATCGGCCGCATTGGCCTGCTGTTGAACCCGTGCCCATTGGCTATCACGGGCGGCCAGGCAGCCCTTTGGGTCCTCTTTGCAAAGATCGGTCGGCTCTGGCTTTAGTCCCGTGATGGTCGGATTGACGAGATCTTGAAAGATGGATGAGCCCGTCGCCTGAGTGCTCTTGGCACGGAGGTTCTTGCAAGTCGGGTGGTTCGAGAAGCCCGGCTCTGAGCAGGTGAACATCAGATCCAGCCATTCGGCATGGTCTGTCACCGCCATGAAGTCGAGCGGCCGGTCGAGCTGTACCGGCCCGGTCGGTAGATCAAGCCGCTGGCCCTTGGCGAAGCGAAAGGCATCGGCAGGGGTCTGCAGCGTGCCATAGCCGTAGGCGTCGAGCGAATAGGCCGTGTGAACATGGAGGTCACCCCAATAGACCTGCAGGGATCCAGGCTTGGCGTTCTCGCAGCTCAACGACGTGGTCTGAGAGGAGGGGGCCTTGGCAAGCGTTTTAGGGTCCGGGTCGCGCCCAGCAGAGCATCCACAGAGGCTTAATGCGATCAGAACGACAGCCCAGTGATGACCTAAAGGCTGAGGCCTCGCCACATGAAGCCGAGTTTCAATTTGAACTTCGCTGATCCGGCCCATCGCTTTTTTCCACACCCAGACAATTTGACTTTTATACTTAGTACACTAACAATTGCCGTCCAAGCTTAATGGAATCGGGATCGCCGACAAACCTAAGCGAGCAGAGAGAATAGGGGGAAATTGAATGTTCTTGTCGACCACCGCGTCCCGTAAGCGTGCGCTCGCCATCGCAACCGCGCTCAGCACCAGCCTAAGCCTCGCCGCGCCGGCGCTCGCTCATGCGGCCGACCAACCGGGCTTAGCGATTGAAGAGGTGGTCGTCACCGCGCGCAAACGCGAGGAGAACCTTCAAGAAACGCCCCTCGCCATTTCGGCTATCAAGGGTGCGGAGCTTCAGGCGCGCGGCGCTGCTGACCTCTCGGCGGTCGAATCCTTGGCCCCCAATGTACACTTCTCGACCAGTCAACCGACATCGGGTCTGTCCGGAGCGACCGCCGTCTTTATTCGTGGCATTGGTCAGCGCGACTTCACGATCAATGTCGATCCAGCGGTCGGTATCTATTTTGACGGCGTTTATGTTGGTCGCTCGATCGGTGCCCTGATGGATCTGGTCGAGATTGATCGGGTCGAGGTTCTGCGCGGTCCGCAAAATACCCTGTTTGGCCGAAACACCATCGGCGGGGCGATCAGCGTCGTGACTAAGGCTCCAAGCCAAACCTTTGGCGGATGGGTCAAGGCCGGTGCTGGTGAAGCCGGTTATGTGGACCTGACCGCGACCGTCAATGTCCCCATCAACGATAAGGTCCGCACGAAAGTCAGCGCCTTCTATCGCCATCAGGACGGTTATGTGAACGCGCTGCAATATAGTGGCGTCAAGCTCGGTGAAGACGATGTGAAGGGCGCGCGGGCCAAGATCGTTTTCGATGTCACGCCTACAGCGACCTTCGAAATCGCCGGCGACATCGCGCGCACCTCCAATACGCCGGGCGCAGTCGTGCCTGTGGTCCTCAATACGCTTTTGCCTGTGGGTACGGTCGGAACGGGTCCATTCAACACCTTCTTCAATAACAGCCTCGCCCTGTCAGGAGACGCCGCCTGCAAGACGGCAGCGGGGCAGGCGACCAATAGCAAATGCTTTGGTTCGGTCTGGCTACCGTCATCACCCTATGCCTCAAATGCGGTCTTCACCGACAAGTTGGGCCGTAAGGTCAAGCCTGAGAACAGTCTGGATACCAACGGCATTAGCGCCACCCTGACCGCCAAGACGCCCTTTGGTCAGTTGAAGTCCATCACCGCCTATCGTGACTTCAATGCCGTGACCTACAACGATCTCGATTTCACGCCCTATAATCTCTTTGCCAACAACCACCCTGAATTTTCGCAAGAGCAGTTCTCGCAAGAGATTCAGCTCGTTGGCTCGACTGAAAACGGCAAGATCGACTATGTGACAGGGCTTTACTACTTCAAGGAAAAGGGGTTGGAGCGGATCTTCAATCAGGTCATCACCGCCTATAATGCCACGACCAATCCCGGCGGTTTGGCACAGGATATCTTCCGCAATATCGATAACACCTCGCGGGCGGTCTATGGCCAGATGAGCTATCACCTGACCGATAGTCTGGTTCTGACCGGTGGCGCGCGTTATTCGAAGGGTGAGAAGGCCTTTACGATCAAGAACATCCTGCCCACCGGTGCGACGGACGGTCCCTATCGCGGCAACAAGTCGGTGGATAAGCTTTCGCCGACGGTAACGATCGGATGGAAAGCTACCGAGAAGTCCTATGCCTATGCGACCTATTCCGAAGGTCTGCGCGATGGCGGCTTTGCGGCCCGGTTCTTGGGCGTGCTGCCAGCGAACCTGCCCTCCTATAATCCAGAATATGTAAAGGCCTATGAGATCGGCTCGAAGAACGTGCTGTTCAACGACCGGCTTCGCTTGAACCTTGCGGCCTTCCGCACGGACTATAGCGATATGCAGGTCGATGCGACCGTGCCGCCTTCGCTGCAGATTTCTCAGCAGTCGACGATCCTCAACCTGGCTCAGGCGCAAATGAAGGGTGTTGAGGGCGAGTTTGATGCCCGTTTGACCCAGTGGCTGCGGGTCGATGGGTCGGTTGGCTATCTGGATGCCAAGATTAAGAACGTGCTCGGCGGACGGGTTAGCTCTGGAGCCTTCGGCATCACGACCGCCTCTCATCTGCCCTATACGCCGGAATGGACGGGCAATCTGGGGGTCTTGGTCACGGCGCCTTTGGGCGACTTCGGTAAGGCTGCGGCGCGTCTTGATGTCAGCTATGCCGATAGCCAATGGTCTGGGATCGACGGCAACTATCAGACCAAACTTCCGTCGCGCAGCCTTGTGAATGGCTCGGTCCGCCTGCTGCCCAGCGATGGCCGTTGGGAAGCCTCACTGAATGTCCGCAATCTGACCGACGAGAAATATTTCGTTCAGAAGACCAATATCCAAGCTCTGAACTCGAGCTTTGGCGCCATTGGTCGCCCACGCTCGATCTTTGCGACTGTGACCTATCGGTTCGGTGGGGAATAGCCCGCGGCGTACAGTTTAGGGACGGGCGCAAGATATCTGTATCTTGGGCCCGTCTTTGCTCTGATCCGCCTCAGGTCTCGAACCGAAAGGCCTTGCCATCGCGGCGGATGTGCCCGGCTGTTGGGGCGGCATAGTGTGTGCCGATCACCAGATGGTCGGCATCGGCCCATTCCGCGAACATCCGCGCCCGGGTCACGGCGGCGGCCTTGCGGTCGCTGTCAAAGGAGGGGGACCAATCCGGGTGCGCCATCTGGCAGGGATGGTGGCTCATATCGCCGGTAATGACCGCGCTATGGCCTTCGGATTCGATCATCACGCTGACATGACCGGGGGTGTGGCCTGTGGTGGGGACAAGGCGCACATGGGGGGAGACCACATGGTCCAGACCCACGAACTGAGCCAAGCCGGCATCGATGATGGGCTGAATGGAGTCGGCCAAGATCGCTTGGAGGTCTTCATTATCTTGCGCTGACCAGTGGTCAAACTCAAGGCGCCCCAGAAGATAGCGGGCGTTGGGGAAGGTGGGGACAAACTCGCCATCGACCAGCATTGTGTTCCAACCAACATGGTCAACATGCATATGGGTGCAGACCACAGCATTGACGCTGTCGCGGGTCCATCCCGCCGCCTCGAAGGCCTCAAGGAAATTTGTGGCCAAGGCCTTGCCGCCGAGAAGGCTGCGCGGCCGATCATTGCCGATGCAGGTATCGACCACCAAGCGAAGTCCAGGCGCCTCGACGAGCAGGGCGTGGATGGAGAGCAGCATCTGATCCTGCTCATTGACAAAATCGGGATAGAGCCAAGGGATGGCGCGCAAGGCTTGCGCCGTGGCATCAGGGATAAAGCCTCCCTTTTCCCCCGCAGGGACCTCCATTTGCGTCTCAACGATGCGCGTAATCTTTACCGCACCCACCTGCCAACTGAGCATTTTTTCTGCCTCTGACGATCCATCAAGTCAGTGATAGAGGCATGGGGGGAGGCAATTGACAAGGTTACGCCGCCGCGTAATGCGAGCAAGGTGATGACGGACTGTCGCGGTAGGCTGGGCGCCTATCGAAGGATATAGGTTAGAAAGATGCGCAAGCTCTTGTCTTGGCCGCTGTTTCGAACCCCGTGGGCAACGCCAAGCGGGGCGTGGACATGATCACCTGTACGGATGGCAACGCGGTCTGAGCCAATCGTCATCTCCCCTTCGCCATCGATCACATAGTAGTATTCATCATAGGCATTGGGCCCGCTGAGCGGATGGGCATGGACCCCTTCGTTGGCGCCTGGAGGGATGTCGAAGATCACAAAATTGGCCGGGGCAGGGCTCTGATCAAAGCGGAAATAGCGGGCGCTGATCGTGCCGTCACCGCCATAGAGATTGGTCAGTTCTTCGATCACATCGGCTTCGCGCAGGATCGTAAATGGACGTCCGGGAGCTGTTGTCATCGTGGCCTTGCTGAACCTGAAGCAGCGAGACGCTCAATCTCTTCACGATCCCCAAAGCTGGCCGCGGCTCCCCGTCGGGTGCAGGCGAGCGCCCCTGCCGCAAGGGCAAAGTGAATCGCCGCCGAAGGGTCTTGGTTGAGCAGCCATTGTGCCGCAAAAGCCCCGATAAAGGCGTCGCCTGCGCCGGTCGTATCGATGGCCAGCACGGCTGGGGGGAGAGCGCGCAATGAAGGCTGGCCCTTTTGAAACAGCATCGCGCCATCGACGCCAAGGGTGAGGATCACCATAGCCGGTCCCATTTCGAGCAGAGTTGCCCCGATCTCCTCGAGCGAGGCCTGACCGGAAAGGGCCGTGCCCTCGATCTGGTTCACACACAGAATGTCGGTCAAGGCCAAAAGCTGATGATCCAGCGCAGCATTGGCTGGTGCCGCGTTGAGGAGGGTGGTGACCCCGGCACCTCTAGCCAGCTCAAAGGCCGCGCGGGTCGCCGCCATCGGTGTTTCCAACTGAGCCAGAACAAGTCGCGCCTGCGCGATGAGGGGCCTTGCCGCAAGGATCTGGCGCTCTGATAGGCGATCATTGGCCCCACCATCGACGACGATCATATTTTCAGCCTGACGATCTACTAAGATCATGGCCATGCCCGTCGCCGCGTCCGCAAGGCGCATCACGCCGCTTGTGTCGATCCGCTGACCAGACCAGAGGGACAGGGCCTCGGCACCAGCAAGGTCCTGTCCAATAGCGGCGATCATCGCGGTTGTTGCGCCACATCGCGCGGCTTGGATGGCCTGATTGGATCCCTTGCCGCCGGGCGACTCGATCCGCCCCAAACTCAGGCGGGTCTCGCCAGGAGCGGGGAACTGATCGACCCTCAGGGCGAGGTCGCGATTATAGCTGCCCACAACCACAATTTGGACCACGGAGTTGATCAAAATACGTCCTTATAGAGGCTTAGATAGGCTCAGTTTGAGGCTGGCCGCGCCTTTGCAAGTCCACCTGTATCCCGGCAAGCCGCTCGGAGGTCAATGAATAGCGCAGCAGAAGGAACAGGGGCACAAGGTAAAGGGCCGGCATGATGATGCCGTCGATCACAGCCAAGCTCAGGAGGGTATCTTCGGGGACCTGACCGGGTTTTGCGCTGCGGGGGAAATGGACCACCAGATCGAGCAGGACGCCGCCAATGACCAGGCCTAAGCCCGATGTCGCCTTGCCTGCAAAGGATATGCCCGCCGAAAAGACACCCTCTTGGCGAAGGCCCGTATTGTGGTCTTGCTCGTCGACAATATCGGCGACCATCGAGGCGAACATGATCAGGACCGTCGCGTAAAAATAGGCCCCAAAGCTGGTGTGGATCACTAACAGGATCAGGAGCAAGGGATCGCCATTGTCGGGCCAGACCCCGGTAAAGCGCAAGATCACCTTGACCATACCCAAGACCATGAGGGCGAAAACCGATCCAGCCATGATCTTCTGCTTTTCGAAATGCTTCTGAAGCAATCCCACCGTCAAAAAGGATCCCACAGCGCCCACGACGGCCAGCGCAAACCAGCGCAAATCGCCCGGACCAAACTCCCAAAAATAAAGGTTCATATAGACATCGAACACCTGATTGGCCCCGGCAACGGCGGCGATGAACAGGGTTGAGATGAACAGAAGGCGGAAATTGCGGTTGGTCAGGGCTGTTAGGGTCCGCCGCGCCATATCCATGAAGGACTGCCGGGGCGCCGCATCTGTGGGCTGTGGCAGATAGGGAATCTGATTGCGGGTCATCCAAGCGGTCGTAAACATCCAGATCATGATCAGGCTGGAGATGACGATGGCGAAGGTGGCGTAATTGTCCCGGTTCATGAGGCCATTGGGGAAGGCCTTACTGGCTGGAAAGATGAAGCTATAGGTCGAGAAGATAAAGGCGACACCAACCGACCAGCCCAGCACCATGCGATAGGTGATGATTGAGGTGCGCTCACGATAGTCTTCCGACAGTTCAGCGGCTACAGCATTCCATGGCACGACAAAAAAGCCCATCGCGCACCGGACCAAGACCGTTGTGACAAGCATCCAAGCTGTTAGTCCGTGGACGGATAGTCCAACCGGCGGACGAAACAGCAGGAACATGAACAGGGCAGTCGGGACGATTGCGGCCAACATGAGGGGGTGGCGCCGTCCCAATCTTGACCTGAACCCATCGGACCAGGCGCCGATCATAGGATTGCTGATGGCATCGACGATCAGGGCTATGGCCAAGACCGCCGAAGCATAGGAGGCCGGCAGGCCTAGGATCTGGGAATAGTACAGAAGCAGCAGGGTCTGGAACGCGAAATCCTCATGTTGCCCAGGCAGAGAGCCCAAACCTTGGAAGAATTTGGTCGCAAAGGGCACGGGCCCGGATCGGCGCTGCGCCCTCGAAAAATGCGGCGCGCTGTCGGCCTGAGACGTTGTGTTCACGTCGGTCATGCGGGCGCCACGCGAAACTGTCGCTCAGGATCATTGGCGGGGACGATATTGCCATCATGGGCGTGGATCATGGCCCCGTCGGGCGCATATTGCAAAATATAGGACTTACGCGTTTCGCCTGTGGTGTTCGGACCGGTCCGATGCGGGGTGAGGGACGAGAACACCACCACGTCACCGACCTTGGCCGGAACGGCAACAGGGTTTTCAGGATCCTTGAAACATTCCAGGCCGAGGGGCGCAATATCATGATGCAGCGTGCCTATATGGTGCAGGCCCGGCGCGACCCAAGGGCAGCCATTGTCCAAGGTCGCATCGCTCAAGGGCACCCAGCAGGTCAGATATTGCTGGGGTTCGGTAAAGGTGTAGCCATTGTCCTGATGCCAGGGAAATTCCTCAGGATTGCCCGGTTTCTTATAAACCGCCTGATCCCAATAGAGGCGCGCATCGGCACCCAGCGTATCGTGGGCAATATCGGCAAAGACCGGGTGCTGCGCGAAGGCCTTTAGGGTCTCTGACTTCTTGACCAGATGGACCGTGAAGGTGATGGCGTCAGCCTTGGCGATGAACATCTTGCCATTGTGCTGTTCACGCAGCATCTGTTCGAACTCGTGCTCGAAGGGGTCAATAGCTTCGCGGACAGCTTGAATTTCATCGGCGCTAAATACGCCTTCGAGCAGGAAATAGCCGTCGCGGTCATACTGATCAGCCTGATCTTGGGTCAGTCGGCGCAGGGGGCCGCCCGAACAGCGCCATTCAAAACTGGTATTGCGGCTGTGCTTACGCATTCCGTTTCCCACCCCATGACCCATTTCCGAGTGATTTCGCTCGGTATTTTTATTGGTTGATCGAGGCTATACACATCTAGGACAAGGAGCAACGGCTAGGCCGCGCTCTTCAAGACGCCTCGCCACAGAGGCGCTCGATAAAGATCTGATCGAAGGCCGCGCGGTCGCGCCAGCCTGTGGCGACCGCCATCAACCTACCGGTCGCATCAAGGCGGGTCAGACCCTCATCGGTCACGCGGATAGGCAGGTTTTCCATCTCCAGCCCAGCCTCCGTGATGGCCAGATAGACCGCGACCGCATCATATTGCGTGGTCGAGCGCCGCGCCAATTGATCGGCGGGGGCTTTCAGCGCGCTCAGCCACTGTCGGTAATGGGCCAGAACCTCAGCGGCTGTGCTGTTGGGATGACCGGTCGCGAAATCATAGAAGCGCTGATAGTCCTCACCGGCCAGCAGGATGTGCCCACAACTGTCCAGCGGAGTGATGGTGATTGCCCAATCAGCCGACAGAACCGCTTGCGCGGCGGCAATATCGGCAAAGACATTATACTCAGCAGATGCGGTTTCAGACCCGCGATAGCCAATGCGGACCGAGCCACACATGCCGACAAACCTTGCGCGCCGAACGATCTCAGGACGCCGCCTTATGGCTTCGGCAATATTGGTAAAGGGGCCGATGCCGATCACCGTCACCTCATCCTCGGCCTCCATGATGGTTTGGATCATCGCCTCGACACCCTCATCGATCACGCGCGGATGGGCGTTCAGCGCCGCTTCGCCGCCAATCCCAGCGAGGAGGGGACCTTGAAGTGCGGCGGGGACCTTCAGATCGCCGCCGATGCCCAAACCAATCGGGATGTCCTTGCGTCCGGCCGCCGCGAGCAAGCCTGCGCATAGTCCAGCGCGATAACGCACATCCCCGCTGACCGTCGTGATCAGGCGCAGATCAAGTTCCGGACTGGCGAGCAGCAGGGCCAAGGCCCAGCTATCATCTATGTCGGTGCCAATATCGGTATCGAGAATAGTGATCTTCGGCTTCACAGACGGGGTCTTTCTACAAGGCGCTGAGCGTCGCTGCGGTCTCGAGCCGAGCGATCTGGCCCTCATCAAGGGTCAGGGTCTGCCCAGCGATAAGGGTGAGTTCTAAGGCTGAAACCCGGTCCCGATAGGCCAGGTGGATAGAGCCAGAGGATTGGGGCCTGAGCACCACACGACACAACCGGCCTCTTTCCACTGCCGCAGAGACCAGCACCGCGCCGTCGGCCCTTAGGCCATTAAAAGACAGATCCGACCAGTCGGCTGGGATGGCGGGAAACAGGCGTATTCGCCCCGGCGCGCTCTGGATCAGCATGGTTTGGACCGCATCCGCCGCACCCATCGCGCCCTCTATCGTGAAGGCACCAAAAGGGGCCTTGCCATAGCCTAGGCGGCGCCAGTCTCCGTTGGCATGAAAGCCATTGGGAAAGACAAAGGCGGCTTGATAGTCCAGCAACCTTTTGCGGGCCGTCTCGCCATCCCCGATGCGCGCAGACAGGGCTGCGGCCCAAGCATGGCTATAGCCCATCCAAAAATCGCCAGAGGCTCGATCAAGCTCGGCGACGGTTGCTCTCGCCAGATCTCGGTCCGGCTCCAGTCCCTCTAGACTGTCGAACAGCCCGAGCGGATGGATCCCCACCGCGTGGGAAAAATGGCGATGATGCTCCGGATAGGGCACGCCCTGTGCCACCAAGAGGGACCCGGTCTCCGACAGGCTGTAGGGCGGAAATTCGCCCTCAACCTTGCGCCAATGTTCGGCTTGGTCGGGAAGGTCTAGGGCCTCGGCCATATCTGACGCCGCGCCAAGAACCCAGCGAAAGAGGCTCAAATCATAGCTGCTCCAGCCCTCAACCCAAGCCTCTGGCCGATTGTCGCCCACCTCGGGCGAGGAGGACAGGGCGACCGACCGAAAGCCCTGCGCATCGCGCTGATCGCTGATGGCCTCGACAAAATCACAGACCTCTTTGAGATAAGGATAGGCCCGATCTTGAAGAAACTGGCGATCTTGGCTGTAGCGCCAATGGAGATGGAAATGATGGGCCAGCCACGCGCTGGTGGACACCGAATGGGTATATTGCCGCCATCCGCCCAGTTGGCGATTGGCAATATCGGCTGTCATGGGCACGTTCAGCCCCGCCACCCCATAGAACCGGCGCGTCCAGTCTCGGCAGCCTTGCCTTGTCTCCCAGAGCCAATCGAGGAAGCCTAGACCCGCTTCGAGTTGGTCACCGACATAGGCGGGCCAATAGGTCATTTGGGTATTGAGATCATGGTGATAGTCGCCCTTCCAAGGTGGCAGACGGCCATCGTCTGTGGTCCATACCCCCTGAAGGGCGGCAGGCGGGCAACCGCGCCGCGCCGCTGCACCGAACTGGGCGAGGCCCGCATAGTAGGTCTGCTCGATCAGCGGGTCTGGAAGCTGGACTCTGCCGCGTGACCAGTAATCCGCCCACCAGTCTGCAACGGCTTGCGCCTCGTCAGCAAAGGGGGAGGTGAGGGCCTCATTGACGGTGGTCACGGTTGTTTGCAGTAGGTCGCCCTCAGAGCCCGTTGCGATATGCCAAGCGGCTTGCCACAGATCGTCCCGGATCTCGTGTGCGACAGCGACAGCAAAGCCAAAGTCGCCAAAACCCTTTTGGAAAAATCCATCCAGAGCCTCATTGGACACGATCACTGGCGCGGGATAGCCTAGATCCCACGCATTGTGACGGCTGAGATTGAACCCTAGGTCGGGCGATAGGCCTTCAGGCGGGCCACCGAAGGGCGGTGTGATCAGGCGGGCGCTTGGTACGGCACCCTTGACCTGCAGCCGCCCGACACTGCCCGTGGCGGTGATGATGGCAACAAGCTCCGATCCATCGGCGAAATCTATTCGGGCCAAGCCGGTGGCCCGCTCAAGATGCCAGTGGGTGGCGGGCACGGCAAAGGTCAGCTCGAGCCGACCGGCTGACAGCCGGGTTGGCCCGGCGCGGTTATAGGGCTCCTCAAGCAGGGTTTTTAGACGGTCATGCTCGCCTGCGCGGTGGGCCGCTGCGACGAGGTCCCAGCAATAGTCCGCACCTTCATATTCGGGGATGGGGCGAAGGTCCCAGAGGTCGGCACGATCTAGCGACAGACAGACCGTGTTGGCCTTGCCCCAAAGACTGACACCAACCCGCCCATCACCAAGCGGCAAGCCCTGATCCGACGACGGCGGCGTCTCGTCAAAGCTAAGCGGATGATGCCAAACGGGGTGGGAGGGGTCGAGCATGGGTGAAACAGCCTCAAGCCACAACGCGGTATGTCAACTTGAGCTTAGAGCCCGAACCTTGGGAGTCAAAAGGAAAAGGGCCGCGCCACTTTCGCCAAGCCGCCGCCGTGAAATACGCGGATCATCTTAATCCCCGTGAACGACTTGTGAAACCGCTCCGCCCGTAACATAGTTTGACATTGTAAGGCTTGGACTGGGTTGGCTTGTGGCTTTCACGTCGGGCTGTCTATGACCAGCAAAACGTTTTTAGCGTCGACAGAACGCTTACGGAGCCCTCAGTCAGTGACCCTCAATAAGATGCAAGCGACCATCACACCGACCGCTCCCGTGATGAGCCGAGCTGAGGCCTTGGCCATTTTGACCGCGCCGGGTGAGCCCTATGCGCTTGAGACCAAGACCATCCGGGGCCGGGCCCAGAAGGTCTTTGCCCACGCCCCGGCATCCCTTGGCGAAATGTTTGAAGCCACCGCCAGCGATCTGCCGTTCATCATCTATGAGCAGGAGCGGATCAGCTTTGCGGATACCCAGCGCCAAGCCCAAAAGATCAGCCGCCTTCTGGTTCACCACTTTGGGATCGTAAAGGGGGACCGGGTTGCCATCTCCATGCGAAACTATCCCGAGTGGGTTCTGGTCTTTCAGGCCGTAACCTCGATTGGCGCCATTGCCGTTGCCATGAATGCCCACTGGCAACCCGACGAGATGGCCTATGGCTTGGCCGACAGCGGCTCCAAGGTCCTGTTCGCGGATGCTGAGCGGCTTGAGCGTTTGGCGCGGGCCAAGTTTGACCCGGCCCTGAAGGTCGTCTCTGTGCGCGCCGGTCAGGTTGCCGGTGCCGAAGATCTTGCAGACCTCTTGGCCCGTTTCGATGGACCCGCCCTTGCGGCGGTGACGGTCGATCCCGAAGATAATGCGATCATCTATTACACCTCGGGCTCGACGGGCTTTCCAAAGGGCGTGGTCTCAACCCATCGCAACGTCATCTCAGCGCTGATGTCGTGGGAACTGGACCTTAGGGCGGGTGCCTTGAGCAGTGGCATTCCAATGGTTCAGCCAGTCGAGCAACCCGCGACCCTCCTTGGCGTTCCGCTCTTTCACGTCACTGGCTCCCACGCCGTTTTCCTTCAGTCCTATCGCACCCAGCGCCGGCTTGTGGCCATGTACAAGTGGGACCCTGATCAGGCCGCCAGCCTGATTGAGCGCGAGCGGATTACGACCTTCACCGGACCGGCGGCCATGACCGGCGATCTGGTTCGCGTGGCCAAGGAGACCAACAGGGACCTATCCAGCATGGTCAGTGTCGGCGGCGGCGGCGCGCCGCGCGCGCCTGAACAGGTCCGCCAGATCGAAGCCTCGTTCGAAAAGGCCCTTCCTGCCACGGGCTGGGGGATGACCGAGACCAATGCCATCGGTACCGGCATCGGCGGCCTTGACTATCTGGGTCGTCCGGCCAGTTCGGGACGTTGCTCCGCGGTGTTGGAACTCCTAATCGTCAATGAGGCGGGGGAGGCCCTTAGCGCGGGCGAGCCGGGAGAGCTGCTGGTTCGGGGCACCTCCGTCTTTCCCGGCTATTGGAACCGCGACGACCTCAACAAGACCCTTTTCGAGGATGGCTGGTTTCGCACCGGCGATGTGGCCTATCTGGATGAGGAAGGCTTTTTGTTCATTGTCGACCGGATCAAGGACCTGATCATCCGAGGCGGCGAGAACATCGGTTGCGGACAGGTCGAAGCCGCCTTGCTGACCCATCCCGACATTCACGAGGCGGCGGTCTATGCCGTCCCGGATGAGCGTCTGGGCGAAGAGGTCGGGGCAACGCTGTTCAGCGACAAGGAACTCGATCCCGAGGCCATCCGTCACTATCTCGCCGGTCACCTCGCGAAATTTGAGGTCCCCCGCTACATCCTGATCACCCACGAGCCCCTGCCGCGCACCGCATCCGGCAAGATCCTGAAACGTGACCTTAGGGCAGAAGCGGTGAAATATTTTGCGAGCCTGACTTAGGCCTTAATCAACAACCCACTAGAAATTTGAGGGCGCCTATGAGGATCACCTTTGGACTGGCAGCGGTATTGCTGCTCTTTGCCACCACGCCCGCTCCGGCGACGGCCAACCCGAAAAATGCCTTGGATGCCTATGTCGAAAAGCCAGATCCCGCCTTTGGCTGGACGGTAGACCATCGCTTTAGCGGCCCCGGCTATCATGGGGCTGTGCTGGCCATGACCTCCCAGACTTGGCTCGATGCCTCTAAGGTCGATAAACCAGTCTGGAAACATTGGGTGACCGTCATCGTCCCCGACGACCTCAAATTTTCGAAAAGCTTTCTCTACATCACGGGCGGTGAAAATACCGATCCAGCTCCCCAGACCTTGCCTGCACGCTTTGCCAAGATGGCTGTGGAGACCCACTCTGTGGTGGTGGAGTTGGACGATGTGCCCAACCAGCCCCTGCGCTTTACCGAGCAGCCGGACCGTCCCCGCGTTGAAGATGAAATCATCGCCTATCAGCAGGCCAAGTTCGCCAAGGACCAAAACCCGCTCAATCTGGTGCGTCTGCCCATGGTCAAGAGCGGCACCGCAGCCATGACCGCGGTTCAGCAATATCTGCAGAGCGAGGAGGGCGGTAAGATCAAGGTCGACGGTTTTGTCGTGTCAGGCGGCTCTAAGCGCGCTTGGACGGCTTGGCTGGTCGGGGCGCTTGATCCGCGAGTGGTGGCCATCGTGCCCATCGTCATCAATGTTCTCGATGTCGAAGCGACCACGCGGCACCATTGGGAAGCGATGGGCTATTTCTCGCCCGCGCTGAAGGACTATGTCGTAAACGGTCTCATCCCCGCAGCGATCGGATCGCCGGGCTTGACCCAGGTCAACCAGATCGAGGATCCCTTGAACTATCGGGATCGGCCGTCGATGCGGATGCCTAAGTTCGTCATCAATGCCGTCGGAGATGAATATTTCCCGCCCGACAATACCCAATTTGGCTATCACCTCCTGCCGCAAACCAAGCGCTTGCGGATGATCCCCAATTCCAAGCACTCCACGGCGGGCACCGATATCCAAGACAGTATCACGGCCTTTTACGACAGTATTCTGAACGGTCGCGAGCTCCCGGACTATCAATGGACCGTCCGACGCGATGGGGCCATCGTCGTCCACTCCAAGGCCCAGCCAACAGATGTTAAGCTCTGGCAGGCGACCAATCCTAAGGCTCGAGACTTCCGCGTCGATACGATCGGCAAGGCGTTCACCGCTACCAGCTTGCAGCGCGCTAAGGATGGCACTTGGGTAGGCTCCGTCGGCAAGCCCGCCAACGGCTGGACCGCCTATTTTGTCGAAATGACCTATCCGAGCGGCGGGCTCTATCCGCTGAAATTCACCACAGAGGTCTCGGTGACGCCCAATATACTGCCTTTCAAATGGAAAGATGCCAGACCCATCATCGCGCCCGACACTCACCAACACTGATT
>Ga0214919_10003084_pt1 | contig 25595 bp, 26 predicted proteins | sample LL1503_MetaG_FD_177994 | JGI IMG/M metagenome (GOLD analysis project Ga0214919, IMG submission 177994) | Freshwater microbial communities from Lake Lanier, Atlanta, Georgia, United States - LL-1503 | ecosystem: Environmental > Aquatic > Freshwater > Lake | place: USA: Georgia | collected... | reverse complement strand
AGTAGCCAAGATCAAGGCGGCAGGTACGTGCCTGGAGGACTGCGAAGTCATGTGCGATTTCAGCGGATCTATGCGATTTCATGATGGGACCCCCTTCTTTGTCTCTATAGCCCTTGGTATCTTGATCTCGGAGGTAACAGGAAAGAATCGCATCCTAACCTTTGATTCAGAACCGCAATGGCACTATTTCCCTGAGGGTGATCTTCTCGTCAAGCTCGGCTCTATTTCACATTATCTTGGGCAGGGACTTTCCACCAACTTTCAGAAGGCTTACAACCTTATCGTGGAGGACAAGAAAAGAAAACCTCTCACTACAGTACCTTCCTTTGTGCTTGTTCTGACGGACATGAACTTTGATGCTGCATGTGGATCTGAGTCTGGGTATCGTCATCATTTCAAGACGGCACCGGTCCAGACACATGCTGAGATGGCGAAGGAGACTTTCCGCCGATTAAGTGAAGACATGTACGGAAATCCTGACGCCCTAAAGGCGCCTGTCCTCGGCATCTGGAATCTCTCCCCCAATCCGACAGATATCCAGGCCACTGTAGATGAAGAGGGTGTGGTACTGTTGTCCGGCTGGTCTCCTACACAGTTCAATATTCTTCAGCAGGAGGGACTGAAGACAGTTACACCGTTTGAGTTATTGAAGAAGGAACTGGAAGCAGCACAGTATGATCTGTTACGAGAACGGATTCAGAGTGCAACTCCTACATTTGTATCCGATCGCATGATCTGTACTTAAAGACTCTCAACTCTGCCAAAGGTAGTTTGATACCCGTGGCAAAAAAGGTGACGGCCTATTTGAGCAGGTGTTAGGCTAAGTGTGAAGGACTCTTACAGCAAAACCATCTTTATACATGAGTCCTGATGTCTAAGGCACCGTACAGCAATTATCAATTTCTTGAAATTAACTTATTAGGCGGGGTGCCTGTACTTTTTCCGATGTGGTGTAGCGGTTTAGCATACGGCTCTTTCAAGGCTGTGACCCGGGTTCGACTCCCGGTTTCGGAAATACCATAATCAACTCTGTTGATTTTGGACGACGCTATAGTCCAGTTGGTTAGGACATTAGACTTTGAATCTGAGGACCTGGGTTCAATCCCCAGTAGCGTCACTTCCTTTTTTTGTGTCTACGTGTAGATCTCTTCTTTTTGTTACGATGAGATTTATGGGTATTACGATATCTGCCCCCTTCCTGCGTCATCCTCGGTTTTTTTGCAGCTCTCCATTCTGCAGTTGCAGCTTCTGCTGCAGCTTTTGCTGCATTTGCAGGAGATCCTTCTACCGCCCTTGCCAATGCCCCCATATTTGCAGGAGGATCAATCGGTTCCCAATCCATATCATCATCTTCTAATGAAGCTACTGCCGCCTCAACACGATGATCATCCAGTATTGAACGTTGCGAAGCGGCACTTCCTTGTGTATTGCCAGGATCAGAATTATCCTCTGGTGCTGGTTCTCTAGTAGCTGCGTCATGAACCGATTTCACTAGCTCGACTATACCCAGAAATCTCCCTCTTAACCATCTAGCTGGCTTGAGTACCCAATCTGTAACTGCATCAGCACCTTTCATTGCTTCAGCTTCTTCCCTTACTTTCCCTGTTAGTACTGGACCTAACGATTCTCCTCTCCCCCCATTTCTTTTTTTATATTTCTGTATCTGTGCGTCAACATAAGTCCATAATCCACCTTTTTTTTCCAAAATAGATTTCTTGAACTTCTCCTCATCCTCCTCCGGTACGAGTATCTTAGGGTATAGGCCTTCATAATATTGTTCTATATTCACGGCTTTTGCTTCAACGCCATACAATTTGACCATCTCTTTTGTAAAACTTGCTAATGGAAGATCCATCACTCTAATACCCCCATGAATTGGATCAAACTCTTTCAGTATATATTCTTTATCATTATATGTCACTACATATGTGCCATACTCAATCGTGACAAAAAGATCGTAAAAGCGTAGTTGATTAAGTAATTCAATCAACTTGCTGTACACCTTCTTACGATATCTATCCGCTAAGAGTAACATAGCAAGTGACTCAAAAGAGCTTTCTATTGCAGAACGAATAGTGTCATATTTTATCTTCGGTGTATTCCCTTTTACTGATTTACTGGTATCTGTTAATCTTTTTATATAAATTATATAACTACGTAACCATTTTACTATCTCATTTTGTGATTCTATACACGGACGTAATACTGGTACTACTATTTTTGAACGAAGACTTTCAGATTCTGGATTTTTTGGATCCGTAATCTCTCGTAAAAGCCCCTTTTCTGATTTAGAAGGTTCATAACGAATCTTCCATGATTGAATATCTTCTAACGTAGTTGTCATAAGTAATTTCTGCAACACTGTTGATTCCTTTTCCTTTGCTTTTTGGCCTACATAAGATCCTGTCTGGTCCTCTACGACAGCCACTGTAAACTCAGGGCCAGACTGTCTATTTTTGCCTGGGTGAGCATTTGGTCCTCCTGCTCCTCCTAGCCCTCCATTTCTCAAAGCAAGAGCATTTGGTCCTCCTAAAGCAAGAGGTTCTCCTGATCCTGCCATTCTAATCAATAGTTAGAATATCCTGTGGTCCTAAAACCACATGATACTCTAAGGATCAATGAGTGATGGGGCAATCCTGGATCTCGTAAGCCGGGGAAAAAAAGATGCATATCAAATTCAAGACCCTGTTCGGACTTGGTTCGGTTCACCATATGAACGCCGTAGCCCCTCTACACGCGAAACTCGCCGTCTCTATCCAGATAATCCACCGCGGTTTGGCCAGTGGTTTGATGTTGTTATACCCCCGGATGGTGATATTCTTATGAGTTTTGATCTCCGTATTACTATGCCAACCTGGCTTCCTTCGGATATTGTCGCAATCAACACGAACACTGCATTATATAGTGTTACAATTGATTCGCACCCCTACAGTATTTTGTCATATGACTATGTTGGATCAGGCCCTTTCACACCGCATGTACTCCCTCCTCATGCTACACAATACGGATGGTGTGATGCTGTCGCAAATTGTATGATTAGCCGATGGGCACTATTTGTGGATAATGTTATGATTATTGATGGTTACGGCGAGTTTAACACGTGGTTCCCTGATATGGATACAACACAGTTACAATCGCCACTTATTCATATGTCTACCGGGCGTAACTCGGGTTCTGCCAATTCTATTCAGAAAAATGCGACATTATCCGAACTTGTGTTTCGGGTTCCATTACCCGGTTGTCAACGCAACGGCGACACTGGACTTCCGATATGTGTATTTAAGAATCAAAAGGTGTATGTTCGGGTTTGGCTACGGGATAAATCGCGTCTGGTAGAATCCTATGAGCTTCAACATGATCTTACAACTACGAATACTGCATTACCCTTACCTCTGTATGAACTATCTCCTGCACCATGGAACGGGCAAAATATCTATGTTAACAATGTTCTCACTGGTAAAACGCTAACAGAAGCTCAGATGGGTCAGCCGTATATATATGCCCAGACATCTATTCTTAATATTGAGAATGAATTGCGAAAAAGTCTTTCTGCTCAAAAGTTTGAGATTCGTTTCCGTCAACAGCGGCGCGATTACTGGACCGTTGATAATTCGGACTTTGTGGCTGGTGCAAATTATCGTCGCGTGATTCAACTCAATGGATTTTTTCAGTCTGTCTTTTTATTCTTTCGCACTGTTGCGCGAGAGCAACAGAATAAGTATACGAATGTATATCCACCGAATCCTACAAACAAGATTATTACAGAATGGCTGACCAATCTTTCGTTAAACATCAATGGTCAGGATCGTATAACTCCGTGGCCAGCAAAGATTGTCAAAACACTTGCAAACAATACACAATTGAATCGTGACGTAAATATAGGGCTCTATTATTTTATCTTTGGTGTAAGTCCAAATGATGAACCCGGTGGCGCATGTAATCTTTCACGATGTCAAAAGGCAGTTATTAATCTGTCTTTTGAACCTATCCAAGCGGATCCGATGGTAGGAACGAATACAACGTATGCAAATCTGTTGGGGCTTTCCTGGAATATTCTTGATATCAAAGATGGCATCGCAATGCTGCGATTTTCTGACTAACCGACAGGGTATGCTAACACGTTCGTTAACATTAACAGATCTAACCCTTTTTGGGATTGCATCTATTATGGGTTCTGGTGGATTCAACATAATTGGAATCGGCGTTCGTGAAGGCGGAAATTTGTGGCCCATTGCACTGCTTGTTTCAGGTGCACTGATGTTGTGTTCATCATTTACATATGCCGAAGCATTTGATCGGTTTCATACGGCTACCTCTGAATCCGATAGTATACAAGAATCATTTGGTCCTATTGCAGAATCTATCGGATCATGTACAATTATATTCTATAATCTGGCGAGTATTATTGTTATACTTACTATATGTGCACAAATGATCCTCCCCAATGGTTCATGGGCTGCACAGGTTAGTTTTACTGTATCTATTCTGGCTGTAATGGCTGCGCTTTCTCTATATGGTATTGATATAAATAAAATAATCATCACGACTCTTACATGGTTTCTTATAGGTATCGTAGCCATTGCCTCTGCATTTGGTATATGGGGCGGAATGACAACACAGATCCCTGATCTCGGATCATCAGGTAGTTTCATGCAATCCTTCTGGAAATTCTTTTTTGTTCTTGTAGGGTTTGATGCGATCATGAAATTTGCGGGAGAAGCAGAGCACGATGAGAATATTTCTACTGCATTCTATCTTTCAAACAGTATTGCTATTCTACTTGTCGCAGCTGTTGCATTTGCCATCACTGTATGGGTACCTACAAACAAACAGAATATGGATGTACTCTCACATCTATTTGCAATATTCGCGGGTGCATGGGTAATATATCCATTCCGATGGTTCATCCTTGTATTCTTATTAACAACCACATTCGTGATTTTTCTGGCTACTACACGATATATATATGGCATCGGTGATACACGTGGGGATAGCTATAAATGGCTCAGGGCTACAAATGAGCAAAATGCCCCATGGGCAGCGATTGCGACAGTCTTTGGTAGTGGATCCATATTAGCAATGTTAAACAATGTAGATAAACTTGTTATTATAACGGATTTCGGATTTGCTGGCATTGCATCCCTCGTAGCAGCTTCGGTTGCTGTGGCGGAATGGAAAGATGAAAAGCTTGGATCAGCAGCATTGAGTGGGGCAACTGCTCTCAGTTTCTGCGGTTTAACTATCGCCGCATTTCTATCTATATAATGATAGTAGAGATGTCAGGCGGGATTAAAAAAATTCCAGTAAATGTCCGCTTCCCAAATCGGTATACGGGAGGATATGATAGTTCTACTGTAACCGATAAGCTGCGATGGGCTACGATAGCTAGTGTGAAACAGTCACGGTTTAATCGGAATTCTGATATGGGGGGTGTCTCTTCTATTGCCAAGAAAGCGGCAATAGGATGTAACAATCTTTTATCTCCAGATGTATTGTGGTTAGTGGGAGGAGAGACACTATATTATTCATACGATGGAATACAATGGTCACCGTGTGTATCATCTGGTAGTTCTACAGTTCCTTTTGATGCGAGTGGTATATGTTACTTCATAGACTACAATGATACAACCTGGATAGCAGGGGGAAATGGCAAACAGCCATTATATTCTTCATCCAATGGCATAACATGGAATCCTAGACTCTCTACACTCACAGATTGTACAACGATTGCACACACGGCGAGTTCATGGGTAGCAGGAGGTTCGGATGGGATGGTGTACTCACAAGATGGATATACATGGAACCAGTGTTATCTTGATACAAGCGGTATTCCCTTTACTGATCCGTGCATGTCACTTGCTACTAGAGAGAATGTATGGGTTGCAGGTGGTAAAGGTCTATATTACTCGCAAGATGGACAGTTGTGGAAAACTATTCTACCCGATAGCAGTGGCGAACTTCGTACTCTCGCATCTGCAAGTGTTTCGTTCCCACTCGCCTCATGGGTTGTCGGTGGAAAAAGTAGTCAATATGCAATGTATTATTCATATGATGGTGAATCATGGACACCATGCTTATCTACGAGTCCTATTGATGCAGGTGCCACATATTCTAATGGCAAATGTAGATCGCTATCATACAGCGGAACAACTTGGTTTGCAGGTGGATCTGGTTATAACACACTCTATTCTTCAAAGGATGGGATTATATGGAAGCCAGGTACAAGTACAATAGATATAAGTGGTATTCCATTTACGAATGGCGAATGTGTATCTGTATTTGCGAATAAAGGCATATGTGTTGCAGGAGGGATAGGTGATGTATGCTCACTGTATTACTCTACAGATACCATACAATGGAATCCATGTATTACGGCGTCAAAGGATATACCCTTTACGGGAGGCATCTGTACTGCGATTGCGTACAATAGAGGTGTATGGGAGGCGTGCGGAAATGGTCCTACCACATTCTATTATTCATTTAATGGTATAACATGGATTCCAGGTCAATCCTTACCTGGAAATGCGCTTGGCTGCTTTGGCCGTGGTTAGGCCAAAGTTGAATGCCTAAACAATTCCATACACATTCAAGGTATGGATAACACGGTACATTGGCTCGCCCCTATTGGAGCTCTACTCACGAGCCCAGATCAAGATATTGTACTGAGTACAGGAACACCTACAGTTACGCTACATACACCCATTCATGATCGGCTCATTTCTCTTAAAAATGAGATTGATCGTGTAGCCCCTGTAGGATACTGGGATGATGCCAAAAAAATAACTAATCCGTATGAATATATATTTCTATCTCTTCAACGACGCATGCTTTGGTCCGTTGCGGCCATTCAGCCATTGAGTAGAAGTTATTTCAAAATGATTGAGTTGTGGGATATTCTTGCTCTTTCTGTCACATCATCTGCACATTCTGCAGAAGGCCCCGGTGGATTTCTGGAAGCTATTCAGGATCGTGTTGATTCCAAGATACCCATGATCGCAATGACACTCCGATCAACAGAGCGAACTGTTCCCGGATGGAGAAAATCCCAAAACTTCTTGCAGACATACCCAGGTGTCCGAATTACCTATGGAGCAGATAATACGGGCAATCTCTACAGTCTTGCGAATCAAGCTGCATTTGCAGAACAAGCGACAGAGCATATAGGAAAAGCGGATATCTACACGGGCGATGGTGGATTTGATTTTAGTGCAGACTTCAATGGTCAGGAAAATACAGTTCAGCGTCTTCTTGTAGCAGAAGCACTCGCCGGCCTCAATACGCTTCGCTCTGGAGGTACAATGCTGCTCAAACTCTTTGATACCAAATGTCGTGCAACATTGGAATTTCTCTGGACACTCTCAAGTTGCTTTGAGAAAACTGCGCTCATCAAGCCACAGACAAGCCGTCCAGCTAATTCGGAACGGTATTGGGTAGGCATCGGTTACCGTGATGCACCTACCTGGATCATACAGTTGTTCAGTACTCTCACTGCCACCGATGCTCCGGCGGGATGGGATCATCTGTATACGAATCCTCCAAAATATCCCGTTACATGGATAACACAGATTCATGCTTTCCAGTCACAGGTTGAACTACACCAGTACAATAAGATTCAGTTGACACTCAATCTGATTCGTACTCCAAGTCGTGAACAAATCCTTGATCTACTTACGCAGAATATTCATAACAGTCGTGTGTGGTGTCATGCACATCGGATACCCTTTAACCCTCGCTACAATGGTCTCAGTGACGAACAGGTTGCCCTTCAGAATCTGGAAGAGGCACTGATTCCATTCCAAGCTTTGGTCGCACGAAACTGTTTACAAGAATTGTCCCAACCGCTACCGATGCATCGTGCGTGGATTTCCCACCCTTCTCCACCGCCTCCAACTGGCCTAGCATGGCGTACAACATTGCCGGCGAGTGTCTTGGGTCGTTCACCATCGCAAACAGTCGGGGGTAATCCTCCTTCTGTGTTGCCAGCTCCTTCTCAATCTCCTCCTTTGATAGACCACGCTTCTGCGCTGCCTTAACCGCCTCTACCATCTGTCGTGCACCCACAGATCGCTTATTTACACGTATCTCTTCATCCATTTTTTTGGCATCTTCGGGATTCATCTTCTCCTTTTCTAACTTGGCCTTGATGCTATCCATATCTAGAAAGATCATGCGGATTTCTTTAACCCTTTTAGACGTAATGGCCGCCGCATCTTCACGATGGCATATGGAACAGAAGGAACGTGTTAGCACATACCAACCTACGAAACCAGAGATGCCCAATGATCATCGGTGTGCAGAAGGCGATACATTCTGTAAAAATCAAATTCCGCCACCTCCTGTTGAACACTTTAGCGGAAACGCTTATTCTTCCGATTGGATCGCCGTAATGTGCGTCGCCGTCTTTGCTTTCGTGATCGCAACACGGATCGGATCTTCCTTGAACCACCGGACATAGCAATACCCATTGGTCCTGCATGTTGAGCTCTATCATTTAGATCACCTAGTGTAGCTGATCCACCAGGGTAATATACGGTCAGACCACTGGAATCAGGGTAGTCGCGACTCACTAGCGGCAGAGTTCCCGCACCTGGTGCAACTCTGTCACCGCCAAAAAGTGTTTCTAATTGTGAAACAGGTATGAGTTTCATCTACTCCTGAACAAGACGCACCTTTTTTCCATTTGCGATCGCCCAGGTACGCAACAGCTGAATATTTCCAGGTTTTGACGGCTTTCCGGGTTTTTCTGGTGTTCGGTCCATTGCATGTGCTGTAGGAATATTCATCTGTTTCATAAATGTCCGAATTGCACCATCATTCTTTCGGATAATGATCGTATTAGATTCTGCAATTTCACGTTCTGCAGTATCCATTGTAAGGGGCGTGTGCCATACAATATGTGTCCGTGTAGTGATTCCCCAGCGATTACGAACATCCTCAGGGATTAATTCTTCTAAACTTTCGGGTCTTCGTACATGAGTCACTACATCACAATCTGATGGGAAATGTCCATAACAGGAACATTGCGAACACCAGATAGAGGCTCGTACAGGGCAGTCAGTATGTGATCGTACGATACCCAACATATTCTTACATGTAGCGCACGTCATACTTACGCGCTATACAGGAACATACTGACATAAACTTTATGACCTGCAACACGTACAGGTCATGTACGTTATGCCTTATCTACTTGACATAGATCATGTTATCCCTATCCTCTATATCCTGAGTGTATATATATGTATATGCATATTCGGTTACAAGGACTATACAGACCGTGGAAAGGATCCTGAACCGCCTGAGAAGTGGCAGCCAATTGGGTATTACTGCGGGCGATTCGTATATGAACAGAAATTTGCCAATGGTAGGACAGCATGGCAATTCAAGGATGAATGACAGCAAACGTGACAGTCGTGCATATTCGGAGTATACTCTGATAGATATGGAACGAATCTTTTACAAGGTCAACGTGCGTGGAATCGTATATTTAATCAGCCCTGCAACATCCAACGTATATACATATGATCTTTCTGATCCTACTGAGATTGGAAAGATGGTATGGACAAACCCTACAGCCGAACCAACGATTGAATTTATGGAAAACTATATGGATGTGCTCACACAAAAACTTGAGTCGGCTACTGCTGGACAACACCTTTCAGCATGAACCGACCGTGTGTGAAAGATGCTGTCGCGTGGCAGCAAATGATTATGGATCATCGCGCCATACTGTTTGAGCGTGTATTAGCAGAATTTCCAGATGTCCTTGCAAACCAGATTGCGAAAGTCGCATTATGGAAATCACGACTTCAGCGACTGTAATTCAGTTATAATAACTGATGCTGGAGGGCGCTGCGATGGCCGACTTATGACCATACATTGCGCTCGTTTGTATGCCAGATAATCACTGGATTTCGCAAACTTTTTGGGTGGTAGATTGTTGGCTGCAAGATATGTGTATTGGTTCAATTGATTTACGTAAATAATACCATCTGATTTGAGTTGCGCTAATGACGTTCCTGTTAATTGCCCATACTCGTTTTGTCCGACAGAAGACATTGTACCCTACATATAGGCTTGATTTTAGACTACTGTCATCATCCGGGACATGAACCACTCATCCTGTATCTTAGGAATGGGTGTCGGTCGCTTAAAGACAAAGGTGTACATGAATCCACTTCCGAACTTGCGAACCTTCCATGCTCCTAGGTCGCAAGATCGGCGCTTCTTTCTCACCTGGAATCCGCGCCACAGAGCTTGAAACATTTTTGCGGCACGTGATTCCTTAATGGGGGGACGCATAGAGGTCACAGACAAGAGAATCTCCATGATTTCGGCTGAACCATTCTCTGCACACCACATGAATGCATTGTATCCTTCTGCATTGACCATGGTTGGATCAGCCCCCTTACTGATCAGGAGCCGGACAATTTCGGCAGTACCTGATCCTCCTGAATACAATGCTTCCCTTAATGGAGTGTCCCGCAACACGGGTTGCGAATAGTTCACGTCGGCTCCAGCATCAAGACAAGCGCGAACACACGGCATATTCAGGAAGAGACATGCACTACTGAGAGCTTCATTGATATTGGAATCAATGCTCATAGTTGTTAGCTTAGCACCGGCTCCCAGCAGGATCTCTGATACCATACATTTGCGTTTCTGAATAGACCACCAGAGAGCAGTGTAGCCTCTCTCATCTTTTTGCTCAACATCGGCTCCTCCTTCAAGGAGGCGTTTAACACTATCTGTGTCACCGATTCGCGAGGCAAATATGAGCGGAATCAGATCAGCCTCCTCTTCCGTTTCCTCGGATTCAGATTCAGATTCGTAATCTGAATCCGAATCCGAATCCTCTTCAGATTCTTCAGGAGGGGCGACCAGTCTCTCCATTTCTGTAGGCTCCTTGCGGCAGCACGGGCAGTTGGCAGTGCCATCAGGCTTCTGGAGCCACTGTACCAGACAGCGAATGTGAAACTCATGGCCACAGCTCATCACCGTTCGCCCAGTCTCGGCAGTCACGTCATCATGACAGATGGCACACTGCATATTGGATTCAAACGTCTTTGTTGAAACCCTGAACATACATGTAGAGTGAGGTCAGGCCTTCAAGTTTTTTGGCTCATCCGAAGAGTGTCAAAAAGTTGATAACCAAGGGATACCCCAACCGACCCACAGGATTCAGACAAAGACATTTGAAACCTCCTGACTGAATGCCACATTTCCGTAATTTGTGGGAAGAGGACTCATACATGAAGCATCTCTACAACTACATGGAGCAACGGGAGACACTAGAGGAGCAACAGGAGATTGTAGAGGAAGAGCGGATTCGGGGTCTGTATGCAGCCGTACTGAAGGAGTTGATTGAAAAGCACGGACCGGTACGTACGCGACGAGGCATGCTTGCAAAGGATGGATGGGAAACAGTAGGGCGTTAAAGGCTTCGCCGAGCCACGAAGTGGCGATGGTCTGATGTCTGATCTGCGATCAGAACTCTTCGGCTGCTTGCAGCAGCCGAAGAGTATTGATGCCATCATAGACGGCATCAGAACTCTTCATCCAACCCAAACTGCATTTTGGTAGCATCCTGCCCCACGCCCGCCAACGCATAATTCGTGACCCGCTTCTCAAAGAAATTGTCCTTACCCTCCAGTGAAATACGCTCCATCCACGGAAACGGATTGGCCGTATTCCAGATTTTTGCGTATCCCAACGCTACCATCAGACGATCCGCCACAAACTCCAGATACTCTCCCATCCGCGGCGCCGACATACCAATGAGAGAACAAGGCAGTGCTTCCATAATGAACTCCTTCTCAATCTTAACAGCCTCCCTCATCAGCTTTATCGCCTTCGTCTTCGGCAGCCGATGCTTGCACTTGGAATACAGCAGACAGGCAAAGTCCGTATGTAGACCTTCATCCCGTGCAATAAACTCATTGGATGCAGTGAGGCCAGGCATGAGTCCCCGCTGTTTGAGCCAGAAGATTGCACAGAATGCCCCACTAAAGAATACACCCTCAATAATCGCAAACGCCATTAGTCGTGTGGGGAAATCGGCATCCTCGCTGTTCATCCACGCAAGTGCCCAATCAGCCTTCTTCTGAATGCACGCTACCTTGCCGATAGACTGCAAGATCTCTAACTTTTCCGTCCGATCCTCAATGTATGTATCTATCAACAGGGAATACTGCTCCGAATGAACAGACTCCATCATCATCTGAACACCATAGAAGAACTTCGCTTCTGGGACCTGGATCTCTGTCATAAACCGCTGTGCCAAATTCTCCATGATGATACCATCCGATCCTGCGAAGAATCCTAGAACCCGTTTGATAAAATGCTGCTCATTTGCGCTTAGAGTATTCCAATGAACGAGATCTTTGGATAAGTCCACCTCTTCCGGGCGCCAGAAGACGGATACATGGTCCTTATACATCTTCCACAAATCAGAATGTTGTATGGGAAAGATGACGAACCGGTTCGGATTCGGCTTCAATAACATCTCCTCTGATTCACGCTTGTGTCGCTTTGCTATTGCCGCCTCGCGCAACTGTGTGGCATTCACTGGCGAAACAATAACATCCGATGATTCAGGGAGGGTGGCCATAATGTACTTAGTTCTGCGATTTTCGGCTGTCATTACCCGCATTTTTACATGCGGGTGCAACTGGTCAAGTTTGTATGTCATTATGGGATAAAGAGAACGCACATATCATAGATAAATGAATTGCCCACTTTGCAAAGTGAATCCCACTGCTCACAGTTTCAAGCACTTTGGAACAACTACAGAAGGGACTAATCTGTATTATACGGCTCCTGCACAGGCGACGGCCCGCGACGATGCATACACCTTACGTTCCTTACGAACACATATGAGCGACATCAAAGGACCATGGATCTGGATCCTAGATTGTACTGGAATGCAACTCCAGCATCAACATACTATGCCATTCACAATCGCATTCGCCGACATGTTGGTTGCCGAACACAGCAATATGCTCCGACGAATTATTGTCATTCAACCGAATGCATGGATCTATCGTATCCTACATATCATGCGAAGAGATATTCAAGAGTGTGTGCAGTTGGCGACTACGAATGTGCATATGTTGAATGCGACCGTGAATTTTACTTCCGATGCAAAGACATGGCTCCGAATGAATATCAAAAGTTGAATGCACCTGCGTCACGTAAAGGTAGTAAATCATGACATCTACGCTCAATGACGAACAACAGACAGCCTTCTATGCGGTTCAATCCAAGAAAAATATATTCCTAACTGGTCCAGGCGGTGTAGGAAAGAGCCATGTTGTCCGCGAAATTGGTACATGGGCATCTACAGCGCGTGTAAATGTTGCCGTAACAGCAATGACAGGGTGTGCAGCGATTCTACTACCGGGTGCCACGACACTACACAGCTGGGCAGGAATAGGTCTCGGTAGAGAATCACCCAATGAGTTAGTGGAGATTGTGATGAAAAATAAGCGTGCAGCACGCCGTTGGACTTCTGCACAGATTCTGATTGTTGATGAAGTGAGTATGATGACACCAGATATGCTTGACAAGTTGGATTATGTTGCCCGTAGAGTACGAAAGAATCTACACACACGGTTCGGCGGACTTCAATTGATCTTGGTCGGCGACTTCTGCCAACTTCCACCCATTGCATCAACCACCCATTTCATCTTTGAGACACCAATATGGTCTACACTGATTGATGAGACGCATAATCTTACACAGATTGTTCGCCAGAAAGATCCCGTATTTCAAACGATTCTGACCGAGGCGCGGATGGGGTCTCTATCAGATACGAGTGTGGCGATTCTCAAGAGCCGAATGAATCTGAACTGGAAGGAGCATACAATTCGGCCTACGCTTCTTTACACCCGCAATGCAGATGTAGATCGGATTAATCAAGAGAATATGGCTGCTCTTACAGGTGAACGTCGGATCTATGTCGCCAAAACAGTCACCAGGACCAGTATGGTTGTAGATGTCAAGACCCAACATGCGCTGGATAAGTATGCGACCTACGATGTCAATCTGGAACTCTGTGTTGGTGCACAGGTCATGCTCCTGATAAATCTGGATCAGGAGCGTGGTCTGGTAAATGGATCGCGTGGTATTCTTACAGGATATAGTCCTAGTGGACTCCCACTCGTGCAGTTTCTCAATACGAAAGGATCTGTTCTAATTGACGTATATAGTTGGTGGCTTCCAGATGAAGATGTCGGCCGATCCCAGATTCCACTAAAGATTGCCTATGCAATGTCTATTCACAAGGGTCAGGGTGCTACGCTGGATTCGGCTCTAATAGATGTCGGCGCCAACACATTTGAATATGGACAGGCATATGTGGCTCTTTCACGATGTCGTTCTCTAGAAGGTCTTTACATATGGCGATTTGAGCCAAAGATGGTTCTATGTCATCCCAAGGTCCGACAATTCTATTTGGATCTCGTACCTCTCACAGCACAACCATATGAGGATATCTTTCATGTAGAGCCATTATCGGATTCCTGGCGTTCCATTGTGACACCTCGGGTCACTCGCATTGTCGCCAATATCGGCTCCGTGCACTTTGCACCTCCACCAGAAGATGTCTTTGCAGCTCTTCGTGCCTGCCCAGATCCAGCATCTGTCAAGGTTGTGTTGTTAGGACAGGATCCATATCCTACAGAAGGTAATGCACATGGTCTATCCTTTAGTGTCCGCGCAGATGTCAGTCCATTACCGGCCTCTCTGAAAAATATTTATGCAGAGATGACGACGGATATTGGATCTGCACCGACTACAGGATGTCTTCAACATTGGGCAGATCAAGGTGTTCTCCTCCTAAATGATATTCTTACAGTAGCCGTCGGTAAACCCTTGAGTCACGGCGGAAAAGGATGGGAAGAGTTGACCGCTGATATCCTTGTATCTGTTCTAACATCTGCACCTCATGTTGTGATTCTTGCATGGGGACGCAATGCACAGAAGAAACTTGAAACTCCGGTTGTGAAACCCCATTTGGCAAAGCATACGATCTTAACAGCTGTGCATCCGAGTCCCCTATCTGCATACGCAGGATTCTTTGGATCAAAGCCATTCAGTCAGACAAATGCTGCACTGGTTGCCCATGGGCAGACGCCTGTTCAGTGGGTTATATAAACGAAAATGTCGGTTTGATATCATCTATGCATGCACTGCATTCTGGATCATAGAATGCGTAGTTGTTACGTTTGCAATACGCCTTGTATTCAATACTTTTGTTCCAATATTGTTCTTCTCTTGCACGCGTTTCAAATAGCTCTTTTAGATCTGGTCTGATAAATTTGAAATGTAAGAGTATTCGTGTTTGTTTGGATTTTTTGATGCATCCTGTATCTACTATTGTGTTGATCTGATGACATCCTGTAGTTAGTGTATAGCTGCCACTGAATATATATTTGAAAAATGCATGCTTTCGTAAACATACATTTATATTCATTACTCGTTTCCGAAGACCGTACCCCCACCAATTATTGGTTGATGTTTCTTTATCATAATAGTTGGAATGTTTCAGAAACGATTCGCCTTTTCTATATACACGATCAGTATACCTAGGATACATATCCAGTAAATAAAATACACACATATTTGCCTTTTCTTCATTAAGTTGTTGAATAAGAACACGTAAATCCTTAACATATATAAGTTCATCTGCATCTATAATAGCACACCATCTATGTTTGCAATATGTATCCAACACATATGTTGTCCACTTCATCTTATTATCCTTAAATTCCTCGTTTGTATGGAACAGAAGAATATTCTCCTTTGCACCCTGCAAATATTCTAGACTACCATCCGAAGAATCATTGTCTATACATATAAAATGAGTAATACCTATCGCTGAATAATATTTGAGGAAATATTCTAGCATTATGTATTCATTTTTAAGAATGCAAATGAGTATTATACATGTATTATTGTCTGGTAGTGGTATACGAAATTTTTTAATTATGTTCATCTCTAAAAAGATGCATATAGTAGAGAAATGTACTGTCCGCAAGGAAAAATCGTGAATCCTCTTACAGGGAAATGTATTGATGCAGGTGGTTATATTGCACAGAACCTTGCAAAAAAAGGATACATAGCGGATTATGAGGTGCGTCCGTATGCAGCACGTCGTGTTACAAGAAGACAACGAGCCCCTCGTCTTTCGCTAGTTGAACCTGCTGTCTGTAGAGAAGGATATGTGCGAAGTCAGACATCGGGACGATGTATTAAGATCAGTGGTAAGACATATAAGCGCGCATATATTCCTGCAGCGAATGCCATTCGCCGTACAAATTCCGAAGGTCGTATAGCATTTCCCGTTGGAACTGCCAGTGTCGCCCCCTTAGCGGCCCGAGAAACCGTTTTGCATTGGTCAAGAGTCAATTGTAAGAATGACAGAGATCCATACACTGGTATCCCATTTGCATCTGCAGATGCAAATACGCTTCAAGATCTTATTCGGTTACATAACCGTACCTGTGTATTATCTGGACCAATGAATACCAAGGTGGTCGCCGATCACAAAGCAGGGCAAGTAGGTACTGTCCCGGATGATCCGACAAATCACCTAACATTGGATGATTACAAAGCACTGCGTGATTCTATTCGTAGAAAGAACCCGGGTTACAAGCTTCCAATGCGCAAACACCAACCGCCACCTCCTAGTTGGCAACTCTATGTCTCGCCAGATAATCGCAGTGGGTCTAATTTTGCATCCGTCATGTATGTAGATACGACGAAACTGATTCAGACACCACAGGGTGTTCAATATCCAGTGGATTCTGTTAAAGTAGATATGGGATTTATTCCTATGCAAATGAATGGTGCAGTTTGTTCTCCACAAATGATAGGTGAACTTCTTTCCCGTCTTGCTGCCGACAACCGGCTACTTACGCCCGTTGCAGGTGGTTGGAAACCTATCGCAGGGTTTCCGTTTACAAAGAAATATTGGATGACGCCGGATGCAAAAGAACGTTTTAGCAAACTCTGCCGAGAACTTACAAAAGCGCTTACATCCTCCTTATAAATTCTCTAAGCGTGGTAGAGATGACGTCTGTTTTACGGAAATATTCACAGATAGATCCGCGCTTAGCCTACTATCTTGTGCTCTTAGATGCATCTGGCGGGCCTATGCCTATGTGGCGCACAGTTCAAAATGGAATTACATCTACACTCATGTCTATAACAGAATTCACTACGAATTTGATAGAAGATACCTCATCCCCTATTACACCTAAGGCAGGAAATCTTCTAAAAGATCTTGGTAGACAAATCACAGTCTATGATCCCACCAAAACAGGTTACCCTCATGTTGCATTGTTTCGCCAAGTCCTGTATATAGATCAGACTCGGACTGATGAGACGGAAGGTATTGGTGCACAAATTACGTTCTATGTGTGTGTCTGGGCCCAGGAAAGTACTACACTGTCTGTGCAGTTCAAACCACAATATGTTGTTCGTACGGGCTAAAATGTGACCCCCCTGTTCCACTGTAGTTCAATACAATAGTGACAATGACGCTCACACGGAATCTCTATGAAATGGACGAAGTCGTATCTGCCCTACAGGTATGTCTTCGGACAAATAACTCACAAGCATTATTCTGGCTATGGGAACTTGTCGTGAGCCAGGAGGAGGCGTTAGCACTGCGTACTCTTACAAATGATCCACAGCCAGAAGAAGATTGGGTCATGCGTTATTGTCGTATTACCAACACACTCTCGCAACTGAATGCACTACGATTAGACTGGTCTTTGTGGTCGGCATCTGTTGGTAGGCGTCATGCACGTCTGCATGCTATTCCACCAGAGGCGATTCACAAGGATACAACGCGTGGTCGGATTGCATTCAAGTATACAAATATTGGTGATCTACGTGATCCAGTACCACAACTTGTAGATGGATGTCAGTTCTGGCAAACAGTCGTACAAGACTACGGAATCACTATTGATGCAGAAACCGGCGCAGTCGCCTTTCCTAATGATGATCGTATGGAACTCTTTTATGAGCGCTATTTCCCTGATGATATTCCAGATGAATGGAGCAAATCAGATCAAGAAAAGAGTCATGGGCGAGGCAGTAAAAAAAGTTGACAGCCGGGTTTGGCAGGGTGTGGGCAGGTAGCCAGACAAGCAAAGATAGCATGTCTACTACACAGTTTGTTTCGTGGAGGAATAAGCAGCCCGCAACGATCTCTAAGCCTATGCCTGTTCTTACGAAGGATGCTTTCCCACCTCTTGGATCATCCAGCGGGTCAAAGAAGGTGGTCATTCAACAGAATCCTGCACTAGATTTCAAAAAGTCTGTTCTGACACAGGCGACTGTCGTTGAGGAGAAGGAGAAGGAAAAGGAGAAGGTACAGGTGAAGGAAAAGAAGAAGCACGTATCCTACACTCGCTACGGTGATGATGGACCAGAGGACTATGATGGCCCCGATGAGGATGAGGATGAGGAGGATGTAGAGTTTAATGCTCATCTGGCCTCTACACGTCGGCGTGGAGATAAGGGGATTTGGTGAAACTACGGGTACACATTCGTCACGAGTGAACTAGAAATTCCAAGAGAACGTTGCGATGTCCAATCCAGTGATGGGCACATCTGCTGATGTAGACGTTGCCCCTCAAGATACAACATCCTGTTACTATTTGTTCCTATAGAGTACCATAAGGTGGGATCAGCAGAAAATGCACCACTTTTTGGTGGTTTCCATCCATGGCCACTAAGTTGAACACGTGTTGCTGCATCTGCTGATTCTACTTTTTCAAAAAAATCCCATGCAATCTTGGCACGGAGACGTCGTTCACAGTTCCAACCCGAAAAGGAGGTGCCCGGGAAAGGTTGAACAGGCCACACGGTACCTGATCCATCTGGACAACTCATATTTGGGCGCTTCTACTCATCCACCAATGTAATTTCCAGATCCGGTAGCTCTACATCCGCTTTGACATTTGTTTCCATCGGCGGTAGTGCAGCCGATATCCGTAGGTCTACCTGGCGACATCCTGGTGGCTCCGCCATTTCTTGCTGCTGGATAAGCTCTGGTGCACGTTCTACCATCTTCCTTGATGCCGGTGCACTCGTTACGAAATCCAGCAATGCCGATTCATCCAACAGAATCTGGGTGAAACTCGTACCGCCACGAATAGGCTGACCTGTCATAATATTCGCCGATACACCCGTTACAGGATCCATCTCTCCAAAGAGTGCCGCGCGCATCATGATATCTTCTGACTGCTCAAACGATGCTTTGGCCAGTGGCCCTGTCTTCTTTTTGTTTACACCGTAGCGATCCGCTGACATCAGGCGACCACGGTTGCACATGGCATCACACAAGATCGCGACGTGCCGGTAATTCACTGGAGCGGCCTGCTCAAAGAGACCAAAGATCTCACGAAACAAGATAGCTCTAGCCGCCTCAATGCCCAGGTTCTCATACATATCATGCACATGATTACTCACGAGTCGCAAGCCATCTACATCTGGATGAATCATCGTATCTAGAAAGTTCGTACCAAAGGTATCCAACACAAATTGGTCATCGGGTTCATACTTATTGTCATTGGCCGGATTCTTCGTGTAGAATTCATCGGAAGTCTTGCGAAATGTCACGGATCGCAGACCCGGTAGGCCTCGCACCAATGTCTGTGTAAGAAGCTTGTTCTGTGTGTGCTTAACTAGTGTAAGATCATCCAGTGCAGTACTCGTATCCGATTCCATAAGACGAATGCGGAATATCATCTGTGATGCATTGTGATCCGTATACGTGAGATTGACTTTCATTGCACGGCGTAGCACGAAACTGATATCGTCCATCGTAATATTCTTGTTAAACATCTTCTCACGATCCAACTCCATACGAATAATCCATGGACTAGTGGATTCTTCAGGAGCAGACTGTTCAAATGCTGAGTAGAAACTCAGCCATTCTGCATCTTCCGTCACAAGAGTTGCCGAGTCACGGGGATCATAATAGATACGACTCACTGTTACGAGATCACGGAGCATGGTAAACTCTAGCTCTTGTGCAAGACGACGGGCCTCCTCCTTGGAACCACGTAGATCAGGGCGTAAGTAGATTGTTAGCGATGTTGCTTTCGGATTCTGTGTGGCCTTGAGCAACTCCTTTAGACGAGGTACACCTCGCGTCATTCCTGATTTCGCTGCTACACCTGACAAGTGGAATGTGTTGAGTGTCATCTGTGTAGATGGCTCGCCCAAACTCTGTGCAGCGATAATACCCGCCATCTCTCCAGGTGCAACCCAGGATTTCATGTGTTTCACAACAATCTGCTCTGCAAGCCAGTCAAAGGCCGGTTGTGTGAACCCTAGCGCAATGAGATCACGCGGGTTCAGATGATAGCGAAGCAGTGCACCCCACAACCGATTGTCAGGACGAGTGCGTTGCTGAATCCGTGCAATCATATCCAGCACATATGCACCCTGCACTGCTGTACCCGACCCTGATTGGAGACCCATCTGAACAACGGCGTTTGCAATTAGACGCGGTAAATGTACTGCAGACTGTACCGTCTTTTCGGCCTTCCCATTCCACACATTATTTACCAACATATCTCTATCCGCAAAGATCTGTGCCAGATAATTCTGGCTTTTATCCGCCGCAACATCCTCTACTGAGAACTTTGTGCGGATTTCTGTATCCGTCATCTTCGCCAGACCAATGGGCTGATTCTCAATCTTGGTGGCACTCGTGCCGTCGTCGCCATATGCGAACTGAACCACCAGGCCACCGGCATCACGGACAGTGCCGTCGTGAAAGGTCATGAGATCTTCCATCGTTTTGACAAGCTGACGCTGCATGTAGCCTGAATCGGCCGTATCCCTCACAACAAGACCATTCGCAATGGCGAAGTTGAGTGTGCTTGGAACCGTAATGTCGTACATCTTAGGATAGAGTGCAAAGCCCGGAGTGCCAGGACGAACATCAATCGTCGTGATAGACACAATTGGGTCTTGTTGAACTGTAGAATCAGACAGAGTGCCGATTGCAGGTAGAATATCGCCGACAACCACATCTGCTGTAGGCTTTTCGTCATATGTACCAGTCTCTGCATTGTAGACAATCAGCGCCTTTGCGGCGGTCACAATGACGAAACGCCCCGCGGCCGTTGTAATAGAATACAGAGTATCGCCTGGATCATGGCGCGTGACGGCTGTGACCTTGGTCGCGCTGATGGACCCCTTGGAGTCACATGTTTGAATCCACGTTGAATCTCTCAATTGTAACAATTCCAGATTTGCCTCGGCAGGGAAGTGCTCTACAGACCCTGCATATATAGCCAGATGTCCGTCTATCCAGTCGCCGATACGAACAAACTTCACGACACCATTCTCAACAATGCGAATCTCTGTATCGCCCGTCACAGACTTCACAGCCGTATCAATCAGACCCTCGCGCCCTGTCATGGCGTGAAAGAAGAATTCTGCCGGTGTCAGGCCCTTCACAAACGACGACTCAATGAAGCCCCGCGCCTCTGCACCATCGTCGTACCGCTTGAAATGCGGCAGAGTCCGATCCTGAAAGCCATAGGCAATGCGCTTGCCTTCAATGGACTGCTGGCCCAGGAGTGCAATCATCTGTGCAATGTTGAGGTCCGCGCCCTTGGAACCACACTTCACCATGTTGACCATCCGATTGTTGACGGCGAGCGATTTTAAGCCCGTCTTTCCTGCAGCACCAATCACCTTATCCAGTGTCTGAAACACTTTGGATTCAAACTCTTCCTGATTCGTGCGACCCGATGCATTATCAAAGAGACCCATATGCACCTGGAGTTGCAGCGATTCAATCTGTTTCTTGAGAGTATTCATATCGCCAGCAATCGTATCCAGCGTATCGGAATCAGCGATCAAGTCGCTCAGACCTACAGAGAATCCACTGTTCTGCAGATAGGTCGCCACAACAGCCTGAAGACTGTCAATGAAATCCACCGTCATCTCTGGACTGAAGTCATTGTAGAGAATGTGAATGAGCGCCTTGTCAAAGATATCGCCATCCAAGATACCTTGAGAAATCGTGCCATTGTTGATAATCACATAGTTCGGATCGCCCTTGCCTTTCGCTTCATCCCACACCTTGTTGCCCATTGCGAGATAGATTGCCGGCAGCAATGCACTCACCACCTGCTGGCCGGACCAGAGAGGAACAGGATCATTCTTAACAGGTGGTGGAATACGACCATCCCATCGCTTACTGTGGACCAGCAGATTCATAAATTCGCGCCTAGTAAAGAATTCCGTTGGACGTGTAAGACGATTCACACCCACTAGCGTATCTTGTACAATAGACACAAGAGGTTTGCTGAGCCTCGGGCTAATAAGCTGTTTGGGTACAGCGGCAATCTCCCGCAACTCAGTGGCCGCTTCTACGGATTGCGGAAGATGCATATTCATTTCATCACCGTCAAAGTCCGCATTGTATGGCTTGGTTACGGAAACATTGAGGCGGAATGTAGAATAGGGCAATACCCGCACCCGGTGGCACATCATAGACATGCGGTGAAGCGACGGCTGCCGATTGAAGAGCACCGCATCACCGTCCAAGAGATGCCGATTCACTACGTCGCCCTCATAGAGCTGGATTGTTTTTGTATTGACATGCTTGAGACTAATCATACGGCCTTCGCCTCTCTGGATAGACTTTGCACCAGGATACTTATCCGGACCATTCTGCACGAGTGCATACAACCGATCAATGTTGTAGACCGTCACACGTTCGGGGAATGTAAGATTCATAGCAATTTTCAGTGGTACACCTAACTCGTCTACTGAGATATTAGGATCAGGTGTAATGACGGAACGGGCAGAGAATTCTACACGTTTGCCCTGAAGATTATTACGGATACGTCCCTCCTTTGTACCAAGACGCTGCTGAAGAGACTTTAGTGGTCGCCCTGATCGTTGTGCGGACTGGGCAACACCAGGGATATCATTGTTCACTAGAGTGGCAACATGATACTGCAGCAATGTTGTCCACTCATCAATCGCCTTCTTCTTGGCACCCTTGGTGATCTTTTCACTCAACGTCACATTCGTCTTGATAATATCAATTAGCTTCTGTGTTAAATCATCCTCCGAGCGTTGATTGTTATCCTGAAGTACAGAAGGGCGGACCTGTGGCGGAGGAATGGCCATCACGGTACATACCATCCAATCAGGGCGGCACCAGAGACGACTGAACCCCATGAAATCTACATCCTCATCACTGATCCTTCGTAGGAGTCGGTAGACATACTCCGGCTCTAGGAATCTGCGTAGGTTTCCACTATTCTCGCCAGAAGAAGGCATGGCTTTCCATTCTGCAACAATACGACAGATATCCTCATCATGATAGCGATGGGGTTGCCGTGCGCCACAGCCATCTTCTGTCTGTTCTCCACACCGGGTTACATCCTGGCAAGCAGTCAGCACAGCCTTCCAACGATTCTCACCCTTGGCACGACGGAGACCCTTTGTAAGTTCCTTATTAATTAGCAGTTTTCCACATTTGATGCAACAACATCGTAGAATCTTCAGGATCATCTTGTAAAACTGAATATAATACACCGGTCGTGCCAGTTTATAATGTCCAAAGTGACCAGGACATCCATGATTGTTCAGGCCACATGAGCGGCACAGTTTTCCATTTTCCAATACGCCCATGCGAGGATCTGCAAGACCACCTATCTTACCCTCCTGGGTACTGTGTGTTGTAATTTCTACAACCGATCGTCGGGTTATCTCATCCGGACTAAACACTCCAAACTGGATCCCCACAATGGATTCAGTCTCAGAACTATGAGGAAGGGTTGGCATATCTGTTATCTCAGGGTGTTTTTAGGCAGTGAATGTCAAGTTTGCTGCAAATCATATTTATACGAATACTATAGAGAGTTATGAGTGGTATACCCATACTGAAAGGTCATAAACCAGAATCGGCTATACAAGCCATCAATCTTTCTAATCTTAGCGATTTTGATTTACCTTTCGTACCTTTATCAGATAAAATACCTTATGTTATATATCAGACATGGAAAACAAAAGATCTCCCTTCTATTTTAGAAACTGCTGTTCAAAATATAAAAGAGATGAATCCTGGATTCAAACATGAATTGTATGATGACAACGATTGTCGTGAATTCATAAAAAATTTTTTTCCTGTACAGATTTTATTTGCATACGATACCCTTGTTCCTGGCGCCTACAAAGCAGATCTGTGGAGATATTGTATATTGTATCTTAGAGGAGGTATATATATAGACATCAAATATTCACCAGTGGGTAAGTTTTCATTTCTTGATATTCTACCTTCGGAGCATTTATGTAAAGATAGAGGAGAGTTCTTCAAAAATAAAAATGGAGTATATAATGCAGTTATGATAATGAAAGCAGGTAATCCAATATTGAAAGAATGTATTCACAGAATATTTGAAAACTGTTATACGCGTAATTATGGTCATACATCATTATACCCTACTGGCCCGGGGTTGATGGGGGAGATTATACCCGTATCCTTCATATTTACACTTTATTTTACGGATGACAGTCTTGTATGTGATGCATCCGGTAACGGTATCCTCTATTATGATAATTATGAGTATAGGAAATTTATGTCCTCCGTTAATCCAAACACATATAATGATTATCACCGCAATAAAAATATTTATAAAGATCTTAAGATTGAAGACTACTGCAAATAAATGTGACGCGCTAACTTTATGAGAAAGATGCGAGTATGTCGCTTCGTATTGTTGTGGGACCTATGTTTGCGGGTAAGACAAGTGAAATTCAGAGCGTAGTGCGTCGCTATGGTTGTCTGAATAAACCCGTACTTATTCTAACTGCAAATATTGATACGCGGTACAGCAACGATGCCATTGTAAATCATGATAGAACAGCTATTCCAGCCTCTACAGTGGGTATTCATGGACTTATGGATGTACTTACATGGAATTCCTTTCAGGATGCGACTGCAATCGTTGTTGATGAAGCACAGTTCTTTGTTGGATGCTTGATACCCTTTGTACGGGCTGCAGTGGATACATGGGGGAAACACGTGGTTGTTGTCGGCCTTGATTCAGATGCCAATCAACAACCGTTTGGAGATGTGTTAGCTCTTGCAGCTCATGCAGACTCTATTGAAAAAAAGTCGGCATTGTGTCGCCATTGTGGAGATGGAACTCCAGCCATATTTACAAGGGCGATTGGATCTCGCGACAGTCAGGTAGCAGTAGGAGGAGCCGAAATGTATGAGCCTGTTTGTCGCCGACATTTCAATGAAAGCGATCTAAGGGTTTAGTCATTACATCTATACATATGTGTGAGTGGATTACTGAAACTTCTGAATCGGATACACGTACAAGTTATCCGATTCAGAATATAGTTTGGGAAGGATCTACTGATTTCTGTGACTCCGTTATAATCGCCGATTCTGATATATTTGGACGTATGCTATTTCTAGATGGCGAATTGCAATCCGCATCTGCAGATGAACATATCTATCATGAAGCTCTTGTCCATCCAGTGATGTCATGTGTAGGGGACAACAAAAGAGTTTTGGTTATCGGTGGCGG
>Ga0214919_10003083_pt1 | contig 25596 bp, 21 predicted proteins | sample LL1503_MetaG_FD_177994 | JGI IMG/M metagenome (GOLD analysis project Ga0214919, IMG submission 177994) | Freshwater microbial communities from Lake Lanier, Atlanta, Georgia, United States - LL-1503 | ecosystem: Environmental > Aquatic > Freshwater > Lake | place: USA: Georgia | collected... | reverse complement strand
TAAGATTGGCAACTTCTATATCCAACAGACGAACATCGCCGAAAGCGCATTTCAGACTATTTTGGCAAAGATCGCCAGAAATACGGAGGTGGTTGAACGCATTGACCGTCTAGAAAGTGACATTTTGGCAAAAGAAACCAAGACTGGGGGTGACGGAAAGGACGACAAGACTGCTGCTAGGGAAAGTGGGCGGCTGTGCAAGGAATCGCAGGCATGGATGAACGAAATCAATAAACTTCGCAAAGAATTGCGTGCGGTCGGACTAGACCCGATGTACGTTCCGAATTCCCGGCCACATCAAGCCATTTGGACGCCCGATGGAGAGGTTCATGAAAATGCGTTTGTGTCGAATATTGACGAGATTACAGTGAAGAATATCATGCAGTTGAACATTAGCAATAACTACAAGGTGTTGCTGTTGCTCGGCATTGGCGTGTTTACGGAGAATCCCAACATTCAATATATGGAAATCATAAAGAAGCTCGCCGATGAACAGCGGTTGTTTATTATTATCGCGTCTTCCGATTATATTTACGGCACGAACTATCAATTCTGTCACGGATTCATCGGAAAAGACTTGACGAATATGACGCAACAGAAGACATTGCAGGCGATGGGGCGAATTGGTCGCAATAACATTCAACAGGACTATACTATTCGTTTCCGCACAGATGAGATGATCACGAACTTGTTTACCAAATCGGCGGTGAACTTGGAAGCGGACAATATGTGCGCATTGTTCAGCACGCCATAAAAATAAAAAATAATAACCTGACCGATTCTCTGCTGTACATATTGTATTTTTATTGTATGTTTTCATCCAGAAAATTGAATAATAAATAAGTATTTAGTTTATTGCATTAACTGATCTAACATGAATTCCCCCTTGGTACTAATTGCGCGTCGGCTGCCCCGCGAACTTGTACATATTATACAAACATACGTTCGCAACGACGTTGTGCACGAAGCCGTTCGCCATCATCTCCATTATTTGATGTATGAACAGGAAATGTATATGCGATTTGTGTATTACAATTATGTAGAGCCATTATGTACCTGTCACCAACACGGCGCAAAATACCATAGAAAATACGGCGGATGTGAACACTGTAACTGGTTTGAAGGGATTGAATACAGCGATTCGGAATATAAAGTAATGGGGTATCTAACATGCTTGGGGGACGACAACCCACAACAATACAAATTGCTTAAAAATGATTAAGCCGTACGGCGACTATAAGCCCACTTTGGGGGGACCCTTTTACTATACTACTCTATTCACTCTATAAAAAAGTCCAGAAAAGAAATGGCATCGCTCTGTAAAAAAGGACATTTATAAATGTCCATTTTTCAAAAGGGCCGGGCAAATGTTGTAAAAGGCCTATCTGAAAAACACGTTGTGAGCATATTGCTTTGAATTGTATTTTTTGTTGATTTTTCTTGGCTGCATACTTTTTTTGGATGTTTTGTGGGCGGTGGGTTGTCTGAGAGACCGTCATCCAAATGTCATCCAAATGTCATCCGATTCTGGATGACGCACTTTCCCACAAAACTCCTATACTGGGATACTTTTACTATACGACTCTATTCACTCTTTATAAAAGTCCAGAAAAGAAATGGCATCGCTCTGTAAAAAAGGACATTTATAAATGTCCATTTTTCAAAAGGGTCGAGGAAGTTTGCGCAAAGGGCCCTTTGAAAAACACATTGTGAGCATATTGCTTTGAATTGTGTTTTTTGTTGATTTTTATTGACTGCATACTTTTTTGGGTGGCATTTGGGCCCAGTGGGCTGTCTCAGAGCCCGTCATCCAAAAACGGATGACATTGGAGGACAGACTTATCTTGAAAACTCCTGAGGATGAATTGCGCAAATGAGACCACCGAAGTATCGCAAATGATTGACAAGTATAAGATTGAATGTTACCCGACTATCAAGGATCACCAAGTCATTGAATTTGATGCAAAACCGACAAAGGATACTCTCTCGCAATTTTTGAATGCCGCGTTATAATAATTTGATTCTAGATAATAAAGACAATAATACATATAATATACATGTCAACAAATACTATGGGTGCCGATATTGAAAATAAAAAAAATAGCGGCTACAAACAAGATGATAAGAAAAAAGATGATACAAATCTTTATGCAAATATCAATCATAATGGCTGGCAGGCGATTCATGTTGGGTTGGAACAAGATGGTGTATCAATTGATGGAATACACCTATGGCATGCATCCAGTGATTGGGAATCAAGCCATGAGAGTGTCGGATTGCCTCACCCTGCGCACCCGCACGAAAGTTTGAAGCGATTTGTTATATATACGATAAAAAATACCAACATTAAATTCGCAATGACGGAATTGTCAAATGGAGTATATGGGTTCTACCAGCATATGCAAAAAACACCAGCTGACGATACAAGCTATGCCAGCGTGCAGTATTGATTTTGTAAAAAATAGATTGTTTCCCACTTTTATTGGGATCCCTTTAATATATTACTCTATTCACTCTCTATGAAAGTCCAGAAAAGAAATGGCATCGCTCGCCGAAAATGGACAAAAATAAATGTCCATTTTTCAAAAGGTCCATGGGACTTTGTGCAAAGGGCTCTCCGAAAAACACGATGTAAGCATAATGATGTAAATTGTGATTTTTATTGGTTTTTCTAGACTGCATGCTATTTTATATGTTTTGTCAAGCAAAGGGTTTAGAGAAAAGTCTGCATCCAATATATGGATGACAAATGGATGACAAACGCCTCATAAAAACTCCTAAAAATCTCAGCTGCATATGTTGTGACTATAACACGAGCAGTGCTAGTGATTTTAAGAAGCATTTATCAACTATAAAACATATGCGGATGACAACGGATGACACGCCTCCTCCTGAAATCTCTTACGCTTGCAATAGATGCAGTTATAATTGCGTGAATCTGGTTGACTTTGAAAATCACTGTAAAAATGACGTTCATAATATAGAAACGAATGATGACCTATGCTCGCAGAACAATTATTCATGTGTATGTGGGAACACGTACAAGTATCGTCAAGGATTATTCAAACATAAAAAGAAGTGTGGTATGATAACTCACCAAGAGACTCCAACGATTGATACGACGCTTGTGATAGAGTTATTGAAGCAAAATCAAGAGTTTAAAGAACTTATGATGGAACAATCCAAACAATTGGCTGACCAGCAGTATCAAAATCAATTGTTATTAGAACAGCAACACGCACATAATAGTAATTTGCTAGAAGCGGTGAAAGACGGCAAAATCGGAAATACAACGAACCACAATACGAATTGCAACAACAAGTTCAATCTCAATGTGTTTCTGAATGAAACATGCAAGGACGCAATTACGATGGAGGATTTTATCAATTCATTTGAAGTTACGCGTGAAGACTTTCTGCATACGGGGCAAGTGGGGTTTGTGGAAGGCATTTCTACGGTTATGACACATCGTTTCCGAGATATGGACATGCATACAAGACCCCTTCATTGTACGGACCTGAAACGTGAAACCATCTACATCAAAAACGCAGACAAATGGGAAAAGGACGATGCAGATAAAACACATATGAGGAAAGCTGTGAGAGGCGTTGCTAGGAAGAATATGAAAGAGTTGTGGAGATGGTTTCAGGATAGCAAACCAGCGGTGGAACAAATAGGAACTGAGGAATGTGAGAACTACTTTCAGTATCACAAGGCGGCGCTTGGTGGATACGGCAAGGAAGAAGACCTGAAATTTGAAGAGAAAATCATAAAGAATGTTCTGAAAGAGGTGCAAGTAGATAAGAACGCTTTGACCTTATCTTAAAATCATAACAATATGGCTGATTTACCTAATTTTATTTTTGCGTGAACGCTTGGTGCGTTTTCTGGAATGTTGCATCTGTTTAGATTTACGAGGGTGAACTATCCGTTTGTTGCGTTTCGTCGCAACGCCAGCTCCTAGACCGCCTCGGCGAGGCGGAGAATTAATCGGAGAACTAGGTAGATAATGAGGCGGAGAACTGGGAGGAGTACTAGGCGGAGAACTGGGAGGAGTACTAGGCGGAGAACTGGGGGGAGTGCTAGGCGGAGAACCAGTTGGAGTTGACGGAAGAAAAAGAATGGGTGGGGGTGAGTTATCGTCGTCGCTAATATCAATAACTAAGTCTGGTTGTGTTACTGGCGGTGGTGGTTGAGGAATGCGTCGCACTCGACGAGTTGGTCTACGACGTAATGGACGATCTGGGATGTGCGTGCGACCATCAGCCCAAGTATTATGTATAGCGTGAATGGTCATCAGTTTGGCATTTACATCTTCAATTTGTCTATGTGTATCATCAATGATGCTATTAATAATTTCTAACATCTCTTGCGGCGGCGAAACCACATTGTCTTCTCTATTAATGTCGTATAGTTCGTCCACTGCATCCTGACTATTTAGCCAATCAAGAGTAGATTCCAAATCCGCAAGCTGGCGTTGCAAAATCTCTTTTATATTTTGATAATAATTATAATTACGATTCATATACAAAATAGCTATATAAAAATTAGTTACATCAAATATTGTATTCAAAATCGTCTAAACAGAACGCGTTGACCTTATCATAAAATCATAACAATATGGCCAATTTACCTAATTTTATTTTTGAGTGAACGCTTGGCGCGTTTGCTGGAACGTTGCATCTTTTTAGATTTACGAGGGCGAACTGTCCGTTTGTTGCGTTTCGTCGCGCCGCTAGCCCCTAGACCGCCGTGTTGAAAAGTCGCATTATTTGCATCATTAGGAACGACTGCATCAGCATTGCCATCATTTGCCCCCCAAGTATTCATTATGCCGCGAATGGCCATTATTGTGGCATTTGTATTTTCTATTTGTCTAGTTGTATTAGCAATGCCGTTATTAACAATGTTGTTAATTGTTTCTAATCGAGTTTCCTCTGAAACATTTCGGGTGCCGTGGGCTATCGAATTGTCTACCATATTTGTTGCTGCGGCTAACGCAGCAGGAGAACGCATGTATTCTAGCCTAGATTCCAATGTCCTGCATAGGTCTTCTAACTCTGGAATCATATCATGATAATCGTTATAATTACGATTCATATACATAATAGTTACATAAAAATTAGTTACATCAAATGCTGTATTCAAAATCGTCTAAACAGAACAGAACGCGTTGACCTTATCATAATGCGAACGTAATTGTTGTGTAAAAACAATATAAAGGCTGCATCGTATATTATAGTGTGAGGGGTGTAGATGATGTATATAGCAGAAACCGAAACTCAGAAAAATATAAAAATATGGTGCATTAGCAATTATAGCTCAGTGGTTAGAGCAACGGTCTTATGAGCCGTTTGTCTTCAGTTCAAATCTGAATTTTTGCATTCCGCCCATATAATATATTTCTCTGAAAAACGGTATAAAGGTATATTCAAATAATACCTTGGTGGGGTAGGTTAAATAAATGCGCGGATGGCCGAGTGGTTAAGGCGGTGGTCTTAAGATCCACTACATTTTGTGCGCGTGTTCGAATCACGCTCCGCGCAAATAGGTTTTGAATATGTTTTCCTTAAAAAAATTCATGGCACCGACGGACAAATATCAGTGGTTATGCCCCTTTAGCTCATCTGGTTAGAGCGTAACCTTAGTAAGGTTAAGGTGATGTGTTCAACTCACATAAGGGGCTTAAAATGTTTGGAAATCAAAGACAGCCATAATGTCTCAATGCAACCACGTGCATCGGAATGAGTTTGCCTAAAAAGTTACTCAAAGCTCTCGTGGCGTAGTGGTAACGCGTTTGGCTGTTATAAAATGAGAAATATTCTTATTTACAAAAACCAAAAGTTCTTCGGTTCGATCCCGAACGAGAGCGAAATTTTATATACACATAATAATTGAAATACTTATTATGTGCATTATTTGATAATAGGTTCGTATTTCCAAACAAAACCTTTTGCTGTTTTTGTCTTTCCATTACAACAAGCACTTATTTTTGAAAGTGTTATGCCTATGTATTCTGCTGCTTCTTTACAACTATCAAATGAATTTAATCTATTCCCCTCAATGTCAAATTGTATTATTTTATTTATTCTTCTTGATATAATCCTTTTATTTATTGATTCTTGACTAATTTTGCGACCTTTATTTGCTTCACTTATTTTTTTCTTGGTTATTTCACTATGCGGTATTCCTAACTGGTTTCTTGGAGGAACAAGACCATTTTGATATCTCATTTTTAACGTGTCAGATATTTTTTGTTTTGTTTCTGCGTGATGTCTGCCTGAATTACCACCACGTCTTAAATTGTATCCATTTGGCACCAAAGACTTATATTTTTCAATGTATTGAATTTCCATATCATCTAATTGATTATCAAATGTTATACATACTAGTTTGAATACAAAATTGTCGACACCGTATTTGTTAATCGCAGATTTTAGGTATCTGCAATTGCTTCCCCGTTTCAAATGGTCTTTCCATCTTAATTCTACATCTTGTACCGTTTGTCCAACATATGTTTTGTTGTCAGTCTTATTTGTTATTGTATAAATATAACCCATCCTATATACTTACATGAGAAAATACTTTTATATAATTTTACGAATTAATAATATATAAATTGCCTAAATATTGTCGGTCTCTTCTTTTTCTTTTTGGAGCTTTTCCTTCTTTTTCAAATATGCACGTCTCGCATATTCTTTCTTTTTCTCGGGTGATGGCACATACGTGCTTTTGTAATTCGTTCGTTGCTGATATTCTTTCACCTTTTGTTTATGTTCCTCTTTATTCTTTTCATAATACATCTTATTTTTCAACAAATATGTATTGAGTTGTGCTTTTAGCCTAGCATTCTCTTCTTCTAGTTCCTGTATTCTTGCTTGATTATCCATTGATATACATAATGTAACAAAATATTTATATGATTTTACATAATAACAAGTCCAAACAAAAATGTGTGTATATAATAAAAGACATACAATGAAGTTATCTCGTTCTCATACAATCATCTATATGTTGACAATGATAGCCGTCTTGATGTTGATTTTAGCACTATTGAACTGTTCAACCGAAAAATCAAACAATCCGCTAACCGAAGGATTAGATGAAATCAAACCAGCAATCGGTATACAACCTAAAAAAGAATCCGACATTCTACCAAAGTCCTATATAGTAGAACTAACGCAAACAAAAGATACAACTACGCCGAAATTGCCTTCGTTGGCCGCGGCACAACCCGAAATATTTAACCCCGAGACTGCATACTATATCAACACAGTTTCCGCAAATAACCCAGCCGCAGACAATAAATCCGCCATATTCAAGGTAGATAAGCCGAGCACAATAGTGTTGCATATGGAAACAGCAAAAGCGGCAAGTTTCATAGCGATTGCACCACAAGAGGGGGGCAAGTTCCCCCCCAAATTCACATTTACCCTAACCAATAACATCGAAGCAAATAAATTAAGTATGGATCTATGGGGAACGTCACCCACAGCAGCGAACGTTCCATCAAATAGCATTGTTGGCTCGGATAACTATGCGGGCTATCCTTATCCCAAAGAAGTCTTCCAAACAAAGGACAAGTCAGGAAAACTGGTGGATGGACTGCTGGTGGGCGGCGTGAACATCGGAAACAATGCATTAAATATAATAGGCGTGGGACGTATATTTGATAGAAACTTCACGGATATTGGAGAGGTACAAAATTTAAGTGATAAAATTACCATTGACTGCGCCGATTCAAAGGGGCTGACAGGCATCTTTATCTACTTGGGGAAGGCGGAAACCAAGTAATTAGTCAACGGAATGGTATAAAATTGATATATTATCATCGCGTAATATATCAAACAAACAATCGGTAACAAATGACAACAACAACAACGTGTTTAGACACAAATGCCTGCCCAGCCGATAAAATGTATAACGTAATATGTAATTTCTCAATTGGACAAGACAATTACGCATGCAATCCAAAAACGACTTGCATGCGCCCAGATGGAAAATATGACTGTTGTGCAAAGCATATAGTAGGCTGTATAGTATACGCCGAGTCATTGCTTGCGCCGACGATTCAACCAAGCCCAATGAGAGAACCTGTGTGTAATCAAATGTGCGCCAATGGATATAAATTAGATAAATGTTATTGGTACGAAAGTCTGCGAACAGATAACTTGTGCAAAGAGAATAACAATGAGTATTGTTGTTCTCATAATAGAGGAGATTGTTGCACGACAAATAAAACAGGCGCGTACATTGTATTTGGTTCAATTGCAGGCATAATGATAATAATGGCAATCGTATATTACTGGTATTATATGAAAAATTCACGTAACAAAATAGTGCCCGCAAAAGAGGCGACCGCGATCGAACCGCCAGACAGATATACGCTGCTTAATACTTTATAATCCCTTGCGATGGTCAACGACATATGGATTCGATTGTAGCGAACTCATTATTTCGGGGTTGGTACGATCCATTTGAATATTGGAGTAAAGAGTGCGTTCATTGCCAGCAACACGGCCCATAGTATTGGCATCGGGCGTTCTGTAAGGCATGGTTCCAGTTAGCGGACGAGCATTCTTTAACTGGTCGTCGCGCGATTTTTGCCGCATGTTAATATCCGTATTTAGAAGTGACATATTGCCCTTCACCAAGCGTCCGTCAATCGTGCTCGACTTAACATCGTTATTGCGTTGATTGTATCCAGACTCATAGGAGGTCGTTTTTCTAGTTCCAGCACCAGCACCCGCATTACCAGAGTAATAAAAATCACCCGTCTCCTGTCTGGTCGTATGGACAGCTTGTTGTTCAGTCACTTTGTATGCACCGCCGCGTTGATTTGCATTTACATTCAAATGAAATTTGGAGTTCTCGGTAGTTTCACGAGTGGTAGTAGGCAGTTTGTCGGCAGGATTGAAAATATAAGACTGGGGAACAGTCGTACCAGGATTTTGGTAGGGGCGAAGTGTGCCAATAACATTCTGTTTCTTGGACGGACGCAGGATATCAAGCAGAGGAGCCACGGCGGCGCCGATTCCACCGCTCACCATACCAAAGTAGCTGTCTTGCTTATTGGCCGAACGATTGTTAGGATACGCCAAATTGGATTTCATACCATAATCCGCCTCCGTTGCCTTGCTTCTGCCTTGTGCGCTGGCGGCACCGAGTTGAACTTGACCCAGCTGTTGGTTGTGCGATGGCATATATTCACCAGGCATATATGACGCCTCGTTCTGATAACCCGCACCGCCAGCATATTCCACTGCGGTTTCAGGGCGTGATACGAAACGTTCAACTGGAACAGCGCGCATAGTTTGCCCCTTTTCAATGCCGCCCGTCGTAAACAAGCGTCCAATGTCATTGTCGCTGGGATTCGTCATGCTACGTTGATCTAGTTCAAAACTTCGCTCGGGGCGGTGCTTCTCCATAACGCCCATTTGCTCGCGCGTAGCAATGGATTTAATAGCACTATTTGCAGGGCCCTCGTGTCCGATAAGCGAACGTCCAGACGATTTGGGATTGTTATCCACACGAAGTTGATCAACCGTCTTGGGCAACCAAGACTCACGTTGTGCCATACCAGAGTTGAATCCGCCAGCGCCTTCACTAGTATAACCTAAACCAAGTCCAGGCGCCACTTGCTCTTGTTTAAATGGGTTTACATTCGCCATTTTCATACTAGGATTCACACGCGATTGCATAAAGTCGGTTTGACTCGGCGCACCGTGAGCCCATTGTAAATTTTCATCGGGCGAGAACAAAGGCGACTGTTCCTTTTTGGTAAATGTCTGAGAACCCGATCCAACATAATTGTCTAATATACTCTCGGCAGAATTTGGGTGCGCGTGACCATTTCTTAATTTGCTACCAAAGAATGGGACCATATTATTGTGCTGAAAATAATCACCGCTTACACTTTCTCCTGTAAGGGAATAAAAGGATACATCGCCAGCACCCGCCTTATCGGCAGATTGGTTAAAGTATTTGTCCGTATATACGCCTCCGCCATTATCGAATCGATTAGTATTCTGCAATTCAGCGGTCTCGTTGGACGTATATGTCTGTTCATTCGGATAATTGCGAGTGGGAATGTCCGTATTCGGTAAAAGATTGCCAGACGAGAACCCCTCGCCTTGCGAATCTTTCTTTTTGTTCTGATTATTGATTAAATATAAACTTGATAAAGCGAATAGTGGAACAACAATCTCCATTTATTTTATAATATATAAGATTATATTTATTATAAATTACTTGCATATAACAATAGGATTCGGATTAGAGTATTCTATTCATAGGATAGGGCGTGCCTGGACAAGATTCTTCGGTACCACCAATGCACATTGATTTACCGCCCAAATAATAATTTACGTCTTGGGTGCCTTCCACTATCGGCACTCGTCTAACGAAGTTATCTTTCTCTAAATTTCGTGTATGCAGATTTTCGTGAAACCCTTTTTCTAAACCATTATGAGGATTCAAGAAAGGGGCATCCCATCGTGTTTGTTCTAAATCCTTATACGTCCACGCAGGATGACTCGCGCGGGTTTCTTGCACAAACGGTTCCGCCTTTTTATAAGTAACTGACGAAGGTTCCTTTGCAAAATGTTTGTATTCGTTTAAATCCGAATTGTCGCGATTTAATCGTCTCGTCATGCCACGCAAATCGCTCTCTAAATTTACAGTGTCATTTCGGAGGTTTGCCCCCCAATGCTGTAAGCGAATATGCGGGTCTTCTATGAATGGCAAATCAGCGCCTTGACCAGGAACATTCAGCATATATCTTCCAGTGAAACTGCTCTCGGCCACTTGTTTTTTAATTCGGTTTGGGTCGTCGTGAAATCTAGTAAATGCCATATTAAGATTATATTGATTAGTTACAATATGGTTGGAAAAAAATAAAGCGAGATAACTAATATAGAATTAACGTATTATTTACATATACACAGGTTCTCGCATATGACTAAAATATGTCTAAATATGATAGTAAAGAATGAAAGTCGGGTCATTGTGAGGTTGTTGACCTCCGTGCTGCCGCTGATTGACACATATTGCATTTGCGATACGGGCAGCACTGACGATACAATCGCCATTATTAAAACCTTTTTTGACGATCACAGCATATCAGGTGTTATACACAACGAACCCTTTCGTGATTTCGGATATAATCGTTCAGTCGCATTAAAGCAGTGCTATGGAATACCGAATGCTGATTATATATTGCTAATGGACGCAGATATGATATTAGAAATGCCAACCAAGATATCCATCGCAGAATTTAAGGACTCGCTAAGTGCAGGAGCATATTATGTGTTCCAAGGTTCTCCCTCTTTCTTCTATAAGAATATCCGTATTCTAAAAAATGTGGAGAACCTTACTTATTGGGGGGTGACCCACGAGTACGTGAATTTACCGAGCGGGAGCATTGAGTCGGAAATTCCGAGAACAACGTTATTTATAAACGACATTGGCGATGGCGGAGCCAAGACAGATAAGTATGTTCGCGATATCAGACTGTTGACACAAGGACTGATTGATAACCCAGACAATGAACGATATACATTTTATTTGGCGAATAGTTATCGTGATGCTGGACAATACCAAAATGCAATCGACACCTATAAGAAGCGAATTGAATTGGCTGGATGGAAACAAGAAGTGTGGCATTCATATTATTCCATCGGCAATTGCTATAAGAACTTGAATGATATGGCAAATGCACTGTTCTATTGGCTGGAAGGTTTTCATTATTGTTCGGGGAGAATTGAGAACCTGTATGAAATTGTAAAATATTATAGAAACAAGGGTCAAAATCTATTAGCATACAAGTTTTACGAGATGGCAGATAAACAACGTATTGAATATACGACAACTGACTATTTATTTTATCAAAAAGACGTGTATGATTATAAACTAGATTATGAGTTCTCCATTATTGGTTATTATTGTAACATACCAAATGAACAAATAATTTCATCGTGCATAAAGGTCTTAAATTGTCCCCACGCAGGAGAAGAAATACACAGGAGTGTGTTAAAAAACTACAAATATTACGCTCACGTTCTCAAATATGCATCCATTGCGACCTATTTTTCGGTGCAACTCAACAACGCGCGCATTGAAACGCAAATAAGTGACGATTTTGTAAGTTCCACACCATCTATATGCATGGATAACAATTCGGTTTATATAAACACACGATATGTGGATTATCGCATAAATCCCGACGGCACATATACAAACAATCCGAATATTACTACTAAAAATCTCATTACAATATTTGATATAAGAGAACCTGGATGGAAAAAGACAGACGAATTCTTGCTGAAATACAACGAGGAGTACGACAACTTCTATGTTGGGATAGAAGACGTTCGTTTAATTATGCACGACGGAAACCTCCATTTTAATGGAAATCGTCCACTATCGCGTGGTCATATCACAATAGAAACTGGTACAATAGATGTGTCAACACAAATGTCCAATTCAAAGTTGGCAATAAAACAAAACATTAACAAAATTGAGAAAAACTGGGTATTGTTCTCGGACAACGAGAAACTAAACGTCATATATCAATGGTATCCATTAACAATTGGAGAATATAAAAATATGGACGACAAAGACGATCCAACTACCACATTCATTACTACGAAAACGATACAAACCCCCCAATTGTTTAAGTGGGCACGCGGTTCTACGAATGGCGTAGTCATAGGAGACGAGATTTGGTTTATAGTGCACATAGTAAGCGATGAAGGTCGTCGGTATTATTATCATCTATTTGTTATATTAGACAAGATAACCAACGAATTAAAGAAGTATTCTAGCCCATTTTCATTTGAAAAAGAGAATATAGAATATACATTGGGATTTGCATATTTGGAGGAAGCCGCACAATTTTTACTAGGATACAGTACAAACGACCGCACAACAAAGTATATGGTCGTTCCCAGAAAAAATATAGATGAGTTATTTGAATAAACAACCAAACTATCAAACTATCAAACTTCATCAATGTTGGCGATGATTGCCGATTTACAAGGTCCAAAACTCTTTCTATGCCATTGAGTAATGCCGTAAGTCTGGATTCCGTCCATATGCGTTTTTGTTCCATATCCCATATTTGTGTCCAGTCCATATCGCTCAGATAGAATCGGATATTTTTCACACATCTCCAATACATAATTATCACGAGATGTTTTAGCGAGAATACTCGCCGCAGCAATCGCCATATATTTGCCATCTCCCTTTTCCACGGTAACGTGCGACAATTGTTGCAGTGATTGTGTGTTCTCATCAAACGCAATGTAGGGCGTGAAATAGTTCCCATCAATCACAGCCATAAAATCGGAAAGTGACAGATTGGTATTCATTTTTATAATGGTTTCTCGAATGCATTCGTGCATTCCCTGCATAACCGCCTTCAAAATATTTACATTGTCAACTACATTTGCATCTAGGTAGGCAACGTGCCAAGCCAGGGCGTGTTCTTTGATGTATGTGGCTACCTCATTTAGCTTCTTTTTAGATGAAAATTTTTTACTGTCCTTGATATCTTTGCCAGAAAATGCAGACGGGTCGGTTGGCAATACGACACAAGCAATATAAACCCGCCCAAACAGACAACCCCGACCAGCCTCATCTATGGACAATTCACATAGGTGAGGAGGATTATTGTAAAATCGTTCTAGGATTGGCGCCGCAGTACGGCTACGCTTTTGCACAGTGCTATCGGATTCCATTTTATTATGCAATATATGAAAGAGATACATCGTCTTCAATTTTGCGCATTTGTCAATTTTGCGCATTTGTCAATTTTGCGCATTTGTCAATTTATTTTTCGTTCTATACTGTATAGAATATGAAAGGCATCAAACTCACGCCATTATTATTATTTGTATTACTATTAGTTGTTTTAGTAATATCAGTGGCATTTGGCAAAATGGGCAATATGGAAGGATTTGTTGCTTTCCAGAAAGAAAAGTCGCCGCTAGATAAAGTATGGATACCGCAATATTCAAAGAATGAAATGGTACACAAGTTAAATGATAATATGTTTTTTGACAGTCGTAATGGAAATTTGATAGAATTAGACGCGGAGGAATATTCAGCAACGGCTCAAACGACTACTATGACCAATGCAAAGAACACTCTTCCTGGAAGTAGTAATACTCAAATAACTGCAATGAATGCCGTAGCAACCGACTCGACTCAACCGTACGCAAAGGATACTGCAATGATTATAACTACCGCTGGCGTTGAAACCGCAGTAAGAACTGCTGCTCCATTCTTTAAGGAAATTGCTGATAAGAAAATGGGATTATATATGATACCTGGCAGCGTTGGTGCACCAATCGTACAGGGAACGCCAACTGCTCCCGAAGTGGCTGCAACAGTTGTTCCGTCTGCATCAGGCGCAGCTCCTGCTCCCACCACATCAGCAGTTCAATCAGTTTTAGATGCGGCGAGAGCTGCTATAACAGGAACAGCACTTGTTTCTGTTGCCCCAGCCGTTAGCGCTGCTTCTGTTGCTCCCGCCTCTGCGCCAGCTGTTCCTGTCTCTGTGCCAGCCGTTCCTGTCTCTGTGCCAGCTCTTCGTGCCTCTGCGCCAGCTGTTCCTGCCTCTGTGCCAGCTGTTCCTGCCTCTGTGCCAGCTGTTCCTGCCTCGGTGCCAGCTGTTCCTGCCTCTGTGCCAGCTGTTCCTGCCTCTGTGCCAGTTGTTCCTGCCTCTGTGCCAGTTGTTCCTCTTGCTCCTGCTGCTCCCCCAACTATTACTGGGGCGTCACTTAACGCCAAGGCGAGTGAAGCTCTTACAAATATGGTCGACACAACTGGCATAACAATTACCCGCGTGATTATTAGTCCCCGCAACGGACAATCTAGCACAATATATGATATTACGCCGACCGACATTGCACCACGTGATACAAATGAGAGTAAAACTACAAGTGTAAGCTCATCATATAAATCGTGGAAATACGAATCCCAATGTGTAAATACATCCAAAAAGACGGTGTTCTATATCCCCTGGAAGGAATATACATACATCGTAATAGTGGATAAAACTGACAATAACCCATATTCGCTGTATATGTTCGGAACAAATAATGAGGTTGGACAAAAGATCTATTCAAAGCAGGATATTGGAGAGATTTATTCCCAAACAATGTTAGACGAGAAAACAAACTCGGCAATAAATGAGCCGTTATACAAAAATCAGTCGGTCTATAAAATCAGCAAGAATGTGGAATATGACATTCAGCGTGGAAATATCGTTATTTTGCCATCAGGACAAGGAGAACAGGCAAGCGTATATAATAGAGAAGGCGTCAAGGTTGATATAAGCGCAATGAAACCAGATGAAAAGGTCAGCATTTCAAGTGTCAAATCTGGTCCTTGGATTATAAAAATCGGCGATAAAACTGCTGGATTTTGTATTCCTCATCAAGATACGACCGTCATATGCCTTTTGAGCGATAATGGAACGCCCGCTTTAATAAATGTGAAACGTTTCACTGCTACGGGTGTAGATGTAGAAGGAGTGCAACTAGCCACGGACAAATCTGCACCCGCTGTAAGTAACAAACCTACTACTGATGTAAGTGAAAGCAGTGACTATATATTGAAAACTCAAATAGTTCCTCCCGTTTGCCCAACTTGCCCTGCTTGCCCTGGCAATGTAACCTGCACGAACTGTGGTGGACAAGGAGGTTCTGGCACATTGGCATCTGACGGCAAATCAATAGTAGGTGATAAAGAAACCGAGAAGAATGGAAAACGTCAAGGAGGAGTATTAAGACAAGTCATATCTGATACAACTGGCTTGGCCAAAGACGTTGTAACTGACGCAGACGGTTTAGTTCGCGACGTAGCGTCTGGAACTGCGGGTCTGGCCAAAGATGCAGTTGGTGGAACAGTTGGACTTGCGAAGGATGCCGTTGGCGGAACAGTTGGTTTGGCGAAGGATGCCGTTGGCGGAACAGTCGGTCTGGCAAAAGACGTGGTCGGCGGAACGGTCGGTCTGGCGAAGGACACCGTTTCTGGCGCAACAGGACTATTGACAGGTGCGGTTTCGGGAGTAGCGGGATTATTTAAATCGAACCAGCCTCAATTCCAGAACAACCAGCCTCAATTCCAGAACAACCAGCCTCAATTCCAAAATAACGCGATGAACAACACTATGCAGTCATCCTCTGGTAGACGAGGCGGTCCATATGGAGGTCAGACAATAGACAACACGACATATTTTGGAGCATTGCCTGACAGACAAAGTACTAATTATATGCCAATAACCGCGGATTTCAGTGCATTCTCACGTTAAACGGTGCAAAACGAACAGTATGATGTATTATACATATTATTCGTTTGAATTAAAACTTAAACATATGGTGTAATAATAGTATAACAGGGAGGATGGAAGAAATATTAAAAACGATAGAATTAAATGCAATATTGGAACGAAAAGCGATTGCCGACGATATAAAAGCACAATTGGCCGCATTTGGAAAAACCAATGATAATGTACAATGTAAAAAGGGGTTCTATATATATGGTTCGCCAGGTTGTGGGAAAACAAGTTTCGTAACCGAATTATTAAAAGAATTGGATTATGATATAATTAAATATGACGCAGGAGATGTGCGTAATAAGAACCTAATTGATACAATCGCGAGTGATAATATGTCAAACCGCAATGTATTGTCAATGATGTCACGCAAAGTGAAAAAGATTGCGATTGTAATGGATGAGATTGATGGAATGAATAATGGAGACAAGGGGGGAATAAACGCACTAATCAAATTAATACGACAGAAGAAAACGAAGAAGCAGCGATTAGAAAGTACGACAAAGAATCCAATCATATGTATCGGAAATTACAGTGTGGATAAAAAGATCAAAGAGTTGATAAAGGTATGTAATGTATACGAGTTAAAATCGGCAACAAATAACCAGGTTCAGTCAATATTGACAAAAATACTTCCATCAATCACGACCCAGACAAACGTGACAATGGAAACGCTATTAAATTACATACAGTCAGATATGAGAAAATTGGGATTCGTATATGATATGTTCAAGTCTGGATCAGAACTATTAACGACAGAAACAATCCAAACGATTTTTCATACAAAAACGTACAATGAGGATGCAAAAAAGATTACAAATACATTAATACATTCGCCAACGCACATATCCAAGCATACGCTGATTATGAATGAAACTGAACGAACGATAGTCGCATTGCTATGGCACGAAAATATAGTAGACACATTTTCGCCATATGCAAAAAGCAAATCGTTACCAGTATACCTACAATTATTAAATAATATGTGTTACGCAGATTACATCGACCGTATAACATTTCAGTATCAAATCTGGCAATTTAACGAGATGAGTTCATTGATAAAAACGTTCTACAATAATTACATCTACCACAACGCATTTCCCGAAAATAGACAAAAATGCAAATTGCCAGAAATACGATTTACCAAGATTTTAACCAAGTATTCAACGGAATACAATAATATGGTATTTATCACAAACTTGTGTCAGGCATTAGATTTGGACAAACCCGATTTGGTATCCATGTTTCAAGAACTCCGACTGAACAATGGGGAAGATTTTTGTAATCAACCAATGAGAATAAATGAGTACGAGGGAATATTTACAAATTACGGTTTAACAAAATTAGACGTGAAACGAATGTATCGGTATATGGATAAAAATGTAAAAAAGGATTTAATAAATATAAGCGATGATATAAGTGATGATATGTCATTGTAAAATCAATCATACAGGGTGTAAATATTTGTGATATGCAAATATTTACAAAATAGTTATCAGTTAGATATCAGACATATCAACTGTAATTTCAGGACTGGTTTTGGTTTTAGCTAGAATTTCTTGTGCTGGGTTTTCATCAACCACGGACATAACAATATTTTCTGGCGCTTGCTGTGCTAGTGAAGCGGCAGTTGCAATGTGTTGATTTAGACGAACAATCTCCTGTTTTAATTTGGATATCTCACTGACGCTTGCAATTAGTCGTTCTTGCAATGACTGGTTTGCCGCAATGTAGTCGTTCAGTTGTGTCGCGTTTTCTTGGGATGCAGTGGTTTTATTAACTTCAATTTGGGGTTTCTTTAATTCTATTAATTTTTGCTGCAATAATCCAACGTATTTCGCATTTTGATTGTTTTTCTCTTCCAATGCTTGAATTTGATCTTGTTGTTGTTTGATAATAGCAACCACTTGTTCGCTGGATAATCTCAATGGTTCTTGACCAGCTCGTTGTAACATAATCGGTCCATTGGCTTTTTGTTCTGCAATGGCCTCTTCGAGCATCTGTTCGCGTTTCGCCTCAATTTCTTTGATTTGTTTCAAAGCGTCTGGCTTCATATGAGGTCTGCCTGGTTCATAGTGTTCCAACATGCCGTCAATATCTTCCATAAAGAACTTTTTAATAGCTCCCTCGTTTGATTTACGAATAAATGCGTCCACATTTTTAGGCGATTCTTTAAAAAACCGAGGATCTTGGTTTTGGTCAAACATCTTGCGCTTATCGAATGTGTTATGGTCGTGAGAGAATACAAGAATGGTTTTTAGCGGGTCAAGCTGAACGAACGGAATAGTATAGTCTTTTAAAAACGCCCGCTCTTCTGCCAATGCAGCGTGGTCTTCATATTTTGTATCCTTTAACATTTCAGTTTTAAATGCGAAAGTGCCAGCAGTTGCGTGATTGTCATTATAAGGACCGCATTGTATCATTTTATTCATAGACTTGAAGTAAATATAGATTTCACTTGATCCAGCACACAACGCTTCTGGTTTTCCTTGGAGACGTTCTACCGCGTGAGAAATTCGTTCAGGGGGGTAATAGTCGTCATCGTCCATGTATACAATAATAGACCCACGAACGAACTGGTGCATGTAATTACGCTTTGCTCCGAGTGTCATTTTTTCGGGAACTTCAAAGTAACGAATTTGAGGTATACCAGATGCGAGAATCAAATCTTTAATTTTATCGGTGCCATCATCTACAATGATCCATTCAATCAAATGCATCGGGTAATCTTGATTGACAAAACACCGAAACATGTTATGTATGAATGGTCTACGATTAAATGTTGGAGTGCATACGCTTACCATAGGTAACTTTGATGGCATACTATTTGCGGATTTGCTCATTATGTAATATAATTATAGTAAAGATATGTGTTTATATGTCTATTCTACTAATTATATTGTGTATTAGTAGAATAGTTTTATGGATTAAGGCGCGGGAGTAACTCTTGCAGCTGATGGTGGAGGGGACTTATCTTTTGCAAAACTTATATCAAGCTTCTTCCCATCAGTTAATGCGGCGTTTATTTGTTGTGCAATATCAGTATTTGGTTGTACATTCGCAACGACACTTCTTACGTCTGGAATGTTCTGTTTGATCGCATCCAGACTAGGAATGTTCGCTTTGATTGAATCTAGACTAGGAATATTCTGTTTGATCGCATCTAGACTAGGAATGTTCGCTTTGATCGTTTCCAAGCTAGGAATCTGTTCTTTTAACTTACTAATATCAGGTAGTTCGTTGTATATTCCCTGCATATAACCAGATGCAACATTTAGGTCTGCACGTAAACTATCTTCAAATCCAACGTTTTCTGGTTTCGGGGCATCTGATGGGGCTTCTTCTCGCGGGTCAGCTTTGGAATAAGATTCTTGTGCACTATATCCGAAAAACACGATCGCCATGATATTGATTATCATTAACAAGACTTTCAATGGTGGATTTTTAATATGTTTCACGTAATCGATAATTCCATAAACAAGCATTACGATATATCCAACATTTATAATGTTTACGCTAATAAAATTTAAAAATCGGTATAACGTATTGATTATGCGGTCAAATGTGGTTAATGGGTCACAAATAGTATCGTCCTTGATAGGAAGACGCTTGGCCTTAACGTATTGTTTAATTTTTTCGATTGTTTTAGAAACGCCGAATATTCCATCTTGACCTAATAATATGATTGAAAAGAATGAAAATATAAACAAATATAAGAAACACATTGAAGATGCAATTGGCACCGCAAACATAACCAGAAAGAACAATTTAATTATATTAGAAAGAACGGGTCGGATGAGTGATGCTGGAAATCCAGCTACAAGTGTTACAAGACTTATTGCGGTAGATATTGGCTTAATATCAAAGAATGATAATACGTACAATAAGAATGTGCTAGCATACATAAGCGACAATATCTTATTTGACATATTTACACTTAGAATGTCAATAAGCATAGTGCGAATAGACATAGATGCAGTGTAAAAGAAGCGAGTTAGCAATGTAAATAATAATGCAAAGAATCCAGCAACGTGTGTATAACTAATAATGAAGTCTGGCCAAGTTTTGACGAAATATTCTTGTATTTTTTCGGGAAATATAATTGGAATGTCAAGAAAGAATTCAATTAATGCATAAATTCGATTCGTGTAACCTGCTGCCTGTAATCTTTCGCGAGAAATATCAAATAACGGTACTCGTTCTCCACCGACTCTATACAACATTAAAAATGCCCAGTTATAAACCGAAATGGTAGCAATTGCAAGTGCAATTCCCCAAACAACATATTTTCTTACAACTTGCGTGTCATTTTCAGCGTCCGTTGTATTTTTAGCTATTCCTGGAAGTGTACTTATATGAACAATAGCCTTTGCAATTTTAGTTATTCCGAGATCAATCTGATCGAATATGTAGTTTACCGTTTCCGTCGCCGAAAACTTTTTAGTAGGAGCCGCTGGTCTCCCCCCTTCGTATATATTATCACCTTCGGTCCAGTCACTTTCATCGAACTTGGCAATCGGAAGAACATCAAGACCTTCTATTATTTTTTCTGATTTGTCGGTTGCAACAATAGGTTCATTTATATTTTCCAATGTCTCAATGTTCTTGAAGTTCTTGCGTTTTTTATTTTTATGCACTGCGCGTATTTTATGCTTCATATTCTCGGTTTGGAAGTTTGATGTATCTGGCGACTTACTAAATGTTTTATTCATATTAATTTCCGATATTTGTGTCATATGTATAGTATTATCCTTATACTATACCTATGCATAATAAAACAAACGTTCATACGGAATTATCTCGCATACATCATTCCGCAATTGCCATTAACAAATGACAACACATTATAACGTTCTTCGTATAAAGTCATGTTGTAATTGTATTCATACAATTTCCAATTCGATTTGCGCACACCGATTGCATTGCCTGAAACATCGCATATAATATCAAAACTAGAATTTACAGGATCAATTGGCGGAACGTATGTTGATATTTCAAGTTCAATATTTTTAAACTTGCTTAGGTTAATCGCACCAGACGGTTGATATTCATAAGGACTAGTATTTAAACAAAAGTTATAACAATAAATGCCCTCCTTTGCATTGCCTTTCGTGCGAGTATATTTTTCAATATAATCATATATTCCACGCGTTAATATATTTTCACGATATTCTCCATCTAGAACGATTCCCATAGTTTCTAATATATGTTTGTAATTATCAACGGTGAAATTGCCAGTAATGCATACACCAGTCGTACGAGTATCCCTTGGATCTACATTCGGATACGCGCCCGCTAGGTTTGCGTCGTTTCTATACACCGAAACGTCGACTGGAATATTTTTATAAGGCCAGTTAGAGTAATTAGACCATTCATTTCGCATATTTACATCGTTGCGCTGTAAATACCACATCCAACTAGAAATCATGCCATTTGAATCCAATTTGATGCGTTTTGAGCCAGTAATGTTTTCATATTTATGTTCAAATACATCTTTTACTAAATATACGTGATCCTCCACTGCAAAAATATGAGCTTCTTCTTTGGAAAGAAAACAGTATGTAGAAATCAAATGTATATCTGCATTCCATGTAGAGACCTGATTGTCATATACAACTGGGTCAAATCCTATAATAGCGTTATTTGCATCGTTTATCGCTTTGGGTGCATTCGGCGGGGATTGTAAAAATCGGTACATTTGAAATCTGGATTCATTAAAGTCAGGTTGAATATATGGTCGATTATTTTCATTATCAAACACGTCACGTACGGTAAATAGGTCTCTTATAGGACGCATAGTGACATTGATTACCAGTTCATTGTACTGTAATGCAATAAGTGGAAACGCACAACCCGCATTTAATGTAAACCACGTATTTATTGGAATATATAAATTTCGTCCACGAATGGATGGCTCTGCGCCAACGGTACTATTTCCATAAATTGCCGATGGATATGAGTTGGCACGAGTATACGAATTTGCTGGATTATTCATTTCAGGTACGTGTCCAGTCATTTGATTAAATAGTTCCTTTTTCTCGGCAGTAAAATCGCGTTCAACCATTAATTGTAGATATTCGCCCGTATATTTTTGCAGGGTTTGAGAACCGCACGTAATAACAACCTCTTTTATCATATTTGTACCGAGGTGTTCTATCCATTTGAAATCATACGGTGCCCATCGAAAATCAGTGCCATTTACTTTGCTGGATACTGGATGATGAATCGGACTCCATATGTCGGGTATGGTTACAACAATATAGGTATCCATAAGCAATTCCGCATAACGAGGAACTTTAAATGTAAATGTAGAATCTTCGGTTAATCGCAACTCTCTTAAACCATTATAATCCAATCTGAACTTTTGAAGTCCAAAGTTACTGTATTTACAATATGTAACTTTGAAAAAAGTTTTACTAGGGTTTCCGGTTAAAAATAAATTGTTATTCCCAAGAGCAACGATGTTTAGTAATCCGCCTGCCATTTATATGTAGTTATATATTTTACTATTATATTTGTTATAGATAATAACATTTATTTTATTGTCTCCTTATTCTTTATACTGGGCGTTTAATATGAAGAAATATCAAAAAGTGGTACTCGTAATTACAGCAATGATTTTGCTATACGCATTATGGCGTTTTTTTAAACGACGCAGAGAGGTAAGCAAGCTATGTAATAAACTACACATTGAAGGTGTAAAACATAAACAAAAATGCAAAAACCCCGAATGTAGTAATAACCACATCGATAGAATTGAGGGATTTGGATCACCCGAATCAGAATATACAGGTCTTGTTAACGAAGAAGCAAACAATATTGTATCACTCGGAAAGAGTTATACGTATAGGCCATTGAAGGAGTATGTAATAAAGAGTTCATATAATAGTGCAATTACTGGAAATTACGTAAATGCGAACATGGTAAAGCATCTATTGAAACGAGGATGTCGTCTACTAGACTTTGAGGTTTTATATATTGAAGAAAAACCGTTTGTCACATATACAACTGATCCCAAGTTAGAGACAATCAATACTGACAACAAGGTGTTGCTGGATAATATATTAAGCGCCGCGGTGTCACAAGCATTTACCCAACCGAGTCCAAATTACGAAGATCCGTTATTTATACACTTGCGATTAAAATCAAATAACAATGCAATTTACAAGGCGGTTGCCAAGTCAATAGATGCAACGCTCAGAGCAAAGCTGTACCCTACCAAAATAACAGATCGAACGAAATTGTCGGATATTATGGGAAAAGTGGTTATAATAATGGACAAATCTACCAATCGCAAATATGCAGCTGACAGTGAGTGTGGAATAAAGGAGAAGGATTGTTATAATATTTCTAAGTATATAAATTTAGAGAGTGGGTCGGATTTGCTCTATCAGAATACATATACAGATATATTGAACCAAAATTATGATATAGTACGCATTCAAGATAAATGTGATATTTGCACAGATGTGAAACGATATCGGATGGTTATTCCAGACAAAATGAATAATGCAAGTAATCCAGATGTACACGAACTAATCGGAAAACACGGATGCCAATTAGTAACCAATCGATTTTATATAAGAGATGAGAATTTAGATAAATATGAAAAAATGTTCCACGACAACAAGAGTGGCATTATACCACTTGCGTTCGCACTAGATTACATCAAGAAGCGGGAAGGAACGAAGTAGTTTAGTTGGAATACAAAATATCGTGTTATATGTATATGGTAAATAAATATAACAAGAAGCGTTCAAATAAAACACATACTACGAAACGCAAAAAATTTAAAAATGCCGAATGCACGGAGAACATGACGTTTCAAGAATGTGAAATGGCAATATTGCGTCATAATGTAGATGAAAATGAAGAAATTCAAGGGAGACGAGTAGTGAACAACGAAGATGTAAAGAAAATGTTGAAAATCGTAGAAGAGTTTATAGTAAAAAAGAAATTAATATGTTACGGCGGGACGGCAATCAATAATATTCTGCCAAAGAATGCACAGTTTTATAATAAAGAAACCGAAATACCCGATTATGATTTCTTTTCACCAAACTCAATTGACGATTGCAAGGAACTAGCGGATATATATTACGAAAATGGATATACGGATGTTGAGGCAAAGTCGGGAGTACACGTTGGGACATATAAGGTGTTTGTCAATTTCATACCAATTGCGGACATAACGTATTTGGTGCCTGAAATATACGATGCCATACATCCAGAGACGATTGTTATTGCTGGAATTCACTATGCACCACCGAACTATTTGCGTATGGCTATGTATTTAGAGTTATCTAGACCCGCCGGTGATATATCTCGGTGGGAAAAAGTTTTGTCTAGATTGAATTTATTGAATCAATACTATCCAATGTCCAAAAATGAATGTTCTCATATTGATTTCCAACGAGCGCTAGATAGCAAGATGGATAACGAAGAACAATTGTATATTATACTACGTGATACATTAATAAATCAAGGAGTGGTATTTTTTGGTGGATATGCATTTGGGCTGTATGCGAGATACTCACGTGATGAAAAACATAAAATGAGAGAAGTGCCAGATTTTGATGTGTTATCTGATGACCCAGAACGCACCGCAATGATTGTGAAAGAACAATTAACGCAAAATAATTTTAAGAACATAAAAACGGTTACTCATAAACCGATCGGAGAACTTATGCCCGAGCGAGTAGAGGTTTTGGTAGGAAAAGAGACAGTTGTTATGATATATAAACCAATAGCTTGTCACAGTTATAACAAATTAAACATAAATAACAAAGAGATTAATGTAGCTACGATTGATACAATTTTAAGTTTCTATTTGGTCATGATTTACATAGACGTGGATTTAAACTATAATAGATTAATCTGTATGGCGAATTTCTTGTATAACATTCAAATACAGAACCGATTGCATCAGCGTGGGCTTTTAAAGCGGTTTTCAATGGACTGTTATGGAAAGCAATTAACATTGGAGGATATACGTGCTGAGAAAGCACGTAAATACAGAGAGTTTAAAGAGAACAACTTAGATAAAAAGGAATATGAAATGTGGTTTTTAAATTATAAACCTGGTGAAAAATTGGCTGCTAATAAGAACAATAAAACCAGGAAAGTCAAGAGGGCAGTAATCTCAGACAAGGAGGAGAAGGAGAAAGAGAAGACGGAGGACAAGGAAGAAGAGCCGAAAAAGAGAACAGTAATGGATATATTAAAAGCAGCAGTTAAAACTCACTAATAAATGT
>Ga0214919_10003082_pt1 | contig 25598 bp, 31 predicted proteins | sample LL1503_MetaG_FD_177994 | JGI IMG/M metagenome (GOLD analysis project Ga0214919, IMG submission 177994) | Freshwater microbial communities from Lake Lanier, Atlanta, Georgia, United States - LL-1503 | ecosystem: Environmental > Aquatic > Freshwater > Lake | place: USA: Georgia | collected... | reverse complement strand
GCTCGCCTTTGCAAGTGAATCGTGATGCCGTCGGCGCCAGCGGCCATCGCTTCGCGGGCAAAGGCGAGCGGACTTGGCTCGGCGTGAATCGAGAGGTGCGTCCCGCGGTAGCGAGCTTGGCGCAAGGTCGCCGCGTGATCGATATTCACGCCAAGGAGGATGGGGCGGCCGGATTGCATGCGAGGGATAAACTTAACTTCTCTGGTAGAGAGTCACGTCCGAACTAAACTATCCAGCACTTAGTGCGGATTCAACGCCGCGTTTTATATTATTTAGCCGTCGCGACAGACTTCTTCTTTCCCCGCTGTAAGGCCAGGGCCAAGGCGGGTGCGGTGGGAGACTTAGATTTTTGAGCGAGCGATTCGGGGTCGCCGGCATGAATGAGTTGGCCGCCGGCTTGACCGCCCTCGGGTCCGATTTCCACGAGCCAATCGGCTTCAGCGAGGACGTCGGGGTGGTGTTCAATCACGATGACTGTGTGACCTTGATCGACGAGTGCGTGTAATAATTCAATGAGCCGTTTGCAGTCGGATTGGTGCAGCCCGATGGTGGGCTCTTCTAATAAGTAGAGGTTGGGCTTAATCACGCCGCGACTGCGTTCGCGGAAAGTGGGCAGTCCTTTAGCGAGTTCACTGACGAGTTTGAGGCGTTGCGCTTCACCGCCCGAAAGGGTGGGGCTACTTTGTCCTAAGGTTAAATAACCCAGGCCCGTTTTGGTCATCAGCTCGCAGAGGTCTTTAAGTTTGGCATCGAACGAGAAAAATTCAGCGCCTTCCTCAAAGGTCATCGCGAGAAGGTCGGCGGCGGATTTTCCGTTCCAGCGAATCGCACGAGCGGCGGGACCGTAGCGTGTGCTGCCGCATTCTTCGCATGGCACATAAGTGTCGGGCAAGAAACTCATCTCGAGTTTGATTCGTCCGGCTCCAGAGCACGCTTCGCACCGTCCGCCGGAAGTGTTGAAGGAGAAAAATCCGGTGTCGTGTCCGCGAATCGAAGATTCGGGCAGCGCGGCGAGGCGTTGTCGGATTAAATCCCAGGCGCCGATATACGTGGCTGGCGTTGAGCGTGGCGTTTTGCCGATGGGCTCTTGGTCAACGATGACAAGTTGACGGAAGGATTCCAGTCCACTCAAGGAAGCGAAGGCCGCTTTCCCCTGATTAGCGATAACGGCCATTCCTTCTTTGCCGCTGAGTCCACCTTTCTTTTTGCTGATGGCGAATTGTGCGGCGGGCGCGAGTAGGTCGGTCATCAGCGTGCTCTTTCCAGCACCCGAGACACCGCAGACGACGGAGAGTCGAGCGACGGGAAACGCGACATCGAAGCCGCGAAGGTTGCGCAGTGCGGCGTGTTTTAATTTTATCCAATCCTTGGGCCCTTCCTTGCCACTGATGGCACGTCGCTTTCCGCGCAAAGGGTGTGCGATGGAAGTTTTGAGCGATTGTCCGGTGATAGACGCAGAATTTTTCTCTAATTCTTTGGCTGTGCCTTGGGCGATGACAGTGCCGCCGTGTACGCCGGCACCCGGCCCCACGTCGATGATTTGATCGGCTGCGCGCATGGTGTCCTCGTCGTGTTCGACGACGAGAACGGTATTACCGCGATTACGAAGTTCGCGAAGCGACTCAATGAGTCGGTCATTATCGCGCGGGTGGAGTCCGATGCTAGGTTCGTCGAGGACGTAGAGTGCGCCCGAGAGCGTGGAGCCAAGTTGTGCGGCGAGTCGGATGCGTTGAGCTTCGCCGCCCGAGAGCGTATCGGCACCACGATCTAGGGCCAAGTAGCCGAGTCCAACGGAATCGAGGAATTTTAAACGGGCAGAGATTTCAGGCAGCAGGGCTTCGGTGATCGCTTTTTCGCGGGCGTCGAGCTTCAGCGCATTTAAATAATCCAATGCCTCTTTGGATTGTAGCTTTAAGAGGCCGGGGAGTGAAATGGATTTTCCGTTGGACGTATGAAGTTTGACGGAACGGCCGATGGGGCCGAGGCGTTCGCCGTGGCAGGTGGAGCAAATCTTTTCGCCCACCTTATCGGCCATGGCATTTTCGTTGAGCGTCTCTTCTTCGTCGGCCGAAAAACTCGTGACCTCATGTCCGTGTCCACGGCAATCCGGACACCAGCCGCGGGGAGAATTCCAGGAAAGGTGTTTGGGGTCGACCTCGGGATAGGATTCCCCGGTAGCGGGATCGCTGCGAGAAGTGGAAAGGAAGGCCACTTGCTCGCCGCGTTCATCGAGCAGCAGGCAGGCACCTTTACCAGCGTGTAAAGATTGTCGGACGATTTCGCGTATCGCCTTGTCGCCGCTTTCTTCAGTCTCGTCGGGACGCAGGATGGTTCCGTCGGCACGCAGTACGGCAAAGATGGCGTCAACATCGTGTTCGCGGTAGCGATCGAGCCCTTCGAATCCTTCGACAGCGGTGAGCTTGCCATTGCAGCGCAGGAGGCGAAGCCCTTTGTTTTCAGCCCATTCCGCGAGGGGGCGGTGGTGGCCTTTGCGGGCACGCACGAGCGGTGAGGCTAATAATAATTTTCCACGTTTCGCTGCTTTTATATTTTTAAGGACCATTCGCACCACCGTGTCTTCGGTCATTTCCTGAAGTGGCTCGCCGGTGATGGGGCTGTGTAAGATGCCGGCGCGCGCGAAGAGGACGCGCAGGTATTGGGCGACCTCGGTGACAGTGGCGACGGTGGATTTAGTGGAACCGCGAGTGACGCGTTGCTCGATGGCAACCGTCGGCGGCAGTCCAGTGAGTGAATCAATATCGGGTTTTGGTAACTGTTCGACGAATTGTCGTGCGTAAGCGGAAACGCATTCGAGGAAGCGGCGTTGGCCTTCGGCAAAAAGAATATCGAACGCCAGAGAAGATTTTCCTGAGCCGGAAACACCGGTCATCACGGTGAGTGAGCCGTGATTGATTTCTAGTGAGACATTTTTCAAATTATGTTCCCGCGCGCCTCGCAACAAAATCGAAGTGGGACGAGGTTTAGCTTGGTAATTAGTTGGGTCGGCAAAGGCCTGGTCGCCCGCGGCGAGGAACTTGCCAGTGACTGTTTTGCTTTGGCTGACGGTCTCAGGCGTGCCTTCGGCAACGAGTTGGCCGCCTTGCGGTCCAGCTTCGGGGCCCATTTCAATAAGCCAATCGCAGGCCTTGAGCACATCGAGGTGGTGTTCGACGACGATGAGTGAGTGTCCCGCGTCGGCCAGACGCTGAAGGAGTTTAATCAGACGTGAAACATCTTCGCGGTGCAGGCCTGTCGTGGGTTCGTCTAACAATAAGAGTGCACCGGGTTTGCGTGGGTCGAGTCGTGAAAGGTAGCGAACGAGTTTGAGTCGTTGGGCTTCTCCGCCTGAAAGCGTGGTCAGTGGCTGTCCGAGTGAAAGGTAGCCGAGCCCGACTTCTTCAAGCACGGCGAGTTGATTGCTGGCGGGCGTGCGACCGCCTAAGAATTTGCGCACTTCGCTGACGGACATCGCGAGGAGGTCGGCCACCGATTTACCGTCGAACTGAAACGCGAGCACTTCATCGCGAAAACGTTTTCCGTTACAAGATGGACAGGGCAGGGCGACGTCGGAGACGAATTGCATCTCAACGTTTTCCCAGCCTGCACCACCGCAGCGTTCGCAGCGTCCTTCGCCGGCGTTAAAAGAAAAGTGCGAAGGCGTAAGCCCTGCTGCTTTGGCTTCGATGGAGTTTCCGAGAAGGTTACGAATTGCATCCCAGGCGCCGACATAGACCGCAGGATTGGAGCGTGGTGTGCGTGACGCGGGCGATTGATCAATCAGCGCAATCTCAGAAGCGTCGGTGTCGAAAATAAGTTTACCAATCAGTTTATTCACCTCTTCGCCGGATTCGGGGTCACGTCGGCCAATGACTTGGTGCAGTAAGGTTGATTTACCAGAGCCTGAAACACCGCACAGTCCAACGAGTCGTCCGAGCGGAAGCGTGCAGGAAAAGTTTTTCAAATTATTAGCCGTGGCATTTTCTACACGCAGTCGCGGGGTGGCTTTATCGACCGTGCGTAATTTGCCGATGACTGGGCTGCGTTTGCCGGAGAGCCACTCGCCGGTGGCCGAACCTTTAACTTTTAGAATTCCCGTAGGTTTTCCGGCATAGACTAAATGTCCGCCGTCGGCTCCCGGTTGAGGCCCGATTTCAATGAGCCAATCGGCGGCGCGCATGACGGACTCGTCGTGTTCCACAACGACCACGGTGTTACCTTGTTCCACCAGGCCGCGTAGAATGCCGACCATTCGACTGAGATCGCGCGCGTGCATGCCGACGCTCGGTTCATCGAGCACGAAGACTGTGTCGGCTAAGCAAGCGCCCAGGCATGATGTTAAATTCACGCGTTGAACTTCGCCGCCGGAGAGGGTGCGCGAGAGTCGATCCAGTGCGAGGTATCCCAGCCCCACGGCTTCGAGGTAACCGAGCCGTGCCAGAATCGCTTCAATTGCATGATTGGCGGGGTGGCGTGAATCTTTGGGTGCGTGCGGTGCGAGTTGCTTCCGAAGTTCACCTACCGGAATTGCATAAAGATCGGGGAGGGTTTTATTTTCCCATTTCCAATAGAGCGACTCTTCGCAGAAGCGACGACCTGAACATTTTGGGCATTCCTCGTAAGCGCGCCAGCGTGAGAGAAAGACGCGGACGTGCATTTTATAAGTGCTCGACTCGAGCCACTTGAAGAAGCCGCGGATGCCGTACCATTTGGATTCCCACTCGCCCGACACGTAGGTGGGGTCGCCGTCCTCTAAGAATTTCCGGTGAGCCGTGCTGAGTTTATTCCAGGGCTGGTCCATCGGAATATTTTTCTTACGACAGATACGGGCGAGGTCTTTTTGGCTTTCGCCGTAGACGGTGCCTTGAAATGGAGCGACTGCACCTTCGGCTAAAGTGAGTTTCGGGTCAGGAATAATTTTTTTCCAATCCAGCCCGATGATGCGACCAAAGCCGCGGCAATCTGGGCAGGCGCCGATTGGTGAGTTGAAGGAAAAGAGTGCGGGCGTAGCGTGGCGGTATTTCCGTCCATTCACGGGCGACTCCAGGCTCTCGCTGAAACGTGCAAGCTCAGCTCCGCTTTCATCCAATAATCGCAGCCTTCCGCCGCCCAGTCGGAATGCAGTTAATGCTGCTTCGTGGAAGCGCGATGAGCCAGCGCGGTTAATTTCTAGGCGATCCTGAATAATTAGGATCTCATCCGTTTTTTCCGAAACGCTGTCTTCGCCTAAGCGAATGCGTTGTTGGTCGACGAAGGCACGCGTAAAGCCTGCGCGAGAAAATTCCTCAGTGATGGTCGCCCATTTAAGTCCATCCGGTTTTTGAACGGCGAAGGCGACGATGACCGATTGTCCGGAATATTTTTTAAGACAAATTTCCCAAGCGGCTTCGGGGCCTTGTGGGACGATGGGTTTACCGCTGGCGGGGTCGATGAGTTGGGCGCGGTGGGCGAACCAAACTTTAAACCAATCGCAAAGCTCGGTCATCGTACCCACGGTGGAGCGCGAGGTACGAACGGCGTTGCCTTGTTTGATGGCGACGGACGGACGGACGTTTTCGGCGGAAGTCAGAGCGGGGGCCGGGAGTAGTTCTAAAAATTGACGTACGTAGGGGCTGAAGGTCTCAACGTAGCGTCGTTGGCCTTCAGCGTGTAAGGTGTCGAAGACTAGAGAAGACTTTCCGGCGCCGCTGAGTCCGGTGACGACGACTAATTTGCCAACCGGGATATCGATATCGAAACCTTTAAGGTTATTTTGGCGAACTCCGCGGAGTCGGATGGCGTCAGGTCGAGCGGTCTTCATCGAAACCGCTCAACGGACACGAAAAATATTAATTAGCAAACCGTCAGTGCGTTCTGGCGGTGATTATTTCAGAGGGCGTGGCGACGGCATTCACGCGTACGTCGTGCGGTTCGTTGGGAATGGCTGGGACGACCTGAAAATCATAGCAGTAGCCGAGGCGAAAGCCTTTGGATTGGGCCGCGGTCAAGAGGCGGTCGTAAAAACCTACGCCATGGCCGAGGCGATTCCCGGTGCGATCGAATCCAATTCCCGGAACTAAGAATAAATCCACGGCGGTTGGGGCGATAATTGGGAGCTTCGCATCGGGCTCGGGGATGCCGAGGTTGGAGGTTATAAGTGACGCCGGGTTTGACACTAAGTGTAGCGTGGCGGTGACACCGTCGTCGGCCACTCTCGGCAGGGCGACCTTTTTGCCAGCACGTAAGGCCGACTGGATGAGTCCATCCGTTGGCAATTCGCCTTGGAATGAAGCGTAGAGGCAAATCGTTTGGGCCTTTTGCCATTCTGGCATTTGAATGATGAGGCCGAGGACTTTGTCGGCGGCCAATTTCCGCTCGGAGGGCGCGAGCGAGTCGCGCCGTTTTTTTAATTCAACCCGCAGTAAGGCTTTGGCGGCTTGAGCGTTCATCTCGTTAGAACAGACGATTCAATGTGAGCGTTAGCAAAACGACGGGCAGGTAGAGAATGGAGGCTAAGAAGAAGGGCTTGGCGACGGAGGCGCGTTTTTCTGCGTTCGCAAAATCCACGGCCAATTTTAAAAACCCGGCACCAGCGAGGATGGAGATCCAGAGAAACGGACTGGTCCAATGCGGGAAAAATCTGAAAGCGATGGTGCCGGCGACGATGAGCATGGGAATAATGAAGGCCGTCGACCAGATGGCGGCACTTCTCCCGGAAGGGTCTTCGACGGTGGCGACTTTGAATCCGCCACGTGCGTAATCTTCGCGGCACATCACGGCGAGCGCCATGAAGTGAGGGACTTGCCAGAAAAATAATAATGCAAATAATAACCAGCCCATTTCATCGATCTGGCCGTTGAGCTTAGCGGCGGTACCGATAATCGGTGGCAGTGCGCCGGGGAGTGAGCCTACCAGGGTACACCAAGAGGTGCGCTTCTTGAGAGGAGTATAAAATATTAAATAAGAGACAGCGGTGGCGACGGTCAGTAATCCGGCCAGAGGATTTGCTCCGTACCAAACCAGTCCGACGCCTAAGGCTAATAAAAATATTCCAAAAACCAGAGCGTGGGTTGGGCGAATGAGCTGAGCGGGGATGGGTCGATGCTGGGTACGTTCCATGCGGGCATCGTCTCCACTTTCCATCCACATATTGAGTGCGCCACAGGCACCGGCGGCCAACGCGGTGCCAATCGCCAAGGAGACTAAAACTTTAGGATCCGTATGGGCATCTGGATTACTGCAAAAGTAACCGGCCAGTGCGGTGAGCACCGAAAGAAAAGAGAGTCGCGGCTTGGTAAGCTCCCAATAGGCGGCGGGAAGGGATCCGGCTTTAGCGCTCATACGATGGTGGTGACGAGTTTTGACACAGGTTAAAAGGCAAATCGATGGAAGTTAAGTTTCGCTGAGCCGTCCGACTTGTCGGTGCGCGAGGGCGACATGAATGCACAGTGTGGAATACAGGGCTGCGCCCACGACTAGGTGAACGGTGCGTACGTGAGGATTGAGCGGTAATTGAATACTTAAAATACCGAGGCTGATTTGGGCGATCAGCAGTGCGCTGAGTGTTGCGCCGCGTCGCAAGGGTCGTTCGCCGCTCCAGGCAAAAAATAATATAAAAAATCCGGCGAGCAGTGCACCGCCACGGTGCAGTAAATTAATGAGCCAAGCGGCGCCGTTGCCTTCGGGGAGGAAGATTTTCTCAGAGAAGCCGGAGGACACCCAAGTTGTCCAATGGTTTTGTCGCATGATAGCGCCAATTAAAATTATCGAAAAAACTAAGACTACGGCGATGAGGCCTCGACGTCGTTCGATAAGCGGTGCTGAGGCGGGTGATGCTTGCCAGGTGCGCGTATGGGCTAAGGTGATGATTGCGAGCAGGGCGATTGTCAGTTGGGCGTTGACGGCGTGTGCCACGGCGAAGCCCACCGCTTTTAAATTTCCATCGCCGCCGATATTAAGTTTATCGAGTAGGACGCGAAGTCCGCCAAGGGCGCCTTGCAAGAGGACTAAGCCAAAGAGTAGGTAAGAACCTAGGCGAATGAGTGGACGCGATTCACGAAGTCGGTGTGCGATCGCGATGGCGATGATGAGGAGTCCGAGTCCGGTAGCAGCGAGGCGGTGGGAGTGTTCGGCGAATTTATCAATTTCCGTCAGCCAACCAGGAGGGTTAATGGAGCCGTTGGACAGTGGCCAATCGAGAAAGGCCATACCCGCTCGGATGCTGGTGGTGAAACCTCCCGCCTGCAGTACGAGCACAGCCCACGCCAGCGCGGCGAAGCACAGCCACCGTAAGCGCGGATTGGGTTGAGTCAGTGTGTGCATGCGACTCCTAGCATCAGAACCGACTCTGCATGGGGGGCAAATCACTTTCGCTTAAAACTCCAAGCAAAAGTAAATTCGATGACCCTTATCAGGATTGTGCTGCCACTTTGGCGAAGGCACGGATTTTACCGACCAAGTTCGCAAGGCCGTTGCGACGATTAGGCGAAAGGTGTTGGGTGATGCCGACGGTCGCTAAAAAATCGGCATCGGTGGCGGCGACATCGGCGGCGGTGGCGCCTTCGTAGAATTCGCAGACCAGCGAAGCGATGCCCTTGGTGATGAGTGAGTCAGCATCGCATCGAAAATGGCAGACGCCGTTTTCAATTGTCGGAATGAGCCAGAGATTGGAGGTGCAGCCCTCGATCAGGAAGGTATCGAGTTTTAATTCGGCGGGCAGACTGGGTGCGGTCTTGGCGCGATCGATCACGTATTGAAACCGCTCATGATGGTCGGCGAAAGGTTCGAGCTCGGCAATCAAGCGAGCGCGTTGGGCGGCGAGATCCATGTTGGCTTAGCGTCCCGCGAGGGCTTTCTGGTCGAGGTCAGGCCGCGCCAGTGGTGCAATCGCTTTCTCGAGTCGCGCCGCTTGTTCTTTGGAAAGTTTGGCTTCGGAGCGCATCCAGGCGAGTGCTTCGTGCCAGATTAGCGGTGATGGACGGCGCATCATTAATAAATCTTCGAGTTCGTCGGCCACGGTTTTGCGAGTGCCGTAGGCATCGGTTTGGCCGGCGAGAATCCGTGCACCGATGTATTCTGCACGAAGTTGCGAGTAGCGTGGGAATAATTTTACACCCGCTTCTAAAATATGTACCGCTGCCTCAGTGGCATGGGCATCTTTTAATTTTCGACCCACGGAGCGGTACGCTTCAGGCCCGAGATTATTGGCTTTGATGAGCTCTTGGAGGTAGCGATCGCCGATCATGCGATCACTCTTAGCTGCCGCGTCATCCTTCTTGAGTCGCGCATGGTAAGCGATGCCGACGAGGGCGCGAACGACAGGAAGGTTGGAGTTAAATAAATTACGGTCGGCCGCGTTGAGTGATTCAAACATGGCGATCGCTTGCTCGGGTCGCTTGGCGTTGAGCAGAGCTTCCAGGTACAGTGCGGTGAATGTCGCGCGATCAAAACCACGACCGGTGGCCGCATCGGCTAAGCTCGCGGTAATGCCGTCAAAGCCGCGTTCGGCCGCGAAGTTTGCGAGCGCCAACATCGTGGAAGAATTATCGGCAAAACGATCCGCGATGAGTTGCAGCTCTTTATCGTAATCATCTTTTAATTCTAAGCGGTCGAGTAACTGCAGGCGCATCAAATGGGGGAAGGGTGCTTTCTCATCGAGCGCGATACGCTCATTCGTCACGGTGAGTGCCACCTTTGGTTTGCCGAGTAACAATTGAAAGCGTGCCTGTTGCGAATAGATCGCGTCCTTGGTGGCGCCGGAAAAATCTGAAGTGCGTGCTTCGAGTAACGCGACCGCTTCCGCGGTTTTACCGCCGTCGAAAAGTGCACGGGCTTTGAGGAGCAAGCCGTTGCCTTGGCTATCCAGTGCATTAATATTAATTATACTAACGCACTCGGGGTAGCGACCCACCCAGTAGAGCGAAGTCGCTGCTGCCAGGGAGACGGTTAGTTTGGTATTCGAGGGAAGGTCTTTGCTGTTTTGGAGAATTTTAAGGCTTTGGTTGATCACCTCGAGGTCGCGTTCCTTGAGTTGTAAGAATTGGAAGTAGCGCTCGAGGTAGTCGCGTCCGAGGGGGTCGTTGACATTTAAGAACTCGAGCCCGTTGGAGAGGGTTGCAATCGCCTCGTCTGTGCGGCCGTAGTTTGAGTGTAATATATTGGCTAATAACAACTTAGCCTTATTATTGCCCGGGCTTATACGGGAGGAAATTTGGGCTAAACGCAGGGATTCTTGGATTTTATTGGCCTTTTGTGCCTCCATGGCCTGGCCGAGGAAGTATTCCCCCACCGCGGTGAGGTGCTCCTCCTTAAGAATGCCAGCGTTTTCAGGATGATCCTCGATTTTGGCGAGGGCCGTCCGGACGGCTTGGCGCAGAACATCGTCCTGAATCAGATCGGATTTTATGTAGGTTTGCCGGGCGTAACTGAGGGTGGCCTCGGTGCCTTTGGTGAGGGGAAGTCCGGCCAAAAGAACAATTTCGGCGTCCACCGACTCTTTGCTAGAATTATCAGTATTTGCTAGGGTTTTAGCACTATTAGCCGCTGGTGCGGCGGGCGATTTGGCGGCTGGGGCGATCGACTTGGTGGGTGTGGCTGACTCGGCAGCCGGGAGTGTAGTCCAAGACAGTAAAGTGGCAGACGCTAAGAAAAATCGGCGGAGCATACGGGGTGCGCATCCTTGCGTGAGATTGCTTAATTGTCCCGCCCAAAAAGCAGGCTGCGGAGAGCCGTCGAAATGCGATTAGTAAAGAAATCTTAAAATCCCCGCACTTTCCGCTTGCAGGAGGGTCTTTGAGCCCTATGCCCAAACCCTCTTTTCCCTATTTCCTTAGGTCCATGCCTACCATCAACCAGCTCGTCCGTAAACCTCGCCTTCAACCCAAGGCTAAGTCCAAGTCTCCCGCCTTGAACAACTCGCCCTTCCGTCGAGGCGTTTGTGTGCAGGTCATGATTCGTACGCCTAAGAAGCCGAATTCCGCCCAACGTAAAGTCGCCAAGGTGCGTCTGACCAATGGCCAAGAAGTGATTAGCTATATTCCTGACGAAGGCCATAAGCTCCAAGAGCACTCCGTGGTACTCGTTCGTGGTGGTCGCGTAAAAGATCTTCCCGGTGTTCGTTACCACATTGTGCGCGGCCCTCTCGATTGCTCAGGCGTCGAAAAGCGTCGTCGTTCCCGTTCCAAGTATGGCGTGAAGCGCCCGAAGGAAAAGAAAGTTTAATTTCTAACCACTGATTTTTCTCATCCATGTCTCGTCGTCGTAAAGCAGTCAAACGTGTCCACCTTCCGGACGCTCGCTATGGTAGCACCTTAGTCAGCCAGCTGATTAATATTGTCATGAAGTCTGGCAAGAAGTCGATCGCCCAAGGCATCGTCTACGGCGCCATTGAAAAAGTTTCCGAAAAATTAGTGAAAGGTAATCCCGTTGAGTTGCTTCTCGGAGCGCTCGAAAATTGCCGTCCTAAACTCGAAGTGAAGAGCCGTCGCGTCGGTGGTGCCACTTATCAAGTGCCCGTCGAAGTGAGCCACGAGCGTCAAAACAGCATGGCCCTTCGCTGGGTGGTGCTCGCTGCCGCTGGTCGTAAAGGCACTGCCATGTCCGAAGCCCTCGCCGCTGAAATCGTCGATGCTTACAACAATACCGGTAACGTCGTTAAGAAGCGCGAAGAGACCCACAAGATGGCTCAAGCCAACCGCGCCTTCGCTCACCTGCGCTGGTAATCCACAATCACTTTTTATTTTTTAGGCCGAACCCTAGGTTCCGACCATGTCCACCGCCCTCTCTAAACTCAACTCCCCGAACCGCAAGTTCCCGCTGGAGCACACCCGTAACATCGGCATCGCTGCGCACATTGACGCCGGCAAGACGACGACGACGGAGCGTATTCTATTTTACACCGGCGTGGTGCACAAGATGGGTGAAGTGCATGATGGCACTGCGACCACCGACTGGATGGAGCAAGAGCGCGAGCGTGGCATCACGATTACGGCCGCTGCAATTTCGGCTGGTTGGAAAACTAAAGAAGGTCCTTACGCTAACATTGATCACCGTATCAATATTATCGATACCCCTGGTCACGTTGACTTTACTGCTGAAGTAGAACGCTCACTCCGCGTCCTCGATGGCGCCGTCGCTGTTTTCTGTGCGGTTGCCGGCGTGCAGCCCCAATCTGAAACCGTTTGGCGTCAGATGAACAAGTACCGCGTTCCACGCGTGGCTTTCGTCAACAAGATGGACCGTACGGGTGCTGATTACTTTGGCGCAGTGGATGACATTCGCACGAAGCTCAAAGGTAACGCTCACCCGCTCTTTATTCCGATTGGCCAAGGCGAAGACTTCAAGGGCATGATCGATTTGATCAAGAACGTGGCTTACCTTTACGACGAGACCGACCCACGCGGCATGAAATTCGACACGATCGAAATTCCTGAGAAACAAAAAGAAGAAGCCAAGAAATGGCGCGACAGTCTTTTAGAAGCTTTAGCCGATTTTGATGACGTCCTCGCCGGTAAATACCTCGAGGGTCAAGACATCAGCGTTGAAGAAATTCGTGCCGGTATCCGTAAGGCGACCCTCTCGATGAACTTCATCGGCGTGATTCCTGGTTCCGCCTTTAAGAATAAAGGTGTGCAAATGTTGCTCGACTGCGTTGTCGACTTCTTGCCTTCGCCAATCGACATGGGCGGCCAACGCGCGTTCACCAACGATGGTGACAGCGAAATTCGCATCGGTTCGGACGACACTCAAAAAATCACCGGCCTCTGTTTCAAACTTTGGGCCGATCCTTTCGTCGGACAGCTCGTCTTCTTCCGTGTTTACCGCGGCCAACTTAAGAAGGGCGACAACCTTTACAATCCACGCACCCGTGCGAATGAGCGTATTTCGCGCATCGTGCTCTTGCGTGCCATGGATCGCGAAGAAATCGACGTCGCCTACTCGGGTGACATCTGTGCGATCATCGGACCGAAGGATGTGATCACCGGCGACACGCTCACCCTGGAAGACGACCTCGTCTTAGAACCACCTACTTTTGCTGACCCTGTGATCTCGATGTCCATCGAGCCTAACACCAAGGGCGACCAAGAACGTCTCTCGATTGGTTTGCAGCGCTTAGCTAAAGAAGATCCTACCTTCCGCGTTTCTTCGAATCCTGAAACCGGCCAGACCCTCATCTCGGGCATGGGCGAGTTACACTTAGAAATCATCGTCGACCGTTTGAAGCGCGAATTTAAAGTCGAAGCGAAATCCGGTAAGCCACAAATTTCCTATCGCGAAACCATTACCACCAACGCTGAAGGCGTCGGTAAGTTCATTCGCCAATCCGGTGGCCGTGGTCAGTACGGTCACGCTGAAATCAAATTAGAAGCCAACCCTGGTAAGGGTGCTGAAGTCGTTAACGAAATCGTCGGTGGTGCGATTCCTAAGGAATACATCAAGCCTACCATCGAAGGTATCAACGAAGCCGCGAACAACGGCACCGTCGCTGGTTACCCGGTAATCGATTTCAAAGCTACCATCGTTTTCGGTTCCTTCCACGAAGTGGACTCGAATGAAATGGCCTTCAAGATGGCAGGCATCTTCGCGTTTAAGGACGCGATGAAAGACGCTAAGCCTATTCTCTTGGAGCCGATCATGAAAGTTGAAGTCGTCACTCCTGAGGAGTACCAAGGCGACATCATGGGCGACTTAAACCGTCGTCGTGGTCAAATCCAAGGCATGGAAACGAAGACTGGCTTGTGCAATATCAACGCCCTTGTTCCCCTCGCTGAAATGTTTGGTTATGCGACCGATGTTCGCTCGCTCTCGAAGGGTCGCGCTTCTTACACGATGGAACCAAGCAACTTCGCGCAAGTTCCTGCCGCTATTCTCAAGCAAGTCGTCGAGACCTCTTCTCGCGCACCTGCACGTACCTAATCTCTCACCCCTCACCAAAACTTCCGATGGCTAGCCTGATGAAAATTCGTATTAAACTTAAAGGTTTCGATTACCGCATGGTGGATCAATCCGCCAATGAGATTGTCGACACCGCGAAGCGCACCGGCGCCCGTGTTTCTGGCCCAATCCCTCTGCCGACCTCCATTGAGCGTCTCACGGTGAACCGTTCGCCGCACGTCGACAAAAAGTCGATGGACCAATTTGAAATCCGCACGCACAAGCGTCTGATCGAAATCATTGAGCCTAATGCTCAGACCGTCGACGAGCTCCGTAAGCTCAACATGCCTTCCGGCGTGAACATCAACATCATCGCCTAATTTCACCCTTCAACCCTAACCCAAACGCAGGCGCTTAGCGACCCTCGACAGGACCCAAGATTCCGCAAGGACATCCCAAAGCCTAACGCAGGTCATCACTGACCCAACGATTTCGAAAGAAATCACCTGCCTCTTAGAAAATGAAACACCAACTACTCGGTAAGAAAATCGGAATGACCCAGGTCTATGACGCGGAGAATAACCTCGTCCCTGTTACGGTCGTCCAAGCTGGTCCTTGTCCTGTCACGCAGGTCAAGACCATCGAAAACGATGGGTACCACGCGGTACAAATCGGTTTCGGCGTGCAGAAGGAGAGTCGACTCTCCGCTGGCGAACTCGGCCACTTAAAAAAGGGCGGCGTTGAGCCCGTTAGCCATTTACAAGAAATCCGTCTGCCTGCCGCAGCGGAAGTCAAAGTCGGTGATATCTTCACCGTCGAAAAATTCACTGCCGGCCAAATGGTCGACGTCATCGGCACCGTTAAGGGCCGCGGCTTCCAAGGCGTCATGAAGCGCCACGACATGTCGGGTCAGCCTGACTCGCACGGTCACATGATGCACCGCCGAATCGGTTCGATCGGCATGCGTCAAACCCCTGGTCACGTTTTCAAAGGTAAGCGGATGCCTGGTCACATGGGCAGTGTTCGTCGCACCGTCCAAAACCTTCGCGTCGTCCAAGTGTTGGCCGACAAAAACCTCCTCCTCATCAAGGGAAGCTTCCCTGGTGCTAACGGCGAGCTCGTGCTCGTTCGTCCAGCCAAGAAGTCCAAATAACCCCCTAATCACTATTCGCTGCTATGAAGCTCAAAGTTTACAAGTCTGACGGTGCCTCCTTCACGGAAAAGGAATTCGATATTCCCGCTTTCGAAGGCGACAAGGGTATCGCCCTGTTGAAGCAAGTCATCGTCTCCTATCAGGCCAACAAGCGCCAAGGTACTTCCAAGACCAAGGACTACGGTGAAGTCTCCGGCTCTGGTAAGAAGATGCTGCCTCAAAAAGGCTCGGGTGGTTCGCGTCACGGCGACAAGCGTGCGCCGCAACTTTACAAGGGTGGTATCGTCTTCGGTCCTCGCCCGCGCGATTGGTCCAAGACCATCACCGTGCAAGCGAAGAAGATCGCGTTACAACGCGCGCTCTTCGACCTCGCTACCGATGGCGGACTTTCCGTCATCGAACGCTTCGAAATCGCTAAGCCCAAGACTGCTCTCTTCGCTAAGGTTCTCAAGAACGTTAGCCCTGAAGGTAAGCGCTTGCTCGTCGTTGACAGCACTTGGAGCGAGCCCGTGTTACGTGCGAGCCGAAACCTCCAACGCGCCTTGTTCTCGAATTCTTCTAACCTCAATGCCCTCGACCTCGTGAAGACGCCTCGCGTTCTCATCACCCTCGAAGGCCTCACCAAAGTGCTTGAGCGCACCAAAAACTAATTAACACCATGAAGCCTGCTTCAGAAATTATCAGCCGCCCGATTCTCACTGAGAAAGCCTCGGGTCTTGCCGAAGCCAACAAGTACGTTTTCGAAATTCTTCCTGGCGCTGACCGCGTGCAAGTGAAGACCGCCATCGAAGCGAACTTCAAGGTAACCGTCTTGAAAGTAAATATTCTCATTCGTAAGGGCAAGGTGCGTCGCAGCCGTCTCGGCGGTGGCTCCATCTACACCGAAAAGAATTCACGTCGTGCCATCGTCACCCTGAAGAAGGGCGACGTCATCTCCCTCGCCTAAGTCGCCAGTTAACATGCCAATCATTTCTTCCAATCCTATCACTCCCGGCCAACGCTTCCTCGTACGCGTTCGCACCGATGGCCTGCACAAAGGTCGCCCTGAGCGCCAGCTCACGGAGAGTAATCACCGTGCCCGTGGTCGTAACTGTTACGGCCGCATCACCTCGCGTCGTCGTGGGGGAGGTCACAAAAAGCTTTACCGTAAAATCGATTTCCGTCGCGATCTCTTAGATCAACCGGCGACCGTTTTACGTATCGAGTACGATCCAAATCGCACCTCACACTTGGCCCTGTTGGAATACCCCGACAAGAGCCACAGCTACATTCTCGCTCCGGATGGTTTGAAGATTGGCGATGTTATCGTCAGCACGGCCAAACCCCAAGAGCAGCTCACCCCTGGTCTGTCGTTACCTTTGCGTTTAATCGCACCTGCAACTTTCATTCACTGCATCGAACTCGAACCCGGACGCGGCGCGCAAATCGCTCGTTCAGCAGGTGGCTTTGCCCAGCTGCTCGGTATCGAAGATGATCGTGCGATTCTGCGTTTGCCTTCGGGCGAACAACGTTACGTCAACGCCAACTGCCGTGCCACGGTGGGTATCGTTGGTAACATTGATCACCATAACGCTAGCCTCGGTAAGGCCGGTCGTTCCCGCTGGAAGGGTCGTCGTCCACGTGTCCGCGGTATGGCCATGAACCCTGTCGATCACCCGAACGGTGGTGGCGGTGGTAAGTCGAAGGGTGGGGGCGGTCGCCAACACCTTAAGTCTCCGTGGGGTCAGCTCGCGAAGGGCTTCCCAACTCGTACCAAAGCGAAAGCTTCGAACAACCAAATCATTGTCCGCCGTAACGGCCGGAAAGTGAAACAAGCTTAATCTCACATGTCACGCTCACGTAAAAAAGGTTTTTTTGTTGATCCTCACCTGATCGACAAAGTTGTTGTCGCTCAAAAAGCGGGCAATCGTAAGCCAATCAAAACTTGGTCCCGTCGCTCGACGGTGACTCCTGACTTCATCGGCTTGAACCTTGAAGTTCACAACGGCAAGGCCTTCATCGCTGTGTACGTCACGGAAAACATGGTCGGCCATAAGCTCGGTGAGTTCGCGCCTACGCGCACTTTCCGTCAACACACCCAACCTTCACGCAAGGAAGCTCAGTAATCCACATGCGCGTCGCCTCCTCTATTTTCGCTTTCCTCTTCGTCGCCACGACTGTGTGCGTCGCGGGTGGTCGCGTCATGGGGTCGGCCGAGGCAGTGGGTCGAGCCGCGGTAGTCGAAGTGGTTGCCGGTCGCAGCACAGACCTCGTGGTCTTGGCCAGCGGCTACAATCAAGGCTTCCGTCCAGGTACGGTTTGTACGGTGACACGCGCCGGTCGAGCTTTGGGCTCGGTCGTCGTTGCGGAGTCTTCCGAACAACGTGCCGTCGCTCTCATCCTCTCCCTCGATGACAAAGCCCGCATCACTGCTGGCGATGTCGTTAACCTCCGCGCTAACCCTCGCATCTAATTTCTTAACCAAACTATTTATACCGTCATGGAAGTTCACGCCACCACCCGCTTTGCTCGTATGTCGCCCCAAAAGGTGCGCGAAGTTGCGCGCCAAATTCAAGGCCTCCCCGCCGAAGAAGCTATTCAGCTTCTCCGCTTCATTCCTCGCAAGTCCGCCCGCTTGCTCGCCAAGACCTTGGCCAGCGCGATGGCCAATGCGGAGAACAACCACAACCTTTCGAGCAGCGATCTCGTGATCGTCTCGGCAACCGTGAACCAAGGCCCAGTGCTCAAGCGCTCGATGCCTGCCGCTCGCGGTTCCGCTCACCCAATCCACAAATCCATGAGCCACATCCGTGTCTCCCTGGGTTCGGCCACTAAATAAAACTCTAAAAGCTTACAATGGGACAGAAAGTAAATCCAATCGGCTTCCGTTTAGCCGTTCGTCGTAACTGGGAATCTCGCTGGTTCGCTACCAAGCGTGACTTCCCTGCGTTCATTCTCGAGGACTACCGCATTCGCGAGTTCCTTAAGGAAAAGCTCCGCCAAGCTGCGGTGCCACGTATTTTCATTGAGCGTGCCGGCCCTAAGGTTCGCGTACGTATCTGGACTGCGCGTCCAGGTGTGGTTATCGGCCGCAAGGGCGATGAACTCAAGAAACTCCGCGAAGAAATTGCGAAAGTTGCCGGTAAGCAAAAAGTGGATGATATCATTCTCGAAGTGAACGAAGTGAAGCGCCCTGACTTGGTCGCTCAACTCGTCGCTGAAAACGTCGCGCTCCAACTTGAGCGTCGTATCTCTTTCCGTCGTGCGATGAAGAAGGCCATTCAGTCCACCATGCAAAATGGTGCGGACGGCATTCGTCTTCGTCTCGGTGGTCGTCTCGGTGGTGCTGAAATCGCTCGCGTTGAGTCTGCTCGCGTGGGTCGCGTTCCCCTCCACACCCTCCGTGAAAATATCGACTACGGTTTTGCCGAAGCTCGTACCGTTTACGGTAAACTCGGTATCAAGTGCTGGATCTGCGCTAAGGATTCCGAATTCTAAACCTTCTCAACTTAACTTTTAATCACTCGCTTCCATGGCTAATCTTCAACCTGCCCGCACTAAGTGGCGCAAACACCGTAAGGGTAAAATCCGCGGCAATGCCACGACCTGCAACACCCTCGCATTTGGCGATTTCGGTATCCAGTCCCTCGACCGTGGCCGTATTCCTGCCAAACAGATTGAGGCTGCCCGTATCGCCATCTCCCGCGCCTTGAAGCGTAAGGGAAAGATGTGGATGCGTATTTTCCCTCACACCCCAGTAACCCGTAAGCCTGCCGAAGTCCGAATGGGCTCTGGTAAGGGTAGCGTCGAGTACTACGTAGCCGCCATTAAGCCTGGAACCATGCTTTTTGAGGTTGCCGGTGTGCCGATCACCGTCGCCCGCGAAGCCATGCGCCTCGCCGACACCAAACTACAAGTTCGCTGCCGCTTCCTGGCCCGCGAAGAACTCGAAAAGTATTGATGCCTACGGCACCTGCCACTCATAACTGACCTCTTTTCTCGATGCGTACCTACCAGAAAGACAAACCTTCTCTCGCCGCGGCTATCCGTCCCTTGGCTGCGACTGAGCTCCAAAAGCGCGTTCGCGAAGCCCGCGAAGAACTCCTGCAACTCCGTCTGCGTAAAGCCACCGGTGCCGTCGAGAATTCTGCGCGTTTCCGTTTCCTCCGTGCCGACATCGCCCGTTGCTTAACGGTGCTGAAGTCCAAGGCCGCTACTAAATAATCCTTAATATTTTAAATATCATGTCCGAATCTCGCTCCAATCGCAAAAACCTAGTCTGTTTTGTAGCTACTCGTTCCGGCGACAAGTCCGTGAAAGTTAATTTCCAATACACGGTCTTGCACCCTGTTTACGGCAAAGAAGTGAAGCGCCGTACCGTGCTCCATGCCCACGACGAAAAAAATGAATGCAAAGTCGGCGACAAAGTCGAAATCATGGAAACCCGCCCCCTTTCGAAACTCAAGCGCTGGCGCATCGTCCGCGTGGTTGAGGCCGCTAAAATCGCTGCTCAGTCTATCGAATAATCCCTTAATAATTTTTTTATGATCCAGATGCTTTCACGGCTCGATGTAGCCGACAATACCGGAGCCCGCCAGGTTCAGATGATTCGCCGCCTCGGCCAAATCACCGACACCGCTGGTATTGGTGACGTCATCATTTGCTCCGTTAAGGACTCTACCCCTGATGCCCAGTGCAAGAAGGGTACCGTCGTTCGCGCCGTTATCGTACGCACCGTGGCTCCAATCCGTCGTAAGGATGGCAGCTACCTCCGCTTCGACACCAATGCCGTCGTCATCCTCGATGACAACGGTAACCCGAAAGGAACCCGTATTTTCGGGCCAGTTGCGCGCGAACTCCGCAGCAAAAACTTCATGAAAATCATTTCCCTCGCCCCCGAGGTTCTCTAATCGCCATGGCTAAAACTGATATCAAAAAAGGCGACGAAGTCGTCGTCATCGCGGGTGCTGAAAAAGGCAAACGCGGCGAAGTCTTGAACTACGATCGCGCGGATGAACGCTTGAAAGTAAAAGGACTTAACATGGTTAAGCGTCACTTAAAGCGTGCGGAAGATGGCACCGGTGGCATCACCGAAAAAGAAGCCAGCATGCACCGCTCGAATGTGATGCTCTCCTCCCTCTGGGACGCGCGTCGCGCCAAGAAGCCTGCGGCTAAAAAAGCCAAAGCTGCTAAATAATTATTTCACGAACCCACCCGAGAATTTACACGAAGATGTCTAAGCCTTATTTGAAACAAGTTTACCTCGAGAAGGTCGTGCCTGAGCTCATCAAGAGCCGTGGATACAAGAATATCCACCAAGTGCCCAACCTCTCGAAGATCGTGCTCAACTCTGCCTTCAAGGCGGAAGCGGACAAGGGTCACATGGCCGAAGTCGTGAAAGAAATCACGAAACTTTCTGGTCAGAAGCCAGTTATCACCCGCGCCACCAAGAGCGTGGCGAACTTCAAAGTTCGTCAAGGCATGCCTCTCGGTTGCATGGTGACCTTACGCGGACCACGCATGTGGGAATTCTACCTCCGCCTCACGGCCGTAGCTTTGCCAATGATTCGCGACTTCCGCGGTACCTCTAACCGTCTCGACGGTCGCGGTAACTACTCGTTGGGCATTTCCGACCACACCATCTTCCCTGAAACTCAAGCCGATGGTTCACAGCGCGCCAACATTGGTATGGACGTTGTCATCGTCACCACCGCGGTGAACGACGACGAAGGTCGCGAACTCCTCCGCCTCCTGGGCATGCCTTTCCGTCGCTCTTCCGCAGCGACCGAAGCTGCCACCACCGCCCCTAAAGCCTAACCCCTAATTTACTACACGTATGGCTAAGCAGTCTGTCATCCAACGCTCCCTCAAGCGCGAACGTCTCGTCGCGAAGCACGCAACCTTGCGCGCTGAATTGAAGAAGATCCTCTCCAACCCAAAGACCACGGAAGAAGAGTTCTACGCCGCTCAGCGCAAGCTGACCAAGCTGCCACGCAACTCTTCCAAGGTGCGTCTCAAGAACCGCTGTGCAATCTCGGGCCGTCCTCGTGCGTTCATTCGCAAGTTCGGTCTCTCCCGTATCACCTTCCGTGAATTGGCCCTCGGTGGTCAAATCCCCGGCGTCACCAAAGCTTCCTGGTAAACTCCGAACTTACGACTATGTCCGCTTCTAACGATACCATCGGAGATTTCCTTACCTCCATCCGCAACGGCTCAAAGGCCCAACGCGCCACGATCTCTATCCAGTGGTCACAACTCCGCGAAGGCGTCGCACGTATCCTGACTGAGTCGGGTTACCTGTCTGGCTTCCGCAAAGTTGAACGCGACGATAAGCCCGTGCTCGAGCTCGCTCTGAAATATGTTTCAGGCGTTCCTGCCATCACCAGCATTGAGCGCGTCTCGACCCCTGGTCGCCGCGTTTACGCCGGTTATTCCACTGTACCTAAAGTCATTGGCGGTATGGGTGTTTCCATTCTCACCACCTCCCGTGGTGTGATGACCGACTCTGAAGCCCGCCGTCAAAAAGTCGGCGGCGAACTCCTCGCCAAGGTTTGGTAATCCACCTCAATCAATCTAATATAAAGTCATGAGCCGCATCGGCAAACAACCCGTCCCCGTTCCCGCCAGCGTTAAAGTCGCTGTGAACGGACAGACCATTTCCATCGAAGGTCCGAAAGGAAAACTTTCGCACTCCTTCCCCGCACTCATCGGCGTCACCGTCGACAAGTCGGTCGTCCAAGTCGCTGACCTTTCGGAGAAGAAAGACCAGAGCCCACTTTACGGCACCACCCGCGCGATCATCCGCAACATGGTGGAAGGCGTTGAAAAAGGTTACTCCAAGACCCTCCTTATCGAAGGCGTTGGTTTCAAAGCCATTCTTAAGGGTAACGTCCTCGACCTCGCTTTGGGATACTCTCACCCGATCCGCTACACCATTCCTGCGGGAGTGAAAGTGGAAGTCACCGACGGCACTAAGCTCGTCATCAGCGGACCTGATCGCCACATGGTGGGTCAAGTAGCTGCCTCCATCAAACTCTACAAACCTGTTGAACCTTACAAAGGTAAGGGCGTTCGCATTGAAGGCGAATACGTCCGCCGTAAGGAAGGTAAGAAGACTGCTTAATCCTAAATTTGTTTAACCTATGAAAGTTTCCAAAAAGAATTTGTTAGCCCAGAAGCGTCGCTGGCGCATCCGTAAAACCGTTCGCGGTTCGGCGGCTCGTCCTCGCGTTGCCCTCAAGCTCACGCACTTGCACATCTACGCTCAAGCCATTGACGACGATCGTGGTTTGACCTTGGTTGCCACTGCGACCACCTCGAAAGACTTACGCGCCAAGAAGCTCCGTCCCTCAGTGGCCGGTGCCGCTGTCTTTGGCGCTGCGTTTGGCGAAAAAGCCAAAGCCGCTGGTCTCACCACCGTGGTCTTTGACCGCGCCGGTCGCCGTTACCACGGTGCCGTTAAAGCCTTTGCTGATGCCGCCCGTAAGGCAGGCCTCCTATTCTAAACTTACATGAGCGAAGATACCAATAAAGCACCCGCAGCACCCGCTGCATCTGCAGCCCCTGCTTCCGGACAAGGTTCGGATCGCCGTGGTCCGGGTGGCAACAATCGCCGTGGTCCGGGTGGACCTGGTCAGCGTCCTCCTCGTCGCGACAATCGCAACGATGCGCCTGCTTCGGAGTACAACGATAAAGTCGTCCACATCAACCGATGCTCGAAGGTCGTTAAAGGTGGTCGTCGTTTTAATTTTGCGGCGTTGGTCGTTGCCGGTGACGGCAAAGGTCGCGTCGGCGTTGGTTACGGCAAAGCTAAAGAAGTTCCTGATGCGATTCGCAAGGGAACCGATCGTGCTCACCGTGCCCTCACTCACGTTCACCTCCGCAACAACACCATTCCTCATGAAGTGATTGGTCGTGCTGACGGCGGCGTGGTGATGCTGCGTCCCGCTTCTCCTGGTACCGGTTTGATTGCGGGTGGCGGCGTTCGCGCTGTGCTCGAAGTCGTTGGCCTCAAAGACGTACTTTCCAAGTCCATGGGCTCGAACAATCCACAAGCGATTGTGAAAGCGACCATGGATGGTCTCTCGCAATTACGCACCCTCGAACAAATTAAGTCTCTTCGCGCTTAAGCGAAATCCACACCTATGAAATTACACGCTCTCCCAGAAATTAAGGGTTCCACTCACCGTCACAAGATCCTCGGCCGCGGCCGTGGTACTGGACATGGTAAGACTTCAGGTCGTGGCCACAAAGGTATGAAGGCTCGTTCCGGCGGCGGTCACCGTCCCGGTTTCGAAGGCGGTCAAATGCCTCTCTACCGTCGTCTCCCTCACCGTGGTTTCAAGAATGTGAACCGCATCGAGTACGCTGTGGTTAACCTGCGCGACATCGAAGAATTGAAGGGCAAAACTTTTGGTCTCGTTGAACTCAAAGCTGAAGGCGTGTTGCGTACTAACGCTCCACTCTTGAAAGTTTTGGGCACTGGCGAAATCACACGTGCAGTCACGGTTTCGGCTCACCGCTTCTCCGAAGCGGCGAAGAAGAAAATCGAAGCTGCAGGTGGTAAAGTGATCGTGCTCGCGACCAGCGTAGCCGAATAATCCCAACCCACCTCCGCGATGTTTTCGGCCTTCGCCAATTGCTGGAGGATTCCCGAACTCAGGGCTCGTTTAATCGCGACGGTCGCCCTGATTTTCGTTGCCCGTATCGGAGCGAACATTCCTTTGCCGGGCGTCGACCCGAAGGACATCATGGATTACTATCACTCGATGGCCGACCAGGCTTCGGGTGGAGTGGTGGCGATGTACAATATGTTCACGGGTGGTGCCATGTTGAAGGGCTCCATTTTCTCTTTGGGTATTATGCCTTATATCAGCGCTTCGATTATCATGCAGCTGATGTCAGCCGTGGTGCCATCGATTGCGCGCTTACAACAAGAAGGCGAAACCGGTCGCCAAAAAGTCGCTCAGTATTCTCGCTACCTCACCATCATCATTGCGGTGGTTCAGTCTTCTTTACTCCTCGGTGCCTTTTGTAATCCCGCTAAAGTGGGTCAGGCCCTGGGCTTAGGCAATTTCACGGGTACCATTGTGGTGATGGAAAGCAAAACGCTTTTCGTTTTCCTGGGCGTCTGTCTTCTTACTGCGGGCTCCATTGTAATGCTCTGGATTGGCGAACAAATCACGCAGCGCGGCATCGGTAATGGTACGTCGATTTTAATTACGGTTGGCATTATGGCCGACATTCCGGGCGCCCTCACTTCCTTCTACGGCATGACCTTTGGTGGCAAGATCGGCACGGCTGCTGCGAATTCGCACGGCTTGGAAAAAGCTTTCGGCATGTTAGTTTTATTCGTGTTGGTGACGGCGGCGATGGTGGCCATTAATCAAGCGGTCCGAAAAATCCCGATTCAATATGCGCAACGCATGGTGGGTCGTAAGATGTATGGCGCTCAAACCAACTACCTTCCCCTGAAAGTGAATTATGCGGGCGTGATGCCAGTGATTTTTGCCGGTGCAATTTTGAGTTTCCCTCCGATGTTGCTCAATCCGTTGAGCACGCTTTCACCTCAGCTCGAGTTCTTGCGCACGTGGGCCGACGTCTTCCAAGGACGCGGTTGGTTTCATTACATTTCGTACGCGGTACTCATCTTCGGTTTCAGTTATTTCTGGATTTCGATTATGTTCCGTCCGGTGCAAATCGCGGATGACCTGAAAAAGAATAACGGTTACGTGCTCGGTGTACGTCCCGGTGAGCACACCGCACAGTTCCTCGATTTCGTGATGACGCGCCTCACGATTGCCGGCTCACTTTTCCTACTTATCATTGCACTGATGCCTGATTTGCTGACCTTGCAATTGAGCTTCCCTCAGCGCCTGGCCTCTTTCTTAGGCGGTACTGGCGGTTTGATTACGGTCGGCGTTATGCTTGATACGATGCGTCAGATTGAGACCTTTTTATTACAACGTAATTACGAAGGCTTCTTAAAGAAGGGTCGCATTGGCAGCATGCCCATTCCGTCGCAAGGTCCACGTCCGGGTTCCGAAAACAATGCCCTCGGCTCCATGGAAAGAACTTGTCTGGTTTTATTTTTACTCGGTTTGACGGCGTGGGTCGCCAATCACTGGAGTTCGTTCGCCCTGTAAGTTTTGTCTGAATGATCGACCTTAAGTCTACGGATGAAGTGAACCGAATGCGCGCGGCATGCGTTGCCGCCGCAAGGGTTTTGCATGACCTCTCCAGTTTGGTCGTGCCCGGAATTTCAACCGCGGGTCTCGATTCCGCAGCCCGTGGTTTATTATTACGACATGGCTGCGAAAGCGCCTGTCACGGTTACACGGTCGGCCGACTGACGTATCCAGGTTATGTTTGCATTTCGCTTAACGACGAAGTCGTCCACGGCATCGGCTCGCCCGATCGCATTGTACGCGATGGCGATTTAGTTTCATTGGATGTGGTCGTGAGCCGCGATGGTTTTATCGGCGACAACGCTCGCACCATCATGGTTGGCAAGGTCTCGCCCGAAGCCCGCGCCCTTTGCCTGGATACCGAAAAAGCCCTCATGGCTGGCATCGCCGCCGTTAAGCCCGGAAATAGGGTAGGGGACATCTCGGCGGCC
>Ga0214919_10003081_pt1 | contig 25602 bp, 23 predicted proteins | sample LL1503_MetaG_FD_177994 | JGI IMG/M metagenome (GOLD analysis project Ga0214919, IMG submission 177994) | Freshwater microbial communities from Lake Lanier, Atlanta, Georgia, United States - LL-1503 | ecosystem: Environmental > Aquatic > Freshwater > Lake | place: USA: Georgia | collected... | reverse complement strand
TATTTGTTATATTTTCGTTTGAAAAAGTATGCAAGTTATTTGTTTTAATAATATAAATTGGAAACCAAATTAAATATAAAACACATAAAAAATAGGTTATATATTTATAGAATATATTTATAAAACACGTTAATATATAATGTTTTTTATAAAATTTTTTAATGTCTCTAATAATATTCATTAATTAATAATATTATATATTGTAATTATAAATAAAATCAATTTTTCTAATAATTAAATCTTTGATTTAATTATTAGAAAGTTAATAGGGAAGGTCAGATATTTTAACTTTGTTAAAATATTTTACACCCTATCAATTTTTTTCAACTTATGAATATACACCCGATAATAAATCTTCAATTGTAATTGTATATTTTTGCGTAGTTTTTTTTTTCATAGTTTTATATTGTTTGATAGTTTTATCTAAAAATTCTGATAGTAATTCTGCATACATATCATCATTATATTTATATAAATTATTATAATATTTCGATAATGGAACTTTTTTAGGTGGCATTATTAATAATAAAATATAACTATAAATACAAATAATATCAATTTTTCTAATAATTAAATCAAAGATTTAATTATTAGAAAGTTAATAGGGAAAGTCAGAATTTAACAAAGTTAAATTCTTACGCCCTATCAATTTTTATTTGTGAGTTATAAGTTTTTACTTATCATCAATTATATTTTGTAATAGTATATCCCAACTTTTCATAATATTAATACATTCATCTGGTGATTCTTTGAAATATTTTTTAAATAAGATTTTTAATTTATTAATATTATCTTCATTATTTAAATAATTATTAGTTAAATCATATTTAAGTTTAATAATTAATGATTCAAACATATACATAACATTTTTTATAATAGTTTGATTTGTTATAATTATAGTATAAATATTTAATAATATTATACATTTAATATATTTTTTATTTAATAAATAATCAATCGATTCATCTTTGAATTTTATAATATATAATAAAATATTTATAAATGTAACTATATCAATTGAGGATGATGATAATTCTTTTGGTAAAGAAAATTTAGTTTTAATATTTAAATTAATTAATATATTAAATAAAGGTAAATTATCAATTATCAATTTATTATATTTACATTTATGTAGTTCATTAATTTGAAAACATTCTATATTTTTATCACAATTACATTTAATATCGTCTATAGGTTCAAATTCAGTTGTCATTATATATGTTTTTATCATGTGGGAATAATCTAAAATATTATTCATTATAAATGTTATTATATATATTATAAATTAATTTATTATTTAAAGACATTTAATATTTTAATATTTTAATAATTAATCCACATCAGAATGATCTGAATCAAAATCATCTAAATCAGATGAATCAGATGAATCAAAAAAATCAGAAGAATCAGTTGAATCATCAGAAGAATCAGTTGAATCATCATAACTATCTTTAAGTTTAAATTCATTAATTAATAAAGCTATTTTTTTGTTCTTTGTTTTTTCTTCATACAAAGTATAATCTTTATTTGTAAGAATAATATTTTTATCTTTATGATGAAATAAAAAATAGCATAAATTATAATCATCATATTTAATACCCCATTCTAATAATGTTTTGAATGTATTAATATTTGAGATTGTTAAAACTAATACAAATTTAATATCTTCTTTCATTTTAGATAATAATAATTTGATAAAATCAACTTGAAGCTGTTCTTCAGATTTATTGAATATACTATTAACATCAATATTAATATTATCCATATAATTAAATATATCATCAGTATATTTAAATTTATTAATATGCTTCATAATTTTCTGTAAAGATACCATTTAATTTATTATTAATAAAATAATAAATTAATTAATTATCAATTTTTTTTATTTGTTATATTCACTCATAAATTGTAATTTATTATAAATTCGCATTTTAACCAATCCATATTTACCAACTAATAATTTCTCTAATTTGTCAGCATCACATTTCTTCAATTCAATTTTATTAATCTTAGTAATAGGTGCATCCATAAAATAGTTTTTATATTGTTGATAATCATCAAAATTATCAACTTTATACCCATCATTTTTAATATCATTAATAGTATTTAATAATGATTTACTCTTTGAAAAATATTTATAGATTAATTCAGGTTTCATATCATTTAATTTGTCGCAATAATCGCACCCAAATAATAAACATAATTCAACAAACTGTTCATAATTTAAATTTAATTCATTTAATACATCACTCATAGATATTTCCATAGTATCTTTATTATATGAAGTTAAATTACGATAAATTTTATTTGCTCCAAATGTCATAATATCCATATCCTCAGTTAATACACCCTCTGCTATACCTGATTTAACTAATTCAGCACACTGACTATCTGCTTCTTCTGGTGCAATAATATATGGAATACCCATGATTTGCAATAATTCAATGCACTCTTCAATTTGAGTTTTACTAATATGAACTGTTCTTTTAAAATATTTAATTTTTTCTTCTTCATCAATTTCAGAATTAAACTTTTCATTAGCTTTTATTTTACTTTCTTTTCTATTAATAATTGTATTATATTTAAATTTAGGTGGCTTACCATCAAATACATAAATTGGAATAATATTCATTTTTAACAAATTAATTGTTTTATTAAATAATCCTAAAATATGAGAACTAATCTCACCTTGATTATTAAACATATCAGCTCCTGAATTTCTAATAGCAATAACAACTTGATATAATAAAATACTAATATCAATGGCAATCATCTTACCACTTAAATCAGTATCATTTACTTTTTTAATAACATTTGGATAATTTGTATTTAAGAATTTTAGCATTTTTTTAATACCCATTATTGTTTTTAATTATATATAATAATATTGTTTTATATTACTTATATATCAATTTTTATTAAATATATAGCTTTACTATCATTTTTTCTATCTTCAAATCAATTTTTATAAAATCTATGATTATTTAATGACTGAAAAAAGAAACTATTGGAAGGAGGAAGAGGAGTTATTATTAAAGGAATGGGCGGATAAAGCACAATGCTATGAATTATTACATCATAAAAGTCATATTGTTTATAAACAACGTCATGCCTTATTTGTTATTCCTGTAATTATTATATCTACTGTTACTGGAACAGCTAACTTCGCTCAAGATAAAATATCTAATGAAAGTGATAAAAATATATTTGTTATGATAGTTGGTGGTTTAAATATTTTCGCAGCTATTGTTACTACTATTAGTCAATTTCTTAAAATATCTGAAATGAATGAAGGACATCGTGTAGCATCATATTCATGGGGTAAATATTATCGTCATATTAGAACTGAACTTGCGAAACATCCATTAGACAGAATTAATGCAACTGATATGATTGCTATGGCTAAAGAAGAATATGATAGATTATTAGAATTATCACCAATGATACCTAAAAAAGTAATAGATGACTTTAATAAAACTTTTCTTAAAAATACTAAAATTTCTAAACCAGAAATTTGTGATATAATTATCCCAACTACTATTTTTACAATGACTAAAGAAGAAAGATTAGAAATGGTTAATAAACTTAATCCACTGCCTATTATAGAAGAACCAGAATCTGAAGATGAACCAATATTACCAATTGAAGAACCACAAATAATTAAACCAAAAGTAAACCCAATGGTTGAAAAATTTAAAATGTCATTTTATAAAATACATGGAAGATATCCAAGTGAGGAAGAAATTACTGGTTCATTAGGTAATTTATATAAAGAAGATGATAATAATGTTTCAAGACCATCGTTTTTTAAAATGAATAAAGATTCAGAAACATCATCTGTTTCTCCTATGAATATATTTAATGAAGCAATTGAAGAACAAACTAGAATACAAATAGATTCAGATACTGAAGATGAAGTATAAAACATATATTAAAATGCTATTTATTTTAAAATAAATAATATAGATTAATTTAATGAAAAGAGTTATTTATTATGTTTCTGAAAATTATAATAAATATGAGTTAAAAATATATAATTCAAAAGCAACAAATCTTCATTTTGGAACCTTTAATTTTAATAATAATCAAATATATTTGAATAATATTAATCCATCAGATGATCAATTTGATAATTTATGGTTTGATTTAGGTATATCTACTGAAAAAAATAAAATTTGTATAATGGTTTTAAATATAGATAATTTATTTGAAAATTATGAATACTATTATAATACATTATGTGATTTTATAAATAATAATAAAATAATAAAAGGTATAGATATAGATATAGAAAATAAAGCAACTTTATCAGATACTATTAAATTTATTACAGATTTTAAAAGAGATAATCCAAAATTATTATTGATTATGTCTGTTATTGGTTATAGTATGTGTGTTAAAGATATTCATACTAAATATGAAAATGAAACAAATTGGTCTTATAGTTTATTTAATAGACTGAAAGCAGAAAATTGTATTGATTATTATAATTGTTCATTTGATGAAGATGATTTTACAATGGACAGTTTTAAAAACATGATTAAAAATGGCTTCAATGAATCTAAATTAGTTATGGGTTGTAAAAGTTCTACTTTTGATGGATATGATAATTATTTTGAATTAAATAAAATTAAAAAAATATATAATATGGGTGGAACATTTATTAAATATTTTCATACAGCACCTTATAAGTGGGATATAAGCGCATGGTTATCTGTTAATTCTAATTAGAATTAATAAAATATTGTATAATATTTAATTTTATTATATTCAATAAAACTATCTATAGCATCAACCATTGTATGTAAATGTCTGCGATGTTTAGATAATTGATATTCAATACGGTCAATTTTATTATCATCAACTATTACACTGTTCTTAAATAATGGTTCTAATATATCTGACTTTAATAAATATATTTTAATAGTTTTATCTTTATATTCAGTTAATCTTTTTACTAATAATTTTGATGCATTAAAAATATTTGCTGTATTTATAAAAAAATAATACACTTCTTCATTTGTTATTGTTGGATGCGATGTTATATTATCAATAATATTTATAATTGGTTCTTCTATTATATCTTCTTTATTTGATATAAAAAATCCTTTCATATAACTTAACAAATTAGATATATAATCCATATTATATAATATGATTAAAATCTTATCATTAAATACTTTTTATTATTTTTTATTTTTATCTTTATTATCATCTGCATTTAAATCAATCATTACATCTTCATCGACATAATTATTTTTTTTAATATTTTCTATATTCTTTAATAATTTTATTGATATATTATTATTAATTTGTTCATAACTATGAATTAGTGAAGCTAATATATTAACACCTATTCCTGACCATATTAATTCTTTTATTTCATAACCAGTTCCTATAGTTGTAGTTAATATTCCAATAGATTGTAATAAATAAAACATATATGATAAACATATATTATATGAATTTAAACTTTGTCTTTTTTTAATAAATCTTTTCAAATCAGATATTTTATTAGTATCTAATATTTCTTGTATTTCAATTTGAATATTATCTGTCATTATTATTATATATAATTAAATTATTTTCGAAAATCATTGATAAAACTAATCATACTAATATAATTTTCCAGAAATGTTAAATGACATTTTGATAAAAATATAGAACCAGAACAATCTATTATTTTATCTGTTTTTAAATCTTTATGTATTTTATCTAAATCATAATAATATTTCGGATGATCTTTTATAAATTTTGCAATTGATGTTATTTTATCTAATGATAAATAACCAATACTTTTTAATAATTGTTCTTTAATTTTAACAATATTACTAATATTAAATGGAGTTACTAATATATAATGTTCAAGAGGTGTCATATAATGAAAATCCTTTTGCGTATTAAATGTGTTATTCATTCTAATATTTAATAATTTTACATTAGCGTTATTCATAATATCTCTTAAAAGTGGCGATCGATTATGTTTATAATACCATGTTAAATCAATATTATTATAGTATCTATTATTATTATGATAATAATTAACTACCCAATTGAATCCTTTTAAATAGTCACTAATAATATTCTTATTATTATTCTTAGAATTATTATTCTTAGAATTATTATTATTATCCATTGTAAAATGTAATTTATAATAATTACTATAATTTATCTCATTCTTGAAATATATATCATAATAAAATTGATCTCTTGGATTTAATATTTTATAATAATTATCTAATTTATGTTCTATTTTATAATATTCTAATTGAACATCTTTCATTTTTTTAGTTCTTTTGTCATGTGGATTTTCTGTTGATTTATAATTATGTATCATCAGTTTATCATTAGAATCTTGATTCATTTTTAATGGAATTACAATTGGTAATTCATAATTAAAATAAAAATAAGCAATTATATCTTTTAATAATTCATTAGGTAATGCTTCAATAAAGAATATTTCATTACTGTATATTTTTTCTTTCATTAATTTCTTACCATCAATAACATTTAATATTTCAATATAATAATCACTAATAATATTTAACATTTTATCCCATACTTTTTCATTCTTATATATATTATTAGTAAAACTACTCATATTCTTTGAAGGTTCTGCTTTATTCATAAAATCTTCTAATTTATCAATACTAATATGTTTACTAACATTTATTGGTGATACTTTAACAAATTCAGGTTTATTATAATAAATAAATTTCCATAAATATTCAATTATTAATTCTCTTAATATATTCATTTGATACCCAATTATATCATTAACTATTCTATTATAATTGGATGTTACATGATAACGAGCATTTCTTCTTAAAAAATATTCTTCTTTCTTTTCTAATGATTTAAGAAAACTCATAAAATTTTCAATATTAATTTTATAATAATTATCATAATTCAATATAGTTCCATACTTGATTAAATTTAAAATATAATGATCCATTATTAAATTAATATCTGTATTAACTCTAACTGTTTCTAATTTTGGTAAAAAATCATCACCAAAAACTGTTAATATAAATACAATATCCATAATTATTAAATTTTCATCTATTCTTTTATTTATTCTACTTGACACATAATCAATTAATATTTTTTTATAATGATTAATATCTATCTGATTATAAACTGGATTCTTATACGTTGATAATTGTTGGTCGTTTCTAAACATATACAAATTAAGATTATTTTGAGCTGTTTTCATTAATAATAAAATAATAACATCTGAATCTGGTGAATATATAACAAAATTATCTCTTTTATAATCACTATGTTTTTTAATTAAATAATCTATATGGTGAAGTATTTTCATTTCCCCTTCACCCATTTCTTCAATATCCGATACATGATAATATTTTAAATTCAAACAATATTTTCTTAACCTTTCTTCAAAAATACTACTAACAAGATACTTCATCATATTAGACATAAAAATAGTTCCTGGTCCAATATTATTACGAGACCAACTAAATGATTTATCTTCTTTCTTAACTAAACTAGATATAATTTCTCCCATATAACGTCTCTTTCTTTGTTCATTAATTTTAGCCATAGATGGAACCCCGTCAACACAAATAGTTATTGTTAATAATTTATCAACATGAAAATAATCTTTTAATAATGTTTCAATATATAAACCAACTTCTTCAATTAATTCAATTTCAAATGTTTCTTTTTTATCATAAGAACCTTTATTTAATAAAAATTGAGATGTTATATGAACTATACTATTAAAATCAATTAATAAATGTTCAGCAGATACTTTTTTATTAATAGTATGAATGAAATTATAATCTCGCTTCAGGCTGGAGAAAAATCTCTCAACTCCCATTATTATATTAAATAAATTAATATAATTAATTATGTTTTAAAAAAAAGGATATTATTAATCAATAATGGACAATAATATTAAAAAATGGCTCGAACATTTTAATAGTTCAAATAAAAAACGTAAATTAGATGAAGATGATTTAATTAAAGAATTAAAATATAGTGCTATAATTGTAATTATTAAATTAGTTAAAGAAAATAATGTTAAAAATAGCAAATTAGAATTGTTTTTTGAAGGTCTCAAAATAATATTTTCTAATATTAATAAAAAATATAATACTAATACAACTAAATCATTAACTATTCGTGCTATAAATTCTATCAGTATGCAAATTATTATTGAATTATTAGAAGTATATCATAAAACACCTAAATTTAATTTATTAAATTATCTATCAGAAAAAAAAGAAGAATATTACATACCTGAAAAAAAAAGACATATAGAAGATATTGAGATAGATGATAATGAGGATGATGATGATGATGACGATTATATGATTGATAGTGATGAAAATGAAATTATTATACCAGATGATAATTCTAGAAAATTTTTATTAGAGGTTAAAAAACTTTCAAAAGAAAATAATTCAACAGCTGATATAATTGATTATTTTAGTGATTTAAATGAAAATGATAAAAATAATGCCATAAATGAATTAAATAGTATTATTAAAGAGAGTGCTGAAAAAATACCTTTTTTATTTAAAATATTAAAGATGTCAACTAATATGGATACTAAAAAAGTTTTATTAAATAAAATATTTAGAGCAAATGATACGAGCGGTAAGAGTTCTAAATGGATTGAAGATGCAATGAAAATACCATTTGGTTGTTATAAAGGTTTAGAATTATCATCAATAAAGCCAAAAGAAATATCATCGTTTTTAAATAATTTAATTAATTTAATGGATAAAGCAGTTTATGGTCATGAAAATGCTAAGAAACAAATTGTTAATATAATTGCTCAAACAATTAGAAATCCATCTAGTCAAGGTTCAGTAATTGGATTATATGGCATTCCAGGCAATGGTAAAACTAGTATTATTAAAGAAGGCATTGCTAAAGCAATGAATAAACCATTTGTATTTATATCATTAGGTGGTGCACAAGACTCATCCTTTCTTGATGGTCATTCATACACATATGAGGGTTCTATTTATGGTCGCATAGCTCAAGCATTAATTGATTCTAAATGTATGAATCCAATAATATATTTTGACGAATTAGATAAGGTAAGTGAAGGACATAAAGGAGACGAAATAATAAATTTATTAATTCATTTAATAGATCCAGTTCAAAATAAATTATTTCGTGATAAATACTTTTATGATTTAGATTTGGATTTATCTAAGGTTACATTTATATTTTCATTTAATGACCCATCTAAAATTAATTATATTCTTAGAGATCGTATTACATTAATTGAAACTAAATTTCTAACTAATGAAATGAAAATACATATTACTAATAATTATTTATTAAAAGACATTTGTAAAGATGTTGGTATAAATGAAAAAGACATTAAATTATCAGATGATATAACATTAGATATAATTAATAATTATACAAATGAAGGAGGAGTCAGAAGATTAAAAGAGCATTTATATTTTATTATTCGAGAGCTTAATAAATGTAATTTAACTAAAACAAAAATTGTCAATCAAAAAATAGATTTTCCAATGACTATATCAAAAAATATTTATAATGAATTATTCAAATCAAGACCAAAATATATTCATTTGAATGTTCATAAGAATGATGGTATTGGAATGGTTAATGGATTATGGGCAAATAGTTTAGGACAAGGTGGAGTTTTACCAATTGAATCTACATTAATACCTACTAAAGAATTAATGACGGTTAAAGCAACTGGTTCTTTAGGAGAAGTTATTAAAGAAAGTATTGATGTTGCTTTATCAGTTGCATGGAATAAATTAGATGAAAATACTAAAAATATATGGATGACAAAATGGACAAAAACACCAGAATGTTTTCATATTCATTGTCCTGATGGTTCAACTGGTAAAGAAGGTCCATCAGCTGGTGCAGCTATGACATTAACTTTTTATAGTAGATTGATTAATAAAAAAGTAAATCATTTAGTTGCTATGACTGGTGAAATTAATCTGAGAGAAGAAGTAACTGAAATTGGTGGATTAGATGAAAAATTAAATGCTGCTAAAAGAGCAGGTGCATCTACAGCATTAGTCCCATATAATAATAAGATTGATTTAGAAAATGTTATTAAAAATAATCCAAAATTAATAGATGATAAATTTAAAGTTATATTAGTTAGTAATTTTGATGAGGTAATTGCTAATGCGTTAATTCAATAATAATATTATAATTATAATTAATGAATAATTATGATATTAAAAAACAAATGATATTAAATGCATTTAAATGGAGAGAAGATAGAAAGAAAAAATCAGATGAGGAATTATATGGACAATTATATTTATTTGTAATGTGTTTATCATTTATTTCAAATATGCATTACTTATATTATATTAATACTAATAATATTATTGATTATAATATTAATCATTTGGATTTAGATTTAGATTAATCATTGGTTTTGCAAAAACCAATTTAAATAATAATTATGATTATTATTAATGAACGAGGAAACACAATTTATTTATAGTATATTAAAACATATTGATTGTGAGGATAGTATGATAGATTTTAATAAATCAACGCCTTTTGAATTATATAATAATAATTACGAGTATGCACAATTTGATTTAGTATTAGAAAAATCATGCATAAATCAAAATAATTGTTTTTATAAAAAAGTCCCACTAGAATGTTATAAAAATCATCAATCTTTTAATACTATTATTAAACAAGGTCACGCTATACCTAAATATTTATGCAAATATGAGAGACCATGGAAATCATTACATGGATATCAGATGAGATGTCAAAATATTCATTGTTGGTTTTCTCACCTACAAGGACGCAAACAACTTATAAGCTATATAGCAAATTCCTCCAATAATAATAAATTGTGTTAGTCGCCATTCAAAATTTACAATTTTGAATGTACGCTAACATCTTTGGGTGAGAATAACCCAATTGTAGTATAGTATCAACATAATCATATTGATAATATACATAATTAATTTTAATAATTTTATTTTTTTTTCGCATTATTATTATAAATCTATTTTGTTTATAATAATTTTGTTAGTCATATTATTTAATAATATTTCTATATTTTTATCATTTTTATAATCATGCAGATATTTAATTTCTTTAATACCAGATGCAACTAATATTTTAAAACAATTTATACATGGATAATGAGTAATATAAGCAATAGCATTATTAGTATCAACACCTCTATTAGCACAATCAGCAATAGCATTACATTCTGCATGAACAGTTGCTTGTTCATGAGAACTATTATTATTAATAACTACAATACTAAGATGATTAGAACCAGGTAAATATCCATTATAGCCAGAACTAATAATTCTATTATTTTTAACTAAAATGCATCCAACATGTAATCTATGACATGGGGATCTACATGAGATTAATAAAGCAGTTGAGATAAAATAATCATCCCAATCAATACGATTAGATAAATTATTATTTATAATTTCTTGAATATTTTTATTCATAATTATTAATATTAATAATTTTCATTATTTATATTATATTATTATCTAAATTAATATATATATATATATGAATATGGATATAGTTAAAACAATTATATTAATACCGTTAATAGATGCTTTCTGGTTAAGATTAATATCTGACAAATTTAATAAACAAATTATGGCTGTTCAATATTCTCCAATAAACGTTCGTATATTACCTGTAATTGGTTGCTATGTTGCCTTAATAGTTGGTTTATATTATTTTGTAATTAGAACTAATGATACTCGTAAACAAAAAATATTAAATGCATTTTTATTAGGTATGGTTATTAATACAGTATATGAAACAACTAATTATGCAACATTAAATAAATGGGTACCTGATATAGTTATAATGGATATAATATGGGGCGGTGTATTATTATCATTAACAACATTTTTAGTGACATTTAAATTATAATAATTAACTATAATTGGGTAGTGTGCAATTTAAAATAGCTGGTTTATTGTAAGTTATGAACCAAATGGAGTTAGATATCTACTTGGACCGGAAGTTCTGTTTACTGATGGGGCGGTATAATGAAAAGGAGATGTATCATCCTTTTTTGAACTCTCAAGTTTGTATACATATCCTTCTTCTCTACTTTTAAACTTTTCTAACATTGTTTTAATAGAAGTTTTTAATTTTATTTTTATTTCTTCATCATTAATATCCAAAAGAGGATCTTGTTCTGCATCAGTTATAGCAGACATTGCAAAATTATATTCTGATACTAATTTATTTTCTAATTCATATACATATGCTTTTTTTTTATTAATAATATCTCTAATATCTGATATTATATATAATAATTCTTCATCAGTGAAGTCCAAATATGATTTTATATAAATATAATTAGCAGATTGTTTAAAACCAATCTTTTCCATATCAACTTGAAATGAACTTTTGGTTGATATTATAGGTGTAGATATAACTAATTTCTTTTTTTTAATAAAATCTTGAAGTTCTAAATATTTTATTTTATATTTTAAATATTTTTCTTTATATTCAATATCCATATATATATGATAGAACAAAATGTTTTAATTAATCAACTTCATTCATTGAATTATCAATTCTATTAGGTAATACTATATTAATATTATTATTATTTGAAAAATAAGCTAGTTTATTTATAAAATATTGAAACGGTCTTCTTATATTATCATAAACATTATTTATAAATTGTCTATGATTTTCATCATTATCTTCTATATAATCTAAGTGTTTTTGAATATTATCCAATTTTTTTTCAATTCTGTCTAGTCTATTAATTATTTCATCCATTATAATTAATCTAATTTATAATTAGTTTGTTTATAGACTTATAAACAGGTTTTCTAAAATGCTTTGGAATATATCTAAAACTAATTATTTTTTTATTCATATTATATTGTTTTCTAGCAATATCATTTTCAGCTAAGAATCTTTTCATTTCAGTCTTATTTTCTTTAACCGCCTTCTTTATTTTATTACCAATAGTTTGATCTTTAAAAATAGATGGTATATTATCACTACAATCACCGCCAACAATTTTTAGTCTTAATGCTTCTCTAGCTTCTTCTTTAGTAAGATGAATTAAATAATCTTTTTTATAATCAGCAATATATAATTTATCATGACCTAATTGAAGAAAATCATTATCACCCGATATAATATATGTTATTTTAGATGTTCTTTTATATTTAATAAATTTAGCAGCTAAAGCGATTAAATCATCTGCTTCCATTTTTGGGATTAATAATGAATGAATATTATTATTTTCTTTAATTAATTTTGGAATTAATATATCGAATGTATATTTAAAAGTTGGTTTGAAATTATATTTTTCAGATAAATCTAATCGATTACCTTTATAACATTCAGCAAATTCATGTCTCCATAATGTATCAGATGGAGCATCTTGACAAAAAATAATAATACTATCATTAAAAACTTTTCTTGTGACTAAATTGATAATAGATTCTAAATACATTTTAGTATATTTTTCAATAAATGTAGGTTCCTTACTCCAATCATAAGTGTTATCATCTTTATGCTCTTTAAATGCATCTTTATTAGCAAATGAAAACCATCTGATAGTAGCAAAAAATCTATGAAATGTTGTATAACTTGTATCTACTAATATTATATTACTCATTATATATATTAATAATATTACTTTTAATTAAATATATCAATATTTATAAAAAATATTGATAATTTATTATAATAATCATTAAATACTATATTAAATGCCCTATGAATTATATACTGATAAAATTCATAAATTTAATAGTTTAAAGGAGATACCTGCTGAAGTATATGCTAATACAACTGATTTTGATGCAATTGCTATGAAACTAGTTAATATTAGTAATATTGGATTAAAGTGTCCTAAATTAGAACGACTGAATGTTAGTTGTAATAACATTTTAAGATTAAATTTAACATATTTTCCAAATTTAAAAAAATTACAATGTAGTAATAATAGTATATCTCAAATTATTGGTTTTGAAAATTGTCATAAATTAGAAGAAGCTAATTTTGAGTTAAATTATTTGAAAAGTATTGAGAGTAATCATAATTTAAAAACTTTATATATAGCTAAGAATAATTTGGATGAATTGCCTAGTTTTAATAATCTAGAAATATTAGATATTAGAAAGAATAAATTGTTAAAAAAAATAGGATCATGTCCTAATATGAAACATTTACTTATTTCTAATACACGTATTAGAAATATAGATTTTTATAAAAATTTAATTCAATTAGAATGTTCTAATACTTTAATTAAAGAATTACATCCATATCCAAAATTAAAAACATTAGAATATAAAAATACACTCATAAAAAAATTACCATATTTACCATCTTTAGAATTGGATGATGAAGTGGATGATGAGGATGATGCATTTTATTTCACCGAGAAGGATGGTTATATAACCTTATTTAATAAAAAAACTATGGAAAAAGTTAATCCATAGCTATTAAAACAGTTGATGCATAGACAACGGATTAACAATTATTTCACCTAATAAAAGTTGAGCTCAAGAACTAAAGTTCTTTCACCTAACTTTTAATAAAAATTGAATTATTTTATATCAATACTAATAATGATTATAATTAATGACAATTAAGATTGAATTAATTGATAATAGCTTATTAGAATTTAATTCTTTTTATGATATTAATCCTAATTTATATCATAAAATTACAACATTTAAGTGTTATAATTGTAATTTAGATAATATTGATTTTATTGCTAATTTTATAAATCTTAAAAAGCTTAATGCATCTTATAATAAAATCAAAATAATCCCATTTGTTGGTTCTTTAGAAGAATTAGAAATATATAATAATGAATTAGTTGAATTACCATATTTACTTAATCTAAAAAAACTGTATGCATTTAATAATAGATTAACCTTATTGCCTAATTTTGATAAATTAGAATATATTGATGTATCTCATAATTATATTTCAAAAATATCATTAGGAGAAAATATAGAAAAAATATTTGTTGGTTATAATAAGATTACTAATATTATTATTATTAATATTAATGTATTAGAAATTGAATGTTGTAGTAATTTATTACCTGATATTAATTTTATCTATGGTTTAGAAAAATTAACTAAATTAAATTATACTAATAATCCTATTATTTATGAACCACCTTATATTAAAAGATTCCTTCCAAATAATAATCATAAAACAAATTCTTTACATCAAATAGATTCTAATGTTGAAAAAAATATTTTAAAATTATTAAACAAGAAACCAAATATGAATTTTCAAAGAATTACGTGTGATGTATTAAATAATACTATATTACATCCAGCTATAAAGAAAATATTAATGACTTGTTTGAATGCAAAAAGTATTATTGAACCAACATTAAGAATAACATTTTTAGAAATGTTTTTAATTTTATGGACACATATAAAGAAACATGAAAAATATGATATTTTAAATACTGTTTTAATAACAAATCAATGTAAATGTATTACTTGTATGTTTAATGATATTATTAATAATTATTATACTGCAAATGTCTTAAATTTAGATTCAGTTGTATTATCAAAAGAAAATTCAAGAGTATGTTGAGCCTCTACACTAATTTCACTACTTTTTTTAATTGAAATTAACTCATTGCTTGAAGTATTATAATTATTTGAAACTTTCTTATAAAAATCTTCAGTGTATAAAAATATTGGATTAACTAGACCACTTATCTTATATAGTTTATCTATATTTTTTATATTATGTATTTCTTTAATTTCTTGAATATATGAATCATTTCTTTTAAATATATTTATATTAGATATACATATTAATAAAAACAATTTTTCAATAATTACAATAGATGTATATTGTATTTTTGGATATGTTTCATCATTATCTATATTAAATAATATATAACCTATATCAAGTTGATTATACATATCATCGACTAATCTATAATTAAATATTTTTGAAAAATCAATTGATTTTGCTTCAAATATAAAATTATTAATACAACGACCATTCAAATTATAGATTCTATACATATACACATAATGATTTATCATTGAAATAGAATCTAATAAATAAACTGTATCAGATAATTGAATTATTATAGCACTATCACAATTTGTTATATTATGAAATAAATTAAAAGAAAATAATAATGTATAACCATTGTCAAATTTTAAATCAATAAAATTTAATCTTTTAAAAAATTCAAGTGGATCATATGGTTCAGAACTACGTACATAATATGGATTATATTTTATAACAATTTTTCTTAACTTATTAGGCATTAATGATGTAGTTGATATTTCTGATTGTTTTTGCATAACAGTTTGGCTTTCAGTTATAGATTGTTCTTCATTTGAAACTTCTTTCTGCACACTATTAATATTAAATACTAATTTTAACAAATCATTTATATTATGTCCTCCTAATAACATATTTAGTAATTCTTTAATTTTTGTATCATGTGGGACTTTTGAAAAAGTTTTATAATTATTATTTGCATAAAATTGCACCCACTGATAGTCATACTTTTCTGATTTAATACTAAATACATTATGTGCTAATTTATCATATATAGTTTTTTTAGTTGGTTCATCGCTAAACATATCTAAATCAATTTCATAATAATGTTTTGTATAATATTTACGAACATAAAATTTAAGATATTGATATATTAATAATAATTTATTTTGTTGATTTAATGCTTGTTCATTTATATTTAATAATGCATATATTTCTGAAGATGATGTTTTTGATGGACCATTTAATGTTTTAACATATCCAATTCTAATAGAATGTCCTTTATTTAATTTTCTCATTCTAAATATAGCTTGTGATACATTTGTATAAATACTATTACTATTTAATAAAACTAATCCTGTTAATATTGTTGGTTGTTTAAAATCAATACCTACTATATGACGTTGACTATAATAATATACAACTTCATCTTTATTATACATCTTTCCTTCATATATATGATGTTCTCCATTATAAATCATTTTTGTATCATTGGATAATAAATAAATGATAGTCTTTTTTACTCTATATTCAGCTAATATTTTTGTAAATAAAATTTCAGCTACTTGTTTATTATCATAATCTTTAAGAAAAGCACATTCATCAATTAACACATTATAATTATTTTTTACAAATGTATTAAACATTTTATCTACATTATTAATTTGTAATACATCAGGATAATATATTAATGCAGATTGAACATTTTCCTTTTCATCATTATCTATAACAACTTGTATATTATATTTAGTTATATCATTTAATGATTCAATATTCATATCTATATTAACAGTTCCAGAATAACCAACTTGCCAGAATGAGTCCATATTAATAATATCAATGAAAGAACAATTCTGAACAATTTCTGATTTTTTAAAATTTAAAAATATTAGTTTTAAATATTGTATTATTATATTTTCAGATATTCCAATTTTTTTATCACTATTGATTAATTTAAATTTATGTAAAAATGTTTCTAAATCTTCTTCTTCTATATTATAGTGCCTTCTTAATTTATTAAATATTTTTTTATCACTAAATGCATACTTAATATCCTTTTCTTCTAATATATATGTATTTTGTTCTTTATTATAAAAATATAAAATGGTTAAAACCATTGTCAATAATATAGATGAAAATTTAGAACCTTCATTAGGGCTATCTTTTCTTAAATATGGTATACAATATCTATAATTATCTTTAATACTCATACCATAAGAAACATTCTTAATATTATTTGAATCCTTTAAAATATTTGTAATTTCATAAATAACTTTAAATGGCGTAGGATTACTAAATGATTTATTATGATAAATAATTCTATGAACAATATTAAAAACTCGTTCTATTAATTCTGGAGGAATATTATCTGCATATTCTATCTTATTAAAATTACTTTGAATAGGATTATACATATAATCAAATTCATCAATAAATATAATTGAATTTTTAAAAGATTCATTGGTTGCATTTTTTTCTAAAAATAATATTTTCATGTCAGTATCATTAAATACATCTACATATATCTTAAAAAAGAATTGATATTCAATTAAAGTATCAGTTGTTTGTTGTTTCAAATGTTCTGGAACAACTAAATAAATTTTAGGATTAATATTTTGACTAAAAATATTATATGCTATCATTGTAATTAACATTGGAGTTATTATACTGCTTTTACCTTTACCCATCATAAATTGATGCACTTCCCATTTTTTAGTTCCACGATTATTATAATTATCATACATACTATATATTTTTTCCCATTGTTCATTCTTCAATAAATTACCAAAAATAATTTCAACTATACCTGATAATATCGATACATTATTATCAAAACGTTTTTGGAATATTTGATTCATCTCTAATAATTCATGACATAATATTTTATCACAATTATCCTTATCAGTTACTTTTAATAATCTATTTAATTTTGATATATAAATATTAATAATCATAATATAATTACAAGAAGTATAATTATTATATAAAAATTCAAAATAATTAGAATAATTATGATTCAAGGTAGTAGTTAATTTATTTAATATATTTTTAATAAGATTTAAATTTTCTTTTATTCTTTCTCTAAATTGAGGCTTTATAATAAAAGAACATTCTAAATGACAATCAAAATTACCATTATATCTAGTAAGTGTATTATTACCAGTATTATTATTAATCCATTGAACTAAATCAGTATATTTAGAATTAGGTGTTTTACTTAATATAGAATTAATTATATCTACTAAATTATCTCCAGTTCTGTATAATATTTTTTTAATTTCTTCAATATGTGTTATTGGTAAATTATTTAATTTTATAATTTTAGCATAATCAACCACATCTGATCCCGTCTTATTATCATATTTAACATATTCTTTATAAGGAGACAATGTATTATAAAAAGTACCTAAATATGTAATTTTAGGAAGTGTTATATATGGTGTTAAAAAATTTGGTTTAATGTTAAAACTAGTATAAAAATTGTCATGTTCATCTATCATTATATTATGAAATGGGTCTTGTGACATTCCTGAAAGTTCATCTTCATTATAACTATTAACTATACAATGAACTATAAAATCATTGTTATTTTCTTCAATAATATTTATACTACAAGGAGAAGCATGTGCCATAAATGGATAGATTAATATATCATCGTCACTACATAATAGTGCCTTATTTGAATTAATATATATATTTTTTAATAAATTTATAGAATCAGTCCCAGCATCTTTAATATCAAATGCAATAATAATATCATGTTCCATAATAGACGCATTTATATAATAATTTGATTTTTTTAAAACAAATACTATATGAGTTTTTTCTGCATTAATATAACATTTATTTTTGTTATAATTAAATAAAATTTTGCCTAATAAAAAAAAATGTAAATCTGTAATTTCATCAAAATTAGATGTAATTGTTTTATTATTTATAATTAAATCCATTTTAGTTTTATCTTCTAAATTATATTTAAAATAAGGACTATCTATTTTATATTTATACATTTCTATAATTATTTCTATATTTGTCTTGTCTATTATTTTATTATTTTCAAATAGATTTAATATATGTTCATATAAAAATATATATAAACCATAATCTGTTATCTTATATTTAATTTTATTTGAATTATCTATATTATATAAATTACATTTATGATTAATCATATTCTTGTAACCGGATATATTATCAAAAGTCATATAGTTATTTTTATTTTTTGTATAAACTTCAATAAAAATATCATCAAATATAGTATTTAATGAATCTATAATATAAATTACTAATTTATATATAATAGTTAATACAGGATATTGTATTATAGATTTAAAATTAATAAATATTTGTTTTAAAAAATTATATTTTTCATCATAGTTTAAATAAACATTATATAAATTATAAATTTCTATTAATGAGTTAAATATATATAAATTCTTAATAGCATAAACATCTTTATTATATATAGGCGTATTATAATATATATTAGAAAATTCTCTCGTTTTATACATGTGTTTTATATGACTTTCTAATTCAATATAAAAATCTTTGTTATTTTTCAAATAATTTATAAAAAATCTATTTATATTAGAAATATCATGATCTAATAAATAACGTGGTGATAAATTATTTTCAAATAGACCGTCGTTTTTAGAAAATAAATAATCAAGATATAATACAATATGATGTTGCATATTTATTTCTTTTTTTTCAAATCCAAGTAACTTTTTTATTTCTGAAGTAGGGGGTGTTTGTTTATTATATATAATATAATCATCTGACGATGTATTAAAATTAAACTTTTCAATCGATTTAAATAAAGGTGAAATTTTTTGAGTAATATCATCTACACTTTTTGCCTGTGCATTTAATTTATCTAAATCTAATACATTTTTTAATATAGAACATTCTTTTAATTCAATGTAATTAAACATAAAATAATATACTGATTTTGAAATCCAATTAATCTCATTTGTTGTAAAATCTATTCTAGATTTAGTATCATTTAATATTTCTAAATATATTAAATTAGTATAATGATATATATATTGATTCATTTTAGGTTCCCATTTATCATAATTAAAATATAATTCCCATATAAAACCAATTAACATTAATTCACCATAAGTTCTTGAAATATCATTAAAGTCTGTATTTTTTAAATATCTATCAATTAATTCATTAATATTATAATTAAGTTGTTCATCTGATAATGTTTTATTACGAATATTAGTTAATAATTCATTTAATATTGTCATAGGTATAATAGAAACATTAAAATCACTTGTAAATACACTTGATGAAATCTTATTTATCTTATATGCAAGTTCACTATTAGGTATGATATTAGAATCAGATTCATTTTTAAATAACAAATAATTTGAAATAATAGAATTATTTAAAGAATTTTCTTTATCAATAATATTATCATTAATTAATTGTATACATAATTTACTAGTATTTATAATTTCAGAAACTAATGATTCTTCTAAATTTAGTTTATTACTAAAATATAATGATAAATTTTCATAACATTTTAAAGAAAATTCTACATAAATATCAGTTAATAATTCAGGATTAAAATCAATTAAGTGATAAAATATAGATACAAGCAATGATTTAAATACACATGTTCCAGCTGATTGAGAAGTTATATATAATATATTATTATCAAAATGTAAATCTATATTATTTAATGCTTTATTTAAATAATTTCCACATTGTGGTTTTGTATTTATATAATTATTAATTGTTGGTTGTTTTTTTTGAATAAAATCTTCATAAAATAATTTTGAATGTTTACTCCTTGTTGGAGTATATGTCGTAAAAACAGTTAATAATTGTTTCATAATATCATTTGACTTAATTAAACCTAACTTATCTAAATGAACTAATCTATTCATAAAATTGGTTGAATTAAATGTGTTATTTAAATATTCAAAAGTATAATTAGTATTGTTATATAATGAATTATACATATGAATGTAGTAGTCTTCGATTTTTTCAAATGCTTGTTCTTGATTATAAAAAATATACATTTTTTGTTTATCTTCAGGAGTTATTTTCATATTTAATATTCTTTCACAATAATCACTTAACACACACATAGCATATGTATATGGAATATTAACAACATGCTTTTTATCTAATTGTTTAAAAAAAAAGAAAGGTTTTAAGAATAATATAAAAGCATTATGCAAGTCTGGAGTTAAATATAATACATTTTCAAATAAATTATAAAAAGATTTATTATTATGTTCAACTCTTGATGCATTTAATCCTAAACCAGTATTAATATGAGTAACTTTAGTAATATGTGTGCCATTTATTTTTGTAAAAACTAAGCATGTTGCATGATTGATTGAACCTAATGATAATATTAATGTATTATACTTAGTCTTTGCATTTAAAAAATAATAAAGCACAGCCATATTATCAACAACATTATAGTTAAATGAACTATAATATAAAGGCTCTTCAATTTTTTTTTTTAGGAAATAATAATTAAAAGTATATGCTGTTTGTATAAATTCTGCATATGTTGATCCATAATTTGAATTTAGTATATTATTATTATCATAAATATTAAATATAGAAATAACCAGATCATTTCCAATAATAGGTTGTGTATTATCAATATTAATTTGATTTATTGACTGTTGTATCATACTTTTATTTTGACTAAAACTATAAGTTTCAGGTATATTAAAATTAAATAATTTTAATAAAGGTTCTATATCTGCTTCTACCAATGGAGTTTTTTTATTTAAACTATCTTGATATTGTGTAGAATTCATATTATAATATAATATATAATTTATATATTATATTAATGGAAATTAAACCTAAAGAAACATTAAGAGACTTATTTACAACAGCTTCGTGTTTGGATATATCTATATTTACTCCATCTAATCCTCCTAGAGCTAGAACTGCACCAGTTAGATATATAGATGAATCAGCTAGAAATGAATTTGCATCACCGCCATCTAAAAGAGTCTTATCATCACATCCTTTAGATATATTTTCATCTGCTAGTAATTTTTCACCTGCTAGTGAAAGATTATTAGAATCATTTTCACCAGCTACTCGAGCACACCTTGAAAAAGATTTTATAAAGGATGATGCTCAAATAACAGATATAGCTGGAAATTTAGAATTTGAAGATCCTAATTATAAAATTTTTAATACTAATCCTAAAATAGGAACTGATTTAGAATTATGGGTATGTGTTCATATTCCATGCCCTGGATGTGGTGCAAAATTATATAAATATTCTAGTCCAGGTATGCCAGCTATTGATGTTAGATGTAATAATCCTGGTCATGCTTTAAAAGATGGTCCAAAATATTATCAAATAAAAGCAACTGAATCAGGTAAAACATGGAAGGGTTTAGAATATTTTAATTTAAAAGACAAGTATATTTGCACAGGTTCATATAGATTTGGATATAATTGCCATGTAATGACATCTACTGACAAAGATAAAGATATTTTAATTGGTTATATTTGTTTATCTTATACTAAATCGACTACAAGTGAATATATAATATTAAATACTACTGAATCATTTATATTAAAACCAAATTTATTATTTAAATCTAAAAATACAGAAGAAGCATCTTGGACTTATTATACATATTTAGATAGAACATATCCTAGAATTACATTTAATCTTGAAATGTTTGAAGTTATTAAATTACCTGCTAATATTAATATTAATACTAATACAGTTTATGATGCTGAAAAAATAAGATCTAATGAACCACCACCTGCACCTGCATTTATGATGAAATATTTAATTATGAAAATAAAATATTTAAATTTAAAAAAATATATTGTTAACAATGGTTAATTTAATGAGTTCTAGTTAATACAGATAACTTAGTTCTTAATGTTGATGTTAATACAGATAATTGAATTTTCTTTTGTTTTAAATTTATATTTGTTTGAGTTAAATATTGAACATCAGTATTATTAGCTAAAGCAATACTTACTCCATGTTCGCATAAATTATTCCAACCATTAATTGTTTCAACTGATTTATCAATTATATTTTTATCTGCAGTAGATAATTCACTATGTTCTAATTTTTGTGTAGCATATTGCTCAGGATTAACAAAATGATTTATATAATTCATAGCACAATTAACTTCACTCATTACACCTTCTAATATTACTTTAGTATCATGAGCTGATTTTGGTATTTTGATAGTTGATGTTGCTATAATTGTTTTCTTAAATCTAGCAAAAACATTTGATAAATTAACGATTTTTTTTAAACTATCAGCAACTGCTCTTAAGAATGAAAAATCATTTATAATATTTATGTTTTCTAATTTTAAAATGTATGATGAGAATAAGGAGGATAATTCATCAGCAGCTGCTCCAAATTCAGTAAAACCTTCCACATCAACATCTAATTCCATTTGCTTTGATTGATTAGCTATATTAGCTGCAGCTTGAAATAATTTATTATAATCATCAATACTTCCCTTTTCATGAAAATCTTCACATTTAATTTCTGATGCATAAGTTTTTATTTCATTCATAATACTTAATGTATCTGAATTTAATTCATCGTTATATATTTCTACTATTTCTTTTAAATCTTCTTCAATTTGAGGAATATGATGGATTGGGTCTGTTGTATCAAATGTAACTTGATTTGAACCATTTGTTTGTTCTGTAACATCAATAACATATCCATCACCAACTTCATCGTCTAATTCAGAAGTTCCTGTATTGGTTTGCTGTTGTTGATTATTTTGTTGATTGTTAGTTTGTTGATTATTGTGTTGATTATTTTGTTGATTATTTTGTTGATTATTTTGTTGTTGATTAGTGTGGTGTTCATTTTCATTATCAGAATTATGTTCTTCTGGCATATATAATATAATTGATATTTTAAAATTTTTATAATATTTATTTTAAAATAAATCTATACTATTAATATTCTTGAACAACGAGTGATGCACATACACCATTACTTAATGCTCCTCCATTACTATATGTTATTTTAAAATGTTTTAACTTGAAATTCTAGTAAATACGATTGAAGCGGTTGCCTCAGTTGGTATAATATTTGTTGGTAATTTACCTTTAATAAATGTAGGATCTCCTATTTTTGTTCCACTATCACCAGACCAAAACATTAAAGCTAAATTGTCATTTTTATATAAATTACAAAGTACTGTATTAGAAATAGTATAAATATGGTTTGATTCAGGAGCCTCAACTAAAGTAGTTGAACCGTCTATTTGTATATTATTACATATTAAAGTAGTAGAACAATCAGTTGAGTTAGATGGAGTTGTTCCTCCACCTGAACGAACATCTAATTTATAAGTTAATAAATAATAACCATCTTTTGGAACAATAAAATTAGTAGTATGTGAATAGCCAGGTTCTATAGAATATGTCCACCCTGAACCAGATGGTCCAATTGGAGTTTTTTCAAATTCAACATATTGAAATAATGTATTATCTTTATTTGTTTGTATATTAGCACTCCATACAAAAATACTTGATATACCAACACTAGAACCAGGTATTCCTTGTTCACCCTGTTCTCCTTTTGGTCCAACTTGTCCTTCTGGTCCTTCTGGTCCAACAGGTCCAACTGGTCCTTCTGGTCCAACTGGTCCAACTGGTCCAACTGGTCCAACTGGTCCAACTAGTCCTTCTGGTCCAATAGGTCCAACTGGTCCAATAGGTCCAACTGGTCCAACTGGTCCTTCTGGTCCAACAGATCCTACTGGTCCAACTGGTCCTTCTGGTCCAACAGGTCCTTGTAATCCTTCAGGTCCAACTGGTCCTTGTTCTCCTTGTAATCCTTCAGGTCCAACTGGTCCTTCTGGTCCAACTGGTCCAATTGGTCCTTGTAATCCTTGTAATCCTTCAGGTCCAACTGATCCTTCACAACCTTTATCACCCTTATCGCCCTTATCGCCCTTATCTCCCTTATCGCCCTTATCGCCCTTATCTCCTATACATCCTTTATCGCCCTTATCGCCCTTATCGCCCTTATCGCCCTTATCTCCCTTATCTCCTTTATCACCCTTATCACTTTTAACATTAATAATT
>Ga0214919_10003080_pt1 | contig 25602 bp, 28 predicted proteins | sample LL1503_MetaG_FD_177994 | JGI IMG/M metagenome (GOLD analysis project Ga0214919, IMG submission 177994) | Freshwater microbial communities from Lake Lanier, Atlanta, Georgia, United States - LL-1503 | ecosystem: Environmental > Aquatic > Freshwater > Lake | place: USA: Georgia | collected... | reverse complement strand
TCGCCGTAGCTCTCCATCGCTTTGAAATGTACTCGCATGATGTCTTGTTCCTTATGATCCTGACACAGCAGGAATCGGAGGGACATCGGGAAACTTGAGCCTTTTTCAACAAAAGACGGTCTGAAAATGGCGTTTGAATACATCATCCGCCCTTTCCAGCCTTGGGTTTGGCCACATGAACGGGCTCGACATTCAAAGTTCCGCGCAGTTTTTTGACCACCGCCGTCAGCAATTGACTGACCCGCGACTCGGTCACACCCAGAACTTCGCCAATTTCTTTGAGGTTGAGCTCTTCAACGTAATACAAATTCATTAACAATTGATCGCGCTCGGGCAAATCGCCAATGGCGTCCGTGAGCGCGCCCATGAACTGCTCGTGCTCGACAATGGCTTCGGGCTGCTGCGAAGCGTCGGTGGCAATGTTCATCACCTCCTCGGTCACAACTTCCATGGAATAGGTTTCAAAGCGGCGCGCTTGCGTGCGCTCCTTGTGGAACAACTCAATGTCCTTGCCCATGTGATCGGCCAATTCAGCCTGGGTTGGGGTGCGCCCCAACTCAGCGGCCAACTCGTGGGTGGCCGTACTGTGCGACTTGTTAATGGCCACGGCCGAGCGCGGCAAAAATGACAAACGGCGCACTTCGTCCAAAATAGCGCCGCGCACACGGCTGTGGGCAAAATTCTCAAACTCGTTGCCCTTGCCAGGGTTGTAAGCTCGCGCAGCCTCAAGCAGGCCAATCATGCCCACTTGAATCAGTTCGTCCAACTCCATGAAGGGCGGCAACCTGACTTTCAGGTGCAAAGCGACGCGCTTGACCATGCCCAAATGGGCCATGACCAGCGCTTCGCTGTTGTTTTGAACCTGTTCGTAAAGTTGAGTAGAGCTGGCCATGTTGTTTATGCGCTGGTTTTCACCAAACGCTCCACAAAAAATTGTAAGCCACCCGAAGCCTCTTCAATGGGCTCCAGTTGGCGCACGGCTTCCGCCAAACGCCTGAAATCGCGTGCGCCCGCACTTCCGGGGGCAAACTCTGAAACGGGCTGGTACTTTTTCAGCGCCGCCAATATCAGCTCATCGTTTTCAATCGAGCCCAAATAGCGCACGGTTCGGTTCAGAAAACGAGCGCAAACCTGGTTGATTCGCTCAAACAACTGATACCCTTCTTGAGCACTGCCAACCCCATTGGGAACCAAATAAATTTCGTCCAAACCATGGTCTTGAATGAGCACCTTGATGGTGGCATAGGCATCGGCTATGGAAGACGGGTCGTCGCGAACCACCACAAAGCGCCTGGTGCAGGCTGCCATGAATGCCAATACCTCAGGTGAAATCCCTGCGGCCATGTCGACAATGAGGAAGTCGATGTCATCGTCAAGGGCGCTAAAAGCACGCACGATGTTGGCGGCCTGAATATCACCCAGGGCAGCCATTTCTTGAATGCCAGAGGCGCCAGGCACCAATTTGACGCCCTGACGGGTGGTCACAATGATTTCAGCCAGCGTTTTTTCGCCACTTAAAAAATGACTGAGGTTATAGGGGCAACGGCAACCCAAAGCAATTTGGGCATTGGCCAAGCTCATGTCAGCATCAAACAACATGACGCGGTGACCCATGGCTTGCAGCGCAACAGCCAAGTTCACAGAGACCGTGGTTTTGCCCACTCCTCCTTTGCCACTGGCAATGCCAATGACTTGCGTCGTTTTTGCTTTATCCATGAAGTTCACTTTGAGGCATTTCAAGCGACCAATTAGGACGGCTCAGACCCATCGCTTGGGTGAGCGGCTCATTGGAAGCCTCTACCTCGTTAACCGGAGTCTCTAGTGTCGCAGGTTTTGCGGCCGCTTGACTCAGATCGCCCCCAAAAGCATCCAAAGAGGGGCTCAATTGGGCCATGGCCATGTTGATCAGTTTTTGCAAACCAGAAGATTTCAAACCATCGGAAATTTTGTCAGAGCCACCGCCGGCCGAAACCACGCACTGAGCACCTTCTGCAATCAAAAATTGGATCAAGGGCCAAGGTGAGTTGGCTTCGTCCAATTTGCTGATCATGAGGGACTGCCAAGGCAACTTAGATTTCAACATGATGCGTGACAAAGTCACCGCCGACGAGTCGGCAGGCACCACGGCATGCAAGCCGGCTTCGGGGCAAACTTGCAAAATTTCAGCCAAGCGCTCGTTCATTTGAACACCCGGGGTGTCAATCACAATCATTCTTCTGGGAGACAACTCATCCAGCAAGAGTTTCAAAGTTTCTGGGCTGCCGGCGCGGAAGCAATCGACACCCAATTGCGCGCACAGCATTTGGGTTTGGCTCCAAGCACCCGCACGCATGTCGTGATAGCTGACCACCGCCACATATTCGGTGCCGTAATGCAGGGCCACTTGCTGTGCAGCCTTGGCCACCATCAAGCTTTTGCCAGAACCCGACAAGCCCGCCATCACATGAACGCCTTTGTTTGGAAAACCTTCTTGTGGGCGCTCTAAATTGTGCGTCAGTTGGGCGCGAATGCTGTCCAAGGCGCTGTCCAACGTGGGTTGCTCGCGCAAGCCCTCTTGCAACAAGGCACGCAAGGCAGTGGGCACTGCGGCTTCGGTCATGGCCTGAACCAGCGGCTGAATGTGCGCTGGCCAATATTGGTTCATTTGCCAGTTGGCAGTTTGCTGACTCAAACGAAATTCCTGACGCAATGCGGCCAGTTCTTCACGCACCAAGGACACAATTTCTTGACTGCGAACTTGCTCGCGGCCTTGCGTCAAAAGATGCTCCGTGCTGACATGGGCAATGGGTTCGGCTTCAACCAGCTGCGCCATCCTTGAAGCGGGTTGCAACAACTGATGCAAATGATCACTGAAGGGACTGTTCAAAGAAGAGGGCGTGCTAGAAATGCGTCTGGCGGCGTTGATCGCAGCCACAGAAACAGTCACCGACTCTTTGGCATTCAAACCCGTATCATTTTCATCCGACAGCAAATCTTCGGGCGAGGCGTCAGACACGTCCATGGCAACGATCAACTCGGTTTGACCTTCCACACGATTGTTGGAAATGATCAACACATCGGGGCCGAACATAGCGATTGCCTTTTCAGTGGCAGTGCGCGTGTCGCGAGCAAGTATGCGTTTAAGTTCCATGGTGTTATCTCTTCTTCAATCTAAATGTTTGAACATGTTTTATCGAGTTTCAGCGTGAACCGTATGAACCACCTTCACGGTCTGGTCATCTGGAATTTCGCTGTAAGACAACAAAGTCAAATCGTTCACGCGATATCGCACAGCCTTAGACAACCAAGGGCGAATCACGGGTGACACCACCAACACAGCGGGGTGTCCCATTTCTTCTACGGCACGTGCGCCATCGCGCAAAGCACCAAACAAACGCTCTGCCAAACCAGGCTCCATGGCAATGCTTTGGCCGGGTGCGGTTTGCTGCAAAATATTGTGAATCAGTTGCTCAAGGCTAGGGTCCAAAGTCATGACCGACAGGCCGTTGGTGTCGTCCACCAAGCTCTGCACAATCATGCGGCCCAACTTAGGACGCACCAGCGAAGTCAGCTGCTCTGGCTCTTGCGTGCGGCTGGCCACTTCTGACAAGGTTTCTGCAATGGTGCGCATGTCGCGAATAGACACAGACTCGTTCAGCAAGTTTTGCAAAGTGCGTGTCACCACACCCAAAGACAACTTGCCTGGTACCAAGTCTTCGACCAATTTAGGTGACTTGGCTGCCAACTTGTCGAGCAATTGCTGAACTTCATCGTGGCTGAGCAAATCGGAGGCGTTGTCACGCAACACTTTATTCAGATGCGTTGCGACGGCAGTGCTGGCATCGACCACGGTATAGCCCAAGGTGCGAGCCAAGTCGCGTTGTGATGGATCGATCCATACAGCTTCCAAACCAAATGCTGGCTCTTGGGTCGCTTGACCTTCCAGGGGTCCATAAACTTGCCCCGGATTGATGGCCAATTCTTTGCCCACTTTAATTTGACCCTTACCGCGAACCACGCCTTTTAAAACGATGTGATACGCATCAGGATCAATGGTCAAGGCATCGCGAATGCGAACTGGCTGAACCAAGAAGCCCAATTCAGCCGACAATTTTTTGCGCACACCCTTCACGCGGCTCATCAATTGGCCACCTGTTTCAGGGTTGACCAAAGGAATCAAACCATAACCAATTTCAAGGCCAATGAGGTCCACTTGGTCCACATCGTCCCAATCCAATTCTTTGGGTTCTTCCAAAGCGGCTTGGGCGGCTTGTTCTGCAGGTGTGCCGAGCACGGGTTCTGCTTGTTTTTGCGTAATGCGATAAGCCAAGCCTGCGCTGCCCAAAGCCAAGGTAATGAACACCAAGTGAGGCATTCCAGGCACCAAGCCCAGAATCGCCAAAATGCCAGCAGACATGTACAAAGCTGTTGGGTTGGACAATTGTGAAGTTGCTTGTTCTGTCATGGACTCGGAGGTGGTCACGCGGGTCACAATGATGGCGGTTGCCAAAGACAAGAACAAAGAAGGAATCTGAGCCACCAAGCCATCACCGATGGTCAGCAAGGTGTAAATGCGGCCAGCATCAGACAATGACAAGCCATGCTGAGCCACACCAATCGTGAGGCCACCAATCAAGTTGATCACCAAAATAAGCAAACCGGCCACCGCGTCGCCGGATACAAATTTAGAAGCACCGTCCATCGAACCGAAGAAGTCAGATTCTTGCGAAAGTTCTTCGCGGCGTTTTTTGGCAGTCTCTTGGTCAATCACGCCAGCATTCAAGTCAGCGTCAATGGACATTTGTTTACCAGGCATGGCGTCCAAGGTGAAACGGGCGTTCACTTCCGAAACTCGGCCAGCACCCTTGGTCACCACAATGAAGTTAATGATCATCAAAATAGCGAAGATGATGAAACCGACCACGTAGTTGCCGCCGATCACAAATTCACCGAAAGCCGCCACCACCTTACCGGCTGCCTCATGGCCTTCATGGCCATTGACCAAAATCACACGGGTTGAGGCCACATTCAAGCCCAAACGGAGCATGGTGGCAAACAACAAAACAGAAGGGAAAGATGAAAACTCGAGCGGCTTGCGAGTGCCAATGGCAATCATGATGATCAGCAAGCTACAGGCAATGTTGAACGTGAACAGAATGTCCAACATCAATGCAGGCAGGGGTACCACCAACATGGCCATGATCAACAACACCATGGCGGGCAAGCCCAGGCCGGTGTAATCAAATTTGGACAGGTTCTGTCGAACCGCTGACAGGGTCAAGGTGCTCATGGTTGGCCTAAGGGGCTAATTACAGGGTTAGAACAATCAAACTGCATGGTTTTCTTCCATAGTTCAACTGGTCGAGCAAAGTCCATGCCATGTGGAATCCCGACACCACACCGAATTTCCAAGACCCAGCCAAAGCGGCAACACCTAACCTGTCACGGTTTTTGCTAATACAAGGTGTACCCGGCCTCAAAACCGGAGCTGAAATATCAAACTGAAGATGGAAATACCATGGACGCAAACCTCAACTTTTTGACCGCACCTACCTCGAAACCCACGTCAGTTGGGGCTCCTAGCACTACGGCGGGTCTAGACCCGAGCCTTGCCAAGCCCATGAATGGGCAGGAGTTTGCGGGTGTAATGCGTGACCTGATGGCCAAGGGAGACCGGCAAGACGTTGCCGGAACGGCCACAGGTGAAGCCACAGATGCCAACGCAGCGGCCCTTCAAACGCTCAATTTAGGCAACCAGTTCTCGGTCATTACCGCGGCCTCACCCCTGCCAGACCCCAACAGCTTGGCGGAATTTGCGCGAGGCCAAGGATTGAGCGAATCGGCGGTTCAAGCGCTTTTTGGCGACCTCACAACGGCTACGTTGTCACCTGAAATGGCTCAAATGGGCGGCCTCATGGGATTTCCTGCCAACCCCCTGCTAGCCACCCCTCTCACGGACAACCCCTTGGCAGCCACCGGCGACGCCAGCACGCTCACTCTGCTACCCAGCGCAGCCACTTTGGGCTGGATTCAAGCCCATCCTGGCAGTTTGACCATTTCAGACCAGGTCGAAAGTTCTATTTGGACCCAAGCGCCTCACTTATTAACAAGTGGCAGCCCGAAGACTTCTGATGTGTCAGCCCTGATGGCAACCGCTGGTGCCACCGGTGTTCTTCAAGTCTTGGGCGGCTTGGGCACCTCGCCCACACAAGCCCTCGGAAGTGCAGACAATTTGGCTGAGATTTCGCCAGAAATGGGGCCCTTAGATGCCATGCGCATGCGCATGGTGCCAGCCTGGGAAAACATGACCCGTCAGTTGGCCAAGTTAAATGGCACCGATCAGGCTGCGGCTTGGGGTCAGCTGACTTCCAACATCCTTAACAGCAAGGGGCAGGGCGGAGAAATCCCAGAGGCTCTTCTGGACCTGGGCGCCAATGACCCCGCAGTCATGTCAGCCCTTGATGCGCTGCAGGACCAAAGTAACAACGGCCTTGTTAATTTAGACTCCGCTCGCAACACTGCCAGCACAGGCTCCTTGGGTGCTGCGGCGACCAGTGCGGCCCTGGCCAACCCAGAAATGACCGACCGAGCCGCCCAAATTCAAGACTTGGCCGATAAACTCGGCAAAGCCATGGGAGAAAGACTTCAAGACCAATTAGAAAAAGGTGAATGGAAGTTGCAATTGAAACTCAATCCTGCACATTTGGGCAAAATTGACGTTGAACTCGACATGAGCACAGCTGGCTTGGACGCGGTTTTTAAAACCGACAATCAGCTCACGCGTGAATTGATTGCGCAAGGCATGAACAAACTCAAGGATAGCTTGGCACAATCGGGCATGACAGTTGCTAATGTCTGGGTGAACAGTGAAAACCAGAAGGGTTCTGGCGGAAACTCGACACCTCGTCAAAACTCTGGCTCTGAAGCCACAGTCAATGCCGCGGTGGGAGGAGTTAAAGCCGCTGAATCTCGCATCAAAGAACTCAGATCTTCAGATGCTTGGGACACACTGGCTTGAAATTTAACTAAAACGCCCGGTTAATCCGGTGTCAATTTGTTTATAGAGAGGTGCCCTATGGCAACAGCAGCCCCAGCAGCAACAGAAGTCGTTGAAGAAGAGCCGAAAAAGAAGAAGCCCATTGTCCTGATCATTGGCGGCGTGGTGGGTTTGATCGTCCTCATTGTGGGCATTGTGCTTGGCACCTTGTTTTTCACGGGTTACTTCAATCCCAAACCCGTGGTCGATCCAGAGCATGCCGAGGCAGATGCCCATGGTGCTGGCGGCAAAGGCGACAAAAAAGACGACAAGAAGCCTGGTAAGAAAACCAAAGATTCACCAGAGCTCACACGCTTTGAGTACACCTACCTGCAAATTGAACGCGAGTTCTTGGTCAATGTGAGTGGCTCCAAAAAAGTGATGTCGGTTCAAATTGCTGTCATGACCCACTACGATGACCGCGTGTTTGAAAACGTCAAGAAGCACGACTTTGCCATTCGCTCCGCCGTCATGGATGTGATGCGTCTGACCACCGATGCCGACTTGGTCAAACCCGATTTCCGCAAAGAATTGGCAGTCAAGATTCGCGACAGCATGAACAGCTTGCTCGAAAAGTACGAAGATTTTGGTGGCATTGAAGAAATTCACTTTACCAACTTCATCGTGCAATAAACTCCAAGCTTCATGCAGTCTCAGATTATTTAATGGTTAGCGTTCAATGGCCACTTCCTTATTAACACCCGACGAACTTTCAGCCTTGGCTGAAGGCGTGATGGATGGCTCGATTCCAGTTGACACTGGTTTCAACACCACCGCACGGGTGAAAAAACACGACCTGGCCAGCGAAGACAGCAGCTTGGGGGTGAACATCACCTCGATCGACATGATCAACGAGCGCTTCATTCGCACCTTTCGTTTGGGTTTGGTCGAAATGCTTCGCACCAGCCCTAAAGTCAATCCCAACCAAGTTGAAATTGTTCGGTTTGGCGACTACCTCAAAAGTTTGAAAGCGCCTTTGTCTGTCAATGTGGTTCGCATGAACCCCTTGCGCGGCAACTCCATTGTGGTCATTGACCCCACGGTGGTGTTCAGTTCACTCGACAGTTTCTTTGGTGGCTTTGGCAAAGGTGTTGGCAATCTGCCACCGGGCCGTTTGTTCACACCCACAGAGTCGCGCATTATCAATATGATTCTGGAAGTGTTTTTCAAATCGCTGACAGAAGCTTGGTCGGCTGTATTGCCTGTTGAGTTTGAGTTGGTCAGCTCCGAAATTAACCCTCAGTTTGCACAAATTGCCGACGAAAACGACTTGGTCATCTTGACGCGCTTCGAAGCTGAAGGCAATATGAATTCTCAGGGCTTCATTGATCTTGTTTATCCATATGCTTCGCTCAAACCCATTCGCGAACTGCTGCGCAGCCGAGTTCAATCGGGCGATGGCAACGATGAGTCAGACAAACTATGGCGCGAAGAACTTGAAGATGCGGTCGATGGCGCCAGCTTGGAAGCACGCGTCTTGCTGGGCAGTGTTGAATCATCTTTTGGTGAAATTGAAACCATGAAAGAAGGCGATGTGCTGTTCTTCAAGAAGCCAGAATTGGCCAGATTGCTGGTTAACGGATTGCCCGCCTTTGATGTCCAAGTGGGTACCATAGGGGCACAAACTGCTGTGCAAGTTGAACGGGCTTGTATTCCCGGTATGCAATAAATTTTCAGGAAAACGACATGACCGATACCACCACCGAAACAGCCATCGAAAATGAAGCGGCTAAGCGCCAAATCAATCCTGAAGTGCTGCAAAATATCAGCGTCACACTCTCTATCGAGGTGGGTCGCGCCATGATCAAAATTCGCGATCTCATGCGACTCACCCAAGGCAGCGTGGTCGAACTCGACCGCATTGCGGGCGAACCGCTTGACTTGTTGGTTAACAACACCGTGGTGGCGCAAGGCGAAATCGTTTTGGTCAACGACCGCTATGGCGTTCGTCTTACACGTGTGGCACCAGCTTCCGAGCGCATGAAAAACTTATAAACGCTTCTCCCTTGATCAAAGCCCTTATTTAGTCATTTAGAAAAGAGCACCCCATGGCACCCGGCTTAGGAACCGCCGACCTTTTGCGGATGATCGGCAGCTTTGCCTTGGTGCTGGTCATCATGGCCGCCCTGCTTTGGACTTTGCGCAAATTACAATCTCGCATGCACAGCCATCAACCTGGCCGCCGCATGCAAATCATTGAATCTTTAAGCGTTGGGCCCCGTCAAAAGTTTGCGCTGCTCCGAGTTGGAGAACACGAAGTACTGGTGGGCATCACCCCCACCCAAATGACCTCCTTGGCGCACTGGCCGGCCGACAACTCAAGCCCGCTTTCAATCACACCAAGCGAATCTGGCTCTATCATTCACGCAACCCTTTCCGAAACCAAGGCACCTCATGTTGCGTAAGTCATTGAATCAACCTTTTATTTTGGCCATGGCACTCATTGCTTTGGCCTTGTTTGCATTTCCCATCGCCGCATCGGCACAGGGCATTCCAATGGTGAACGTCACGGGCGGCCCCAAAGGTCAACAACAGTACAGCTTGTCGCTGCAACTGTTGGCCTTGATGACATCGCTCACCCTGCTGCCCTCGTTCTTGCTCATGATGACAGCGTTTGTGCGCATCATCATTGTCTTGTCCATTTTGCGTCAAGCTTTGGGCACCGGACAAACACCCCCTAACACCGTGCTGGTTGGCTTGGCCTTGTTTCTTACCCTGTTCATCATGTCCCCCACTTTGAACGATGTTTACACCAACGCCGTGGTACCTTACATGCAAAAAGGCATGGCCTTTGACAAAGCCTTGGCCGCCGCCGAAGAGCCCCTTCGCAACTTCATGATGAAGCAAACCCGCGAAGACGACATTGGCCTCTTCATGCAAATGGCCAACAAAGGCGAGCCCGCCAATGCAGCCGCCGTGCCCTTCTCTACCTTGGTGCCTGCCTTCATCACCTCTGAATTGAAAAGCGCTTTCACCATTGGCTTCCTGATTTACATCCCCTTCGTGGTCATTGACCTGATTGTGGCCAGCGTGCTCATGTCCATGGGCATGATGATGTTGTCACCCATGATGATTTCTATGCCTTTCAAACTCATGTTGTTTGTACTGGTTGACGGTTGGAGCTTGATCTTGGGATCGCTGGCTGCCAGCTTTGCCACCTAATTAGGAGCACACATGGACACCGCTACTGTTGTTGATTTAGGGCGCCAAGCGCTTTGGATAACCGTTTTAATTTCTGCACCCTTGCTGGGTGTTGCGCTGTTTGTTGGTTTGGCCATCGGTATTTTGCAAGCCGCAACCTCTATCAATGAAGCCACGCTCAGCTTCATTCCCAAGCTAGCCGCTTTGGCCATTACCTTGGCGGTGGTGGGTGGATGGCAGTTGACCACTTTGGTCGATTACACGCGCGCTTTATTCCAACGCATCCCCGGATTGTTCACCTGATATGGACATCGCAGTCACCGAACTGTTGGACCGTTTTTACGGGCTCCTCTGGCCGATGCTGCGAATTTCGGCCCTGCTGGTAGCCGCCCCTATTTTTTCATTGCGCGCTGTCAATTTGCGCGTGCGCATTGTGCTGGCCATGGCCCTGACTTGGCTGGTTTACCCTTTGCACGATTGGCCCGTCATTGACCCGCTGTCAGCCAGCGGCCTTCTGGAAATTTGCAATCAACTCATGATCGGCATGCTCATGGGCCTCATGCTGCAAGTGGTCACCGCGGCCATTGTGGTGGCAGGTCAATCGATTGCCAACGCCATCGGTTTGTCCATGGCTACCATGATCGATCCCAACATGGGCAACGTACCCGTCATCTCACAGTTTTTATTGGTCTTGGCCACGCTTATTTTTGTAGGGCTGGGTGGACACGCTTTGCTGCTGAGCTTGGTGGTCGAGAGCTTCAACAGCCTGCCCATTGGCAGCAACCTCATGAGCACCGAAGCCATGAAGCATGTCATTGCTTGGAGTTCCATGCTGTTTTTGGGCGCCTTGCTTACAGCATTGCCCGTCATGGTGGCCTTGCTGTTCATCAACATTGGCTTGGGTGTGGCCACCCGCGCTGCGCCCAGTTTGAACATTTTTTCCGTTGGGTTTCCGGCCATGATATTTGCCGGTTACGGTGTACTCATTTTGGCTTTGCCCAGCATTGGCGCACGCATTCAATGGCTTTGGATGCAGGGCTTTTTTCAAGTCCGCGCCTTGGTCGGAATCACTTAAAGGATGTAAAGCATGGCTGAAAATTCCAGCGCCGAACAAACCGAAGACCCGACGGCGCGAAAACTGCGCAATGCCCGTGATGAAGGGCAAGTTGCCCGATCGGTGGAACTGCCCGCTGCGGCCGTGACCATAGGTGCCATCTTGGCCATGTTCATGATGGGCGGCTTTTGGATCAAACAAATGGCTGAGATATTTGCGTCGGGCTTTAAATTCGATCGCAAGCCATTAGACAACCCCTACCTGATGGTGACCAATTTCGCACACCAGTTGGGCGAGAGTTTCTTGCTCATTGTGCCGGTGCTCTTGGTGACGGCCGTTTTGGCCATCTTGTCCAGTGGCGCCACTGGCGGTTACTTGTTTTCCTTGAAAAGTCTTCTGCCCAACTTTGGCAAGCTCAGCATCATGTCTGGCTTTGGCCGAATGTTTGGTGCAAAAGCTGCCGTTGAACTGATCAAAGCCATCTTGAAATTTTCATTGGTGGCCACCGTACTTTGGGCTCTCGTTAGCCGCCAAATGGACAAGATGATGCAATTGGGCCAAATGGCCATCGAACCGGCGTTGGCCGCTGCAGGCTGGATGATTGGTGAATCTGCCTTGTGGCTGTCTCTCAGCTTGTTGGTCATTGCACTGATTGACGCGCCTTATCAAAAATACTCTTTCATCAAGCGCATGCGCATGACCAAGCAAGAGGTCAAAGACGAGATGAAGGACATGGAAGGACGTCCTGAAGTCAAGCAGCAAATTCGCAGGCGCCAACGCGAGATGGCCGACAGCCGCATGATTGACAAAGTCAAAGATGCAGATGTGATCATTACCAACCCTGAACACTTTGCCGTGGCATTGTCTTATGACCCTAGCGGCGACGGCGCACCTTTGCTGCTGGCCAAAGGCTCAGATTTCATGGCGGCTCGCATTCGCGAAGAAGCCCAAAAACATGGCATTGAAATGTTTGCTGCCCCCCCTCTTGCACGTGCGCTTTATTTCAGCACCAAGTTAGACCACCCTGTGCCAGAGTCCTTGTACTTGGCTGTGGCCCAGGTCATTGCCTATGTCTTTAGCTTGGCCGATGTCACACCTGGTGTGCAGCCCATGCCCAAGCCAAAACCTAAAGTGCCCGCCTCCATGCTGTTTGATACCAACGGCAAATTGATGACCTCCTAAAGTCAGGAATTCCCCATGAGCGAAAAAAACCACCCCGAAGAACCTTTGATCATTAAAAGTGATCGTCCCCACGAGGTCACCATGCCCGAGGGCGCCAATATAGCCGCAGAAAAAAAGGGAGAAGAAGGCACACCTTCTGTCCGCAAAGTTTTGGCAGATCCGGACGAACATGCTGTAGAGCACTTGGTGATGGACGATGGTGTCAGTCAATTGGCCAATGAAAAACACAGCGTTTACGCCCAAGACCCAAATTACAAAGGCTATCAAAGTGCTGCCGAGATGCCAGACCGCTTTGTTTCTAATGAAAAAAATGCGTCTGCTCCACCGCCTCTCCGCAAATCAATTGATGTCACCCAACTAGACAGCATCTTGAACCCTCAAGAGAAAACCTCTGGTGTCGATGCTATAGAAAGTAAAACTGTGACAAGAGAGGTCGCAGCCAAAAATCCAGAGCCGATCTATAAAGCAGAGTTAGAAATGGACTTTCCGGCTCGCGTTATCAACATCAAAATCGAGAATGACCAGTTGCGTGCACGCCTGGACAAGCTTGAATAAAGGAACTCAACATGAGCACTCAACCCACCACGGGCGGACACGATCATGACCACCATGATGAACATGCTGCGCCCGCAGCGCATGCTGATGCGCCTGCTATGTCAGACAACGAGGAGTTAGAAGGCATCAAATTGGTGGCGATTGAGTCGGCTGAGCTGGCCACCCGCTCTGCCAACTTGGCTGTAGGCGCTGGCGAAAACATGAAAAAAGCTACTCACAATCTTGAAGAGCTCATGAAGGTCAACAAAAAACAGCACCAAATTTTGTTGGCCATTGCCTGTGGCTTGATGTTCATCACGGCCCTTGTCTTTGCAACCTCCATCTTCAGTCTGAAATCACGCATCACGCAAATGGACGCCATGTTGGCCTCCTTAAGCAAGCGGGTTGTTGAATTGAACGACTCCATTGAACTGGTCGGCTCGGTCAACGAGGGCCTTCAAGAAATGGTGTCCAAACAAGATGACATGACCAAGATGCAAAGCTCCTTAGAAACACGCCTCGCTGATGCCATTAAAAAGTCAGAAAGTGTGCCTGAAAGAACAGCTCAGCAAGTGGGCGAAAAGGGCCAAGTCTTGGCCGATCAGGTGAAGTCTTTAGAAGGCCGATTTGTTCAGCAATCCAAAGCCATGAATGCACTGGCAAGTCAAGTGACGGGGTTGAAGGGCGCCGTAGGTGAAACAGGTGGTTTCAAGAAAGAAATGGAAACATTGGCAAGCCTGCAAAAAGAGCGTCAGGCTGCCGATAACATGGTTGCAGCCAAGGCGGCCGCAAGCAACAACGCCGCCAATCAGGCCGCAGTAAACGCTGTCAAGCAACGCGAAAAAATGGTGCAATACCCCCGCGCTCAACAGGAAACGACCCCTGTGGGTACCGGCGGTGTTCTAAGTTCCAAGCCCTGATTCAGCATCCAAATTGGCCACTGGCAAAGTGCCCTGGCGCAAGTCGTATTTGTTGAGTTTTTCAATCAAGGTGGTGCGCTGCAAATTAAGCAGACGCGCCGTTTGAGACACATTGCCATCGGTTCGGTTCAAGGCTTGCACAATGAGGTCGCGCTCAATGTCTGCCAAACGGTCTTTCAAAGAAAGTCCTTCGGGCGGCAAACTGGGTAGGCCCTGCGCCAGCATGATGATGTCTTCCACTTCATTGTGCAAATCCATGGCCAAAGGGGGCGCTGGATTGGCAAAGGGGTTCATCACATCGGCGTTGGCGCTGTGGTGCAGGTCTTTGTCACTGATGGGGGCCACAATTTCAAGTGAATCCACAATGGGTGTACTCACCCGTTCGGCCTGAAGCTTGCGTAAACCTTTGGGCAACAAAGAAGAAGGCACCGTTGCCAAACTTAACAACTGTCCGCTGAACAAGGTATTGAAGCGATCGACCAAGTTGGACAATTCGCGCACATTGCCTGGCCAAGCATAGTCCTTCAAAGCTTCTATAAAGTCAGTGGTAAACGTGATCGGTGTTTGGCCTTTGCTTGCAAAATGATCTGCAAAATGCGCCAGCAAAGCAGGCACATCTTGAGTCCTTTGGCGCAAAGCGGGTGTATTCAAAGGCAAGACATTGAGTCGGTAGTACAAATCTTCCCTGAACCGACCGCCCTCAATTTCGGCTTCTAAATCTCGGTGCGTGGCCGCCACAACGCGCACGTCCACCTCAACCGATTTCAAGCCGCCCACAGGATCCACTGTTCGCTCTTGCAGCACGCGAAGCAACTTGACTTGCATGTCCAATGACAAGTCGCCAATTTCGTCCAAAAAGATGGTGCCGCCATGGGCCAACTCAAACCTGCCAATGCGGTCGGCCATGGCCCCTGTGAAAGCCCCCTTGCGATGGCCAAACAATTCGCTTTCTAGCAAGTCTTTGGGAATGGCAGCGCAATTGATGGGTACAAAATTTCCGCCACTTCGATCGGATTGATCATGCAAGGCTCTGGCCACCAACTCCTTGCCCGTGCCACTTTCGCCCGTAATCAAAACGGTTGCAGTGGAACATGCCACCCGTTCAATCAAATGGCGAATGGCTTCAGCGCCAGCACTGGCGCCAATAAAGGCTTTGGACAGGCTCTTTTTAGCCATGTTGGGTGAGAAAAGTAATCATGGTTTGTCTCAAAACACCAATGTATTGCAAAATTGGTGAAAAATGGCATAAACGTCGGAAAACCGTCAGACCCCTTCGCCTTTTCACAACAAGCCGCATCAGAATCTCTCAAGCTTCTCAAGTTGATGCCGAATCAGAGGGTGAAGGACTTCAAGTCCCACCTCTAACAAGGAACTGAACATGAAACGCGTGACCTCACTCTGCATGGTATTTGGCTTGGTAGCATTGACTGGCTGCAAATCCATCAATTTGGCAATGCCCTCGTCCAAAAACAACGACCTGAATGCCATGTCTTCACCGTTGATCGAGAAACGCGAAACCATCACAGCCACGGGCTATGCAGTTGTCGCTGTGCAGAACCACAAAAACCCAGCGCAACAACGCTTGATGGCCATTCGTGCTTCCAAATTAGACGCTTATCGCAACCTGACCGAGCAGGTCTATGGTCAGCAACTCGATGCCAGCTCGACCGTGGCCGACATGGTTGTCACCAACGACACCTTTCGTACCAAAGTAGAAGGCGTGATTTATGGCGCTCGCTTGGTCAGCATCACACCTGTGGGCGAAGACACCTACGAAACCACTTTGTCGCTGGACCGCGATGTGGTGCAGGATCTGCGCATTTTGTTCATGGGCCAGATGGCCTCTAAAGGCCGTTGATCATGAGCTTGGGCCTGTATCACCTCAAAACCAGTGCCTTGTGCTTGGCACTGGGCGCAGGCCTGAGCTTGCAGGCAGCTGCCCAAAATCAAAATAAACTTCCTTCGTCATCTAAACAAGCTTCTGCTGGCATCGCCCCACAAGCGCCTCTTTCTGCTCAGGAAAGACTGGACGCCATCCGCCAAAGTCTGATTGATGCTTCGCTACAAGGCCCCACGAAGGTTTCAACCACCACATGGGTTGACCCTCAAGGCAGCTTGCGCGAGAACAGCACGTTCAAAAATAATTTGGATGTCAGCGGCGTCAAAGTGTTGGGATTTGAGCGCGATGAGAACGGCCAAGCCAAAGCGCGCTTTCAATATCAAAACGGCAAAGACGCTCAAAATACCGCCTCCAAAAACAGCGCGCCTCGTCAAACTGAAACTGGTCTGCAAGGCGCCATTCAAAAGTTCAGCCAATTGATGACCAAAACAATGGGTCAAACAAAAGGTGTGGGCTCTGATGATGCTTTGGCACAAACGGGTTCTGCCTGCGCAATCAAAGTGGGTGCCAACATGAACCATGTCATTGGCTTGGATGTGCATGTTGCGCCCCATACACCTCAGGTTTTAATACAAACTTTGTTGCCACAAATTCAATCACAATGGGTTCAAGGCAATGCGCAAAACGGCAAGAACAACGCTTGGCGCGCAGTCAATGCTTTGCCGTCTGCCTCGATGTCTAAAAACATGTCGGCATACGAGCGCGCACTGATCAGCGGTCGTCCCGATACTTTGCCTTGGCAGGCTTTGATTAAGGTCAGTTCAGAGCCTGTTTCTACCAGCTCTTTTGAAACATATGTGGGCGCTCAAAGCGCGGCAGCGGTGTTGAGCTTAGAGTTTCAATTGCTTGGTGCCGATGGACAAAATGCTCAATTCAAAGACAGCGCCAAAATCAACATTGAGACACAACGCACTGCTTGGTCAGCAGCCAGATTGAGCGCGGCCAGCATTGCCAACATTCAAGAACAACTTCAAAGTTGGCGCAACGATGCAGAAGATTGGCTCAACTGCCAATCATTTAATCCAGCTGTCACGGCGGCCATGGGTCAACAAATTGAAATCAACGCAGGTACCATGGCTGGTGTTCGCAAAGGTGATGAGTGGCTGCTAGCCAACCCTGCACGCTTCCCTGCCGAGCTCATGAGCCGAGAGGGTGCGCCTCAAACTTTGTTGGCCACGGTGCAATCAGTCACACCCTTTGGTTCCAAACTGATGGTGGTTGCAGGACCCGCTCAGGCAGTGCAGCCCAATTGGCGCGCGTGGCCCACTGAAGTCTTGGTGAAAGAGCCCTCCATTGTTCCCACCCAAAGCAACAATGCCCCCGCCAAACGTCCTGCCAAATCTACAGTAGGCGCAAACGCCAATTACGATTTGTCGCATTATTGATAGACTTGAGTTTGCCATGAACAAATACCTCCGCATTCATTTAGGAAATACCACAACTGCCGCATCTTGGTTGTTAGTGGGTGCCATGTCGTGTTTCATTGCAACTCACAGCCGCGCTGCAGATGCCAGTGCCGATGCACCAGAGCCTGCGCCAGCGGTTCAAATGACTGTAGAACAAAGCACTGCGGTAGACAAGCTTGTTCAAAAGTTTTACCCCAATAGCCCCATTGCCCCCAGCGCGCTAAGGCAAGCCCTGAAAGATGCCAATCCTAAAATTATTTCTGGCAATCCGCAGCAACGCGTGAAAGCAGGAACAAGCCTTGTCGTACCTGATCATGCCCAAGTCGCCACCACCTTGTTGGCCGCTATCACTGCATCACCCACGGCCAAAAATTTAGATACCGGCCCCTCCGCTCGCGACAATGCTGTTCGCAAGCCCTGGGTCCGGTTCCCTTGATCTCTGGGGCCGACGCACTTATTGCGCCCGGCCGAATCCCCACCATTTATCTAGAAGGTAAGTTGCTGCCTTTACAGGCCAGCACTGCCGCAGATTTGGGGTTAAAGGACGGACAAGTGGTTCAAGCTTCCGTCAGGCTACAGCAAGATCAACCCATGCTCATGTTGCAAGGCCGAGCCTTACCAGCACCGGGTCTGCTTGCCTCGCAAGTTGGTGAATCAATTTGGCTTCGAGTTCAAGCGGGGGTGCTGGTCCCGATCAATTCACAGCCCGTTGTACCGCGCATTGCTTCTTTGCTTTACAGACCTGAGGTCAATTCAGTGCTGCCCCAACTTTTTCAGCCAGGCACTTTGGATCAATTGTTAAGCCAAGTTCAACGCCCCGATTTGCAAGCGCAATGGCGCGGTTTGCAATTGTCCATGTCACAGCTCACACCCGGCGTGTTAAGGCAAGCCATGATGGGCGCCATGGGCTCTGAAGTTTGGTTGGCCAGAGGCATGCAAGCGCCGGCACTCGACACCAAACAGCTGCTGCGAAAACTCATTGCTGAAATTAACCTGAATGGCAATGACGAAGAGTCCGATACGGGCTTGGTGGAAAAACTCACCAAGGCGGTAGACGACATTGAAGCCAATCAAGTGAAAGCCGTGCAAGCCCAAGCACAACAAGAAGTCTTGTTCAGCATGACCTTGCCCTTTGCAGATTCAAATCCGATTGAACTCACAGTCAGGCGCGGCCCTCGGCAAGATGGCGAGCAACCTGTCCTTACTGTCAATGTGCATTCCAAAACAGAAGACCTAGGTCCTGTTTGGCTCAAGACACAGCTGATGAACGCCCAGCAAATTGAGCTCACCATGTGGGCTGAAAACGAAGCGGTTGTGGCCCAAGCCAGATCGCGCTCTTACTTGCTCGGCGACGAGTTGCGCGCATCGGGCCTTAACATGCGCACGTTCAACGTGGTCCATGGCGCGCGGCCTACAGAAGTCAGCGACTGGACGCCCTCAGGCCGCGGTTTGGTGGTGGATGTATCGGCATGAGCAAGTACATGCGTCAGGCTGTTGCACTTGCGTATGGCAAGAACCCTATTCCCGTGGTCACCGCCAAGGGTGACGACGACTTGGCCATGCGCATGATCGATGAAGCGCGCAAACAAGGCGTGTTCATTTCCGAAGATCCCCAACTGCTGGCCTTGCTGAGCCGTTTGGATGTCGATCAAGAAATACCGCAAGAGCTTTACACCGCGGTGGCTGTGGTCTTATCTTGGGTGTATTGGCTGAGGGGCATGCGACCTGGCGATGAAAAGGCGAATATCACGCCGTCAGATCCGTTGGATCCAACTCTCTCACCCGTCGACTCGGTGAAAGACTAAAACTCAAACTTCTTGGTAACCTCTGCCGCGGCTGAAGCGGGCCACTTGGCCTAAGCGGTCATACACTTCAACAGGGCTGCCAGAATCGCCAGCCCGCAAGCTGTGAAGAGCACCGCGAATGGTGTCAAGTTTGCGTTCAATCAAAACAGCGTTGCGCCTGTGCATGTCGCGACATTCAATGAGCGATTCACGCAGAGCATCCCATTCGGGAAGGTTTTGCAGATCTTCGGCAGACGGGCAAAGGCCTGCCAGTTCTGCCAACAGGTCATTTTTACCAGCTTGCAAAGACTCAAACCGGTCCAGATCTTGGCTCTTGAGAGCTTCAAACTCCAAAGCCAACAGCTGGACCAGCTGGTCTGCTACGAAAAGTGCTCGCTCACTCACGAATCATTTGCTCGATGGCATGGAAGCTTTCGGCAATTTTGCGAGGGTTCAATGGATATTGACCATCTTGAATTGCTTGCTTAATGGACTCTACCTTCACGCGGTCAAAGTCGGGCTCGGCCATGGCGCGAGCGGCGACGTTGCTCAAATGCAACTCATCGGCGCCGGGCGCTTTGGCACTGGAAGTAGCAGGCGCCGCTGGTTCAGAGGGCACACTGTCTTTCGAGCTGCTTTTGCGGTTGGCTTTGTCCAATGCGCTGCGCAACGACGCGTCCGACTGGGCGCGCTGTCCATAGTTTGAAATTGCATCGGTCATACCTAGCTCTCTTTCTGTTTTCTTCTCACATCAACCCACAAAAGAAGGTTGGACATGCTCAGTATCGGCAGTAGATTCTGGAACTTGAATCAACTTTCTGAAATATTTGCGATTAAAAGTCGAAAAACTGCCTTTTTTTCGCATTTCACAGCCCTTTTGCCATGTTGGGCCCTGTCACCACACCCGAAACTTGCCGACCCGTCTCAGGGTTTTTCAGCTTCACTTGCTCTCCAAGCCGTCCATCTTGCATGGCTTCCATGCGAATTGAAATTTGAAACTCAGCTTTGTTGCCAATTGACAACATGACCGTTTGACCTTGCTTCACCATGATGGCACGGCGAATATCAGACACCCTTAAAGCTTGTCCGGCAGGAATATCCCGCGTCAGTTCGGCTTGTTGGGCGTCACTCACTGCATTCAGTAACTGAGTATCGACATTTCCAGAGGAAGCTTGAACCTCTTCAAGCATGTCGGGCTGCAAAATGACACCTCTTTGCAACAAGCGCTTGGCAACCACGATGGTTTTGGTCACATTGGGCAAATTGCTGGCATTTTGCGGACCAGAATTGGGGAGTGCCCCAGGGTTTTGCCCCCCAGCCGCGCCCACAACCGACGGCGAATTGACACGCCCAGCTGGCATGGTGACTTGCAAATAGAGCTGCCAAACAGGCTCGGCACAGCGCACGCGCACTGTTTCTCTAGACGCAAAGGGGTTGTCAATGTTCAATAATTTTTGACAGTTTTGAACTTTTAAGCGATCATCTAAAGGCGCAATGGTCACTTCCTTGGCATTGACACCATGTGTTTGAGCCAGCCATTGACGCACTTGCAAGCCCATAGACTCAGCGGCTGAGTTGGCTTGCGCTACGGCCACTGAAGGCAAAGTCAGTGCTGACAGCCAAAAAACCGTCAGGCACAGGATTTGCATCAAGCCTTGGGCAGGTGTAGAGGTTTTGACACTTGGTTTGAACATACCGAAGTTCATGCAATAAAGATGCCACATCATCATGAGAATTGAAAACAATTTACCTAATACCGCTGCTGGGAGCAACCCCAACACAGCAGTGTCCTTGTCGCGTCCAGGATTTGCAAAAGCTCTGGACCAAGTGCAACAAACGCAGCCCGCCTCTGTCAAAGTCATTCAATCGGGCGACACACTGACAAGCATTGTGAAAGAACAAGCCCAAAAACAAGGGGTGAAGCTCTCTCCTTCTGAAGAGTTTCGATGGGCTCAGACTTTGGCCGCAGACAGCGGCGTTCAGAATCCAAATTCTATTTTCCCGGGTCAGAAGATTCAACTTCAAAACATGCTGAGTCAATGGCAAGCAGGTCAAACCCAACCGCAAAATCAAGCACAAAACTTGGCTCAGATCGCCCCACAAGGCACCCCAGCCAAAGCCAATGACAAGATAGAAACAGTCTTAGTGACCGCAAGCCGGCCCACCCAGCCCTTGCAAAAAGGCAACTATATCAATGCTGTGGCTCACCCTGTCCTAAGCCAAACCCTCGATCGAGCGGTGACTCGCGGCTTTATTCCCAAGGTTGAAAAGCAAGACGTTTACAACAAAGTGTTGCAAGTCGCCAACAAACACAATTTTTCGCCCGATGACTTTGCCCGCTTGACCTTGATGGAAAGCGATGGCATGAACCCACAGGCTTCCAACACGCGCTGCCACGGTATCATTCAATTTTGTGATGGCCCCGACCGCGGCGCAGCCGAAGTGGGCTTTGGCAAAGCACCCAAGTCAATTTTGGGCTTGAGTGTTTATCAACAACTTCATTTGGTCGACACCTATTTTGACAAAGTGGGCCTGAAGAAAGAAGGCCCCGTGCCTTTGGACGAGCTCTATTTGGCCGTTCTTCAACCTGCAGCTCGCGGTGAAAAGCGCCCTGAAGAACCTCTGGGCATTCCAGGCAAACAAGCCAAGTACTTGTATGAAGGTCGCGATCCACAAGCGCCAATGACACGCTCTTCAATTTCGCAAGGCCTGGTCCAGAACGCTGCAGATCGTTTGGGATTTAAAAACTTTCGCATCAATTCATCAGGTGCCAATGCCAACAGCATTGGCGCTAACGCGGTCAGCAATGCCATTAACAACGCATTGAACCCAACCACACCCGACACCAACCCCAACTCTGCAGCGCGCATTCGCCTGCAAGTTCAAAAAGCAGCCGACTACGATGCTTTAGAAGCACCCAAAGTCTGGTTGCGTTAAGCAAAGCGGCAAGGTTTTGCCGCTTCCAATTTCACTGAAGCTTTAGACACGGGTTTTCCGCAAACTCGCATTCTGCCTTGCAACGCGGCCTACGGCCCCGTCAAAAACCCATCAAAAAACGGCAAGAAAAGCATGGCACGGCTCTTGCAATCGAACTCTTTGCAAAGATCTTTAATTCTTTGGGCTGTCGGATATCCGGCATTAAGAGTTTCGCGAAAGGGAGCACATCATGAACTTGATCGATAACGCACTGGGCGTTCACGCTCAGGCCTTGGGACTGCGCAGCAAGCGCATGGAAGTGCTTGCGCGCAACATTGCCAACGCCGACACCCCTCACTTCAAAGCCAAAGACATTGATTTCCGCTCCGTCTTGAAACAATCGCGTGAAGACGCACTGAACAGCACCCACAACATGCACATGTCGATGGCCATGGAAGAAGACTCTAGCGGCGAGAAATACCGTGTGCCTTTCAATGCGTCATTTGACGGCAACACCGTTGAGATGAACGTTGAACAAGCCAAGTTTGGTCAAGTGGCTGCCGACTACCAAACCACATTGAACATTCTTGAAAATCGCGTCAGCGGTATTCGCAGAGCATTGCGAGGAGATTAATCAACATGTCACTTGATCGAATTTTCAACATTGCCGGCTCTGCGATGAATGCGCAGACCACCCGCATGAATACCACGGCATCTAACTTGGCCAATGCGGGCACCGTCACGGGCAAAGAGAACGAAGCCTTTCGCGCCAAGCGCACGGTGTTCAAAACCATCTTAGAACAACAACAAAAGCCCCACGAAAACGGCTTCGCGGGTGGTGTTCGCATTGAGGGGATCCTAGACGATCCCTCCCCCATTCGAAAAATGTCAGAGCCGGGCAACCCCATGGCCGACAAAGATGGTTATGTGTATTTGGCCAACGTGAACGAGATGACCGAAATGGTTGAAATGATGGCAGCAGCCCGCTCCTATCAAAACAACGTGGAAGTGGTGAACACCACGCGTCAGATGTTGATGCGCACCATCGACATCATCAAAACATAAATTCACGAATTAAAGAACTGATCGGAACAACTCATCATGATGACCTTGGCAACCAGCAACAGCTTGAACGCAGCAGCCGCTACGGCCAATGCGGGCAGCAAAATTAAGGCGCCTGCGGGCGTTAAAACCACAGCAGATGCAGCCAATGAAGCATTGACTGCCAAAGCAGGCAGCAACGGCATGGGACAAAAAGATTTCCTCACGCTGTTTACCACCCAATTGAAATGCCAAGATCCCTTAGATCCTGTCAAGAACGAAGCCTTCGTGGCGCAGTTGGCTCAGTTCTCACAACTTGAAGCCACCACCACCATGTCGGAAACGCTCAAGGCCTATGTCGACAGCATGTCGGGGGAACGCATGATGAGCAGCACCAGCATGATAGGCAAAACGGTAGCGGTGCCAGATGCCGCGGCTGTGATCACAGCAGACGGCAAAGCCGCTCAAGGTTTTGTGAATTTGCCTACTGGCGCAGAAGGCGTCAAGTTGGAAGTGTTCAATGCCAAAGGCCAATTGGTGGCCAATCAAATTATGGGCTCACAAGCCATTGGCGACATGCCATGGGTGTGGGATGGCTCTGGCGACAACGGCGCAAAAGTGCCTGATGGCAACTACTTCTTCAAAGCCACTGTGATCAGTCAAGGCAAAACCACCAATCCATCCGTGAATGTGTTGTCCACCGTCACTGGCGTGAAGCAGCAAGCCGACAAAACCGTGATGCTTGAAGTCGCAGGCGGCAAGTCTGTGAAGCTCACAGATGTTCAACGCATTGGCAGCTAAGCCCTCATTGATTCAACGTTCCAACAAGACCCCAACTCAAAACTAGGAGTTATCCACCATGTCTTTTTATACCTCGCTCACCGGATTGAATGCTGCCACCGCCATGTTGGGCGTGACCAGTAACAATATTTCCAACGTGGGTACCACAGGTTTCAAGCGCTCGCGCGCTGACTTCGGCGACATTTTTGCCACATCGCCTTTGCAAAAAGCTTCTTCAACAGTGGGTCAGGGTGTGTCTCTGAAACAAGTGTCTCAGGAGTTTAGCCAGGGTAACATTTCTTTCTCATCCAACGCACTTGACTTGGCGGTGACCGGTGACGGTTTCTTCCCAATGCGCTCAGCCGATGGTTTGCAAGAGTTGTTCACACGTAACGGTTCTTTCTTGTTGAACGAACAATTTAACGTGGTGAACTCTTCAGGCCAGCGTTTGATGGCAGCGACAGTTGACTCGACGGGTTCTGCGAACGTGAACGAACGCGTGGTGTTGACCATTCCACAAAAAACATCTGGCGATGCCAAACAAACATCTTTGGTGTCATTGGGTTTGAACTTTCCAGCCGACGCTGGCGTGATTTCCGAAGAATTTAACCGCGCCAACCCAGCCACCTACAACAAGTCCACCGCCTTCACGGTGTATGACAACGGTGGTAACGGTTATTTGGCCACCATTTATTACGTTAAAACGGCCAACGCCAACCAGAACGTGCCATTCAACAAATGGCAAACGCATGTGTTTGTGGGTGAAGATGCCGTGGAAGCCTCTTTGGTTCAATCGACCAACAACAATGGCGAGAAACTGTATGTGAACCAATACGGTCAGATTCAACCTTACAGCGTGGTGAAAGACGAGTTGACCACCGCCAAGACGCAGTTGTTCTCATTGGATGAACTCACAGACAAGCGTACTTCAATATCCGCGTCTATTTCAGGAACAGCGCTTACATCGTCTACCCTGGACTTTACGAACGGCATCAACTTCAGCAGCACAACAAATCCAGCTTTGGCTGCTGCGACCGTTGACCCGTTATCGAAACTCTTCACAGTTGACTTTGAAAATTCTGGTAACCCTATCACTTTGGATTTGAGTTACTTGCGCAGCATCAATTCACCACTCACTGGAACTCAAATTGCAGCAGAAGCCACGGCCGTCTTGAACAGGAAATTTGGTGACGAAGCCTATTTCGACTTTTCTGATTCAGCCAGTAAAACTTTCGTTGTGACCAGTTCTCGCGTTAACACCACAGCCAATAACATTACCTCGCCTACTGCATTCCCCATCAATTTGGTTGCAGGTGCCAATGGATTGCCCACAGACTTGACCAAGGTGACGGTCAATCAAGCTGTAACTGCTATGCAGCAATTGATGGATGTCACTGCGCTCAACGGTGGCACAGCGAACAAGGTTACCGTGTCATATGACTTTGCCACACAAGGCTTTAAATTCTTAGATGGCACCAACACCGTTACCTTGAAATCTGGTACGACCAAAAATGATGTTTTAGGTCTTACCCCTTCAGCCGTTACAGCAGATGAAACTGGTAATTTAGGCACCAAGTCCATCCCGAATGGCTCTACATTGCGCGCCACTACAGAACAGCGTTATGGCATGAAAATGACTTACGACTCTGTCAACAAGATTTTCAAACTGTCTTCAGGTAAAACTGGTGATGAATCAAGCGTTGCCATTACCGCCACCAGCGCGGCGGGCATTGCTTTATTTGGTTTTTCTGACAGTGCAGTCACCAAATCAAGCTTGGCTGTCCGAGGCATTGCCTCTACACCCGCTATCACTTATGGCTCAACGCCTACTGTGAACTTGGCCAACAACTTTGCGGTTGACTCATCCAACAACTCCTTTGTGGTGACGGTTGACGGCATCAAAGGCACTGTCAAATTGCCCATTGACTC
>Ga0214919_10003079_pt1 | contig 25604 bp, 51 predicted proteins | sample LL1503_MetaG_FD_177994 | JGI IMG/M metagenome (GOLD analysis project Ga0214919, IMG submission 177994) | Freshwater microbial communities from Lake Lanier, Atlanta, Georgia, United States - LL-1503 | ecosystem: Environmental > Aquatic > Freshwater > Lake | place: USA: Georgia | collected... | reverse complement strand
CATTCTTTACACATATTTCTCCAATGAGGATCCCCGCCAGCCCTAAGAGTAGGGCTTAGCGGGGAATACTTAATTAAACTTTCTTCGGCTTGGTTTTCTTTTGTCCAAGTACGGTTTCTCTACGAATACCATGCTTGTTTGTATCGATCTTTGTTGCTGGTCTTGGACCAGAAAATCCAGATCTAAACTTACCTTGCGAAGGATTTTTTCTTGCTGCCTCTTGTGAGGTTACTGCGCCAGATGGTTGATTATTTGGCGGAGTATCCATACCAGTGCCATTATTACTCATTAATAAAGTTTTCTCTTTGTTCTGGAGTTGCAGTCATGTTTAGTGTCAATCCTGCTTCTCCATCCCTAGAAACATCTAATATGCCTCCTGGGATATTTGCAATACCAGTTGAGCTTCCTAAAGCTTCACATCCGCATTCTACGCACATGTTACTTACCGTTGTTGCCGAGTCCTGCACCATCTTGTGATGATACATCCTTAGCTGGTGGGAATGATCCAGTTGCTGGTGAATACTCACCAGATGCATTGATATCATTTGTTCCTGCTGGCTTACGATTTGCTGTAAAGCCGTCTAAATTTAATCCGTCTGACATTTTATTCTCCTATAGGTTGTTGTATTTAGATGGGTCTAGAATACCATCCATCATACTATTATAGCATTTATTATTTTCTATATTTGTCTCCCCAGCAATCGTCACAAACCACTATGTATTTGCTCTCTGTGCTGGTTATGTGGGTTGCCTGCTTGGTGCAACCCTCCATTTCACATATTTCTTCTAAGGGCATTACTTCTTTTTAGTTGTCTTTTTAGGAGCGGTCTTCTTAGGAGCCGTCTTCTTTACTGGAGCCTTCTTTTTAGGGGCTGTCTTCTTTGGTGCTGACACAGTTGATTCCTTCTTTCCTGAACCCTCTGCAACTACAGCCTTAACCTGTTGCTCAAGGATCCATAATCTTAGCTTATTAAACATTTACTGCCTTTCAATCTTTCTAACAATGTACGATATTACATCATTAGGTTTCCACTCTGGTGGTAATTCTAAATACTTTATTTCGTTTGCTATTTTTTCTCTGATAGCATCCTCTATATATTCCATGTATATATTCTATCATTTATATGTAAATGGGGCAAGGTTTCCCTTGCCCCACAAACAATATTTGGATTACTTAATCCAGTTTACTTTTAGCTTAGGGAACTTAGCATTCCACTTCTTAGCCAAAGCATTGAAGCTAGCCTTTAGATCTGCAATAGTCTTCTTTAGGGCATCATTTTCTGCTTTCAAAGTTGCTGTTGCTGAGTCTGATGCTGCTTTTGCATCTGCAAGAGCCTTTGCTGCTGCCGCTGCATCTGCTGCACGTGCTACCTTTTCGGCTGCTAGTGCTGCATTAACTGTTGCCAACTCTGTTACTAGATCACGAACAACAATAGTTGCTGATGTTGATCCAATTGGAGTTGCAAGTCCAGTTACTGCTGATGCTACGGTTGCGTATGCAACAACTGTTACTGAGCCAGAGGCAGGCATTGTAATGGTCTGCTCCTTGGTTCCAACAGTTGCTGTTGCTGTGTCTGTAGTTAATACAGTTGCTGTTGCTGCTCCTGAGCTTGAAACCAAAGTATTAATTGTGGCTCCGCCCTTTAGGTTTCCAAATACATCGTATCCAGATACCTTAAGAACTTGTGATGTACCTGCTGCTGCTGATGCTGGAGCAGACAAAGTAATTGAGTTCAAAGCACCTGCGGTACCTTGTACATAATAAACTGTTGTTGTTCCTGCACGAGTAATAGATACTGATCCTACTGCTGTACTTTTAGTATATACATAAAAGTCTGCTGCTGTTCCAGTTCCTGTCGCAATTGACAGTGTTGATGTTCCAGAAGATGCTGTTACTGCTGATGCAGTTGTTGCAAGTGCTGGTACGATAGTTGCATTTACTGCAACTGCTGTTACTACAGTTCCAGTGTCTACACCAGTAACTGCAATTTTCAACGCATCTGCTGCGTCGATGCTGTTATCTGCTGGCACTGGTAGTGATACAGGTGTTGTTACAACTGTTCCACCCGTTGCTGCAGATCCCGCCACTGTTAGTGTGACAGTTCCAGCATTGGCATTAGCCGCTGGCGATACAAGCATTGTGCTAGTCAGGGCTGCAGCGATGATTAGCGATACTTTCTTAAATGACTTCATTTAATTTATTCTCCTTAATTTATCCACCTCTAGATGAGCGTGGAATTCTAGTTTATGTATGAGTTCCGCCATTGGGTCGGTGAGTGATTAGACTCAATTTCTTTCTTCATATCAATGTCTTCATACATTCGAACAATGTGAATGCAGGGATCTTGACCTTCGCCAAATTCTACATCTTCTTGCTCAGACATTGGTAGTCCATCATGTGTATAACATACAGGAGGTCCGCACCAACCTTTTTTAATTCCGTAGGTCATCCATTCGTCGTAACTTAGAGCCATTCCGCCAACTCCTTTAGGAGCATGTGTTTGGGCTTTGCGCCAACCACTGTATGGACTGGATTTCCATCTACAAATAATACCATAGTTGGTATTGAATGTACAGAGTATTCTTGAGGTTTTTTTTGATTCTCATCAATATTTAACTTTCCAACCAACAGTCCAGTTTCAGTTGAGAGTTCTTCTAAAATTGGAGCCACCCTTCTACAAGGACCGCACCAGTCTGCCCAAAAATCTATTAATATTGTTTTATTTTCTTTAATTGCCTGCTCAAAGCTCTCGTCAGTTACTATCATTTTGACTCCACATGGGTTGGCCAATAATAACTGCATGCCTCGCAACATGTATATCCCAGTTCTCTAAAGTCAGAAAACTCTGAATAGAAGTAATATTTTTCTGGATCTTTCTCATGAAGCCTACCTTTATGTGAGTAATGAAGTTTGTTGTTTCCAAGCCACCAAGGTTTGTCAGACTCAAGCAACATAAAATGATCTTGGTATATCTTGTCAAATGTCTCGTGAGTTGTATTTTTATAACCACGAAGGATGATCTCTTTAATGATTGATTCATTATAAAGAAATAGCCAGTCCTCATGACCATCCCACATTTTTACTGCTGGATGATTTTTCCATGCACCTGAACTATATAGCCCAGCTAATGATTTGAGAACTTGTAGGTTTTCTACACTTTGTTTAATTAAACGTTTACGGTCTAGATGCTTTGCGGTTTCTGCAAAGTCCGCCTCTGGTAAGAATGTTTGCATAGTATCTATTCTACTAAATTAGTAAAGATGAGTCAATAGGGTCACTGCTCATCAGGCTGAGATTTTAATTGTTCTGCTGCCTCATTAAATCTGTCCATAAACATTTTAACTACAAAATATGTGGACTCTGTGGCATTTTTATTTAAACTAGCAATTGTTTCTTCTGTGCGTTGATCTTCAGGAAGAGCATTGGCCCATTTTTGAAAAAGGGCCTTTGCTACATCTTGAATGATTGATTCTAATACAGTCATTCTATCTGACATATTATTAACTCAACGCAGTGCTTAACTCAAAAAGTTTTCCAATTTGTGGAAAACGTTTGCCCATCTTAATTACTGTAGATTTAGTAGAAATTAAATCGTTTAATTGAAGAGTTGTATATCCTGACTTAAATTGCTTTAAAGCAATCCAGTTAGCAGCAGCAGTTTGAGCAGCAATAGATGATCCTGATGCAAAACCCAAATTGTTTCCTGGTGAATATACTTTTAGTTGACCAATTGAGTAGATATCTAGTAACAGTGGGTCATAATTATTATAAGTCTCAATGCCGTTCTTTGATCCAGCGCCCACGGCAACTGCTTGTGGTATGCATGAAGGCCAATCAATTCGTTTATAATCGCTATTATTACCTACTGCTGTAAATGTAGGAATTCCTGCAGATAATAGATCCGTAATTGATTTCTGTGTTGTTGGAGTAGAAGGACAGTAATTTGCAGAATCTGCTAGTGCATGACTTCCTTGAGAAAGAGAAACTGCTTGAATATTAAATTTATCTTTATTAGAATAAACCCAATTTAAAGCATTATAAATAGTTTTCTCATTTGTTATTTGTCGGTCACCATTAATATTTTGTCCAATAATTCTAACAAATACAATGTTCATATTAGGATTTGTTGATACAGCAGCAGAAGCCATTTGAGTTCCATGACTAAATCCATTTTTTGTAATTAATTGTGATGGGATAGCTGATGCTCCTGGTCCTTCCATAAATGATTGACCATTTGGACAAGTTGTCCACTCTAAAATACATACTTCATAAATTAATTTATCTTTGATAGAAGGAACTGATGTGTCTAGCCCCGTATCAAGAATTGCAAGGGTAGGAACCGATACGGTCCTGTTCTTTACGTTTGCATGCGATGTTGATGGTATTGCTAGTGTAAGGGCAATTAGGCCCAGTAGTATTTTTTTGTTCATGAACTAATAATACTAAATAGCCCTGATCCTGTCAATAGGTATTATTTATTTTTATCTAGTTTAGTTTTATACCATTTACCAGCGTCTAATTCTGGTCCCGCTATCTTATTTTCTTGTAACAATATATCGATAGCCCTACTGACATATTCAATTTGGAACTGCATTCTTAACATTTCCATTTCAAGTAGTCTAATTCTTTCTGATTTTCTCACTCTGTTATCTCTCTGTCTAAAGGAGTGGGGGCTGTTAATAAAGCTCCACACTCAGTACACTGCATATCTAAGAAATATGTTGCCAATTCGTAATTGTCAAACATGGCTCTTATATAAAAATGTTGTGACCCACATACACAAGCATGGGTTGGAGTTCCACGCAAATCTATAGGATTTAACATTGGATGGGCCATTTCTTGTCTAGCTTCTTCAACATCATTTTTGTCAAACACTAAAACATCGTATTTGTTAAAAAATTGTCTAATAACCCCAATACCGATCAATCCAACTAGGGTTGCTGCTAAACGATTAACCCATTTCATAAATCTATTATACTCTAGACTTCTATAATTGTAAAGGGAGGTCTAACCGACATATTAAACTTTGCAGCCGCCTCTAAAGCCATTCTAACACGCTTACGTGGGGTTTTAACTGCTGCTGTAGAAAACAAAGAACCAAGCGCAAGCTCTTGGCCTGCACCTTCAGCCATATATTGAACATCGGCTTCTCCAATATGAAAGTCAGAGTCCATTGTAAAAATCCTACCAGCGCCCTGAACTGTTATTAAAAATATTCCGCCTTCATCGCCATCTTCAGTTCCAGAACTAAAGTTACCATAACCCTGTTCTTTAAAAGCATCTTTAATAGATTCAACAAACTTTGTTCTAATAAACTTATCTAAATTTCTATATCCTGCGGTTGGTTTATAAACTGGCGGAGTCCAAGAATATTGTAAAATTTGACCCATTCTAAAACTATCAACAAAGCCAATTCCAAATTGTCCTACCTTAAAAACTTTAGGATCTGTTCTTTGAAATATTAAACCAGATTTTTCATCAGACGCAGCAGCATCTCCTCCTAGGAGGACTTTATTTTCATGGATAAGGGCTACTATACAGGTCATATACCCTAGTATACTATTTTTAAAATTCTCTGTCCAGCGCCTCTAAATCCTCTATATGATGGTCTATATATGATAATTTAAGTAAGGTCTCTTCAAGCTCAGATTTAACTGCAATTAATTCCTGAATAGTGTTATAATATTTATCTTTCCATTCAGTCAACTCACGCTCAATTTTGTATAATTCTATTTTTAAATCTTTAACCTCTAATTTAAGGTGGTCTTGGTCACGCTCAGCCCTGCGTATCTTTTCTTTTTTATTGTCCCTAAGCCCAGCAATTATTGCTGTTCCCATGCCAGATAAAATAGCGGCAAGAATAGCAATAACGGCGGCGGTGTAATCTAGATTCATTGTAAGTCAATTATACCTTAAAATGAATGATAAACCTATTTAAACCAACAATTCCGATGCTGAAATTTCAGTGCCAACATACCGTCTTTTTACAATATATTCTTTGACATGATCTGGGCCTTGAGATCTACCAGCCAAGATAATTACCCAGCGTGGCTCAAACTTAGAAGACGAACAGGTTTCGCAAATAAATAAATTAATTGGTAGAAGAGAAGACTTCTTTACATCTAATTTATTCTTAGACTTGTTGCAACTGTAACATAATATTTTTTCCATTATTCTGATTCCTCAATGTGTTTAAAAACTATTTCATCTATAATACTAAAATCTTCATTTTCCATTAGTTCGGTGTGCTCCATGCCATCCTTATTATATTTAACAATTGATGCCCATGCACCAAGTTTTTCAACTGTACCGTGACATTCCTCTGAATGAATGTATACAACGTGAACAACATCATAGTATTCTTTCACTAGGTTTACCCTCCAGCTCGCATCTTACTCCGTATGACTCAAGCAAACGCTTGATCTTTCCTACATAATCAATAACCATTTCTTTCTTGGTTCCTTCAAATTGTAAAAAATTATCTTCATACAGTCTTAACGCTAAAAACTCTGGGTACATTACTATGTCCATAAGAAGCATTGATGGCTTCTTTACTTGATGAACTGCTTTTCTCATCTCTTCAGTGTAAAAAACAGGTTTGTTTGGTTCGCCAGTCCATTCATTTATTCCATATTTAAAATGCTCGTTAATATCTTTTTTATTAATAAACATTTTTTTTCTTTAACCTCTTCCAGTCTTCTGCTGTCTTATGTAAATTCTTTGATCTATCTATAGATCCAGAACTTAAATATACTCCGCCCCATACTCCATACTCATTATTGTCTACTCCAGATTCATAACACATTTTCATTACTGGACAACTAAAACACATCTCATCTATATTTCTTGCTACATTAGCATCAGACTCATACTTTTCGTAAAATAAATTTGTATCCATTCCCCTGCATATTGCAAGATGGAACCAATCTAAATCATCTTCGTCTATGCCTAAATCATTTAAAATGTTTGACATGCTTTTTGGGCAACTTCCATATTCCGTTACTATCAACAGAAATTCTTTCTGCTGTCCCCCAAGCGTTCTCTTTGAACATGCCTTTTACATTTGTGAACCCATTAATATCTTTTTTCCAAATTACTAAATCGTAATTGTCCCAAAATGGGGTGACATTTTTAGCCTTCTTTATAAAGACTTCTACACCCAGTTCTGTTAGATTTAACATTATTTCCTAAACATAAACCGTAGCACCCACTGATATATATTATACAGTAAGCACCACGGCTATGTCAATGACTATTTAAGAAAAGTTCCATCCCATATGGACTTTTTAATTTTAGGCTCTTCTCTATCTTCTACGTCATAAGCCTTTTCTACAGGTACGCAATTTGGAACCATTCTACCGTTTTTTTCTTTCATACCTCTTTGGGTATATCCTGACCAGCAGGCTTTTTCCATATTATCCCATTTATCTTCTTCTTCATTATCTGATTCATAAGATTTGCTCATTTCTTCTGAGCATACTGGACATTTATCGCAAGAGACATTCATTGCCTTACATGTTTCACAACCACAATTTTCATAAGCTTTTTCAACCGAAACAGCTCTTTCAATTCCAGCATCTTCTGGATCTCCTGGCTCTGGCATATCTTCTTCACCTTCTTCTGGAATTTCAATCATTGCTTCAATTGTTTCCATGAGGTGCTCAACTACCATCCCTAATTGTTCCTTTGTAATTTCTGGACGAAGTGCTTTTTTAATGTCTTCATCATCATCAATTTCAATAACTGTATCAATTGGATTTACTGCTTCTTCAAGAATATCCTTAATCTCTTCTACTAATTCTTCTGTCATTAAAGACTTTTTCATGCTTTTATTTTTTTCACGTTCTACAATTTTACGAGACCAAGAAAAACCTGCATCTCCGCCCCAAGCTAGCCACATAATCTTTCCATTAGAAGGATTCTCTGCGTTATCCCAGTCTTTACCCTTCTTGTCTACTTCATGGCGTGAGAAGAAAGAATACATACGCTTTACTGTAGAAAGGCTTAGCGTCTCGCCACGAGCAAGCTGTCCTGCACGAGTCCATCCTACTGCAGTTCCAGCACCCTTTGCTTTACCCTGCTCTTTTAATTTAATTGCACGACGGGCTGCTGATTGCATACCTGCTGTCGGTTTGTACCCTTCTGTTGCCATTTTATTTCTCCTTTACGTTTATAACTTTTACGTTTTTAATTTCATCATCTACGCCAAATATGTCGTTGGCATAATCTAAAGCATCGCCTTCATCGAAGGCTTCTACTTCTACATCTACTTCAAGCTTAACTTTGTATTTTTTCATTTACTTACCGCAAGTTGGGCATTTTGAAGCAGTTGATTCAGAAGCTTTTGGCTTTGCAGCACCAGCACCTTTAAACTTTGGGCGACCAAATCCTACAATAGAAATCATTTCACCTTGTTTATTTTTTCTAAATGCACGAAGCTTTTTTGAAACCTGTCCGCCATTTCTCTGACTTCCTTTTTTATCTGGGCTTGTGTTTCCTTCAATGCACCAAACTGTTCCGTCTTCGTTATCTTTAATAACAATTCCTACGTGAGAAATTCTATCAACACCATCTGAAGGAAAATCAAAATAGGCAATATCTCCTGGTTCTGGATCTGCTAGATCTCCGTCAATCCATGAGCCAGCTTTTTTAAATGCTTGTGCCCCACCTGGAGTATAAACAGTATTTGGAACTTTTACACCAGCTTCGTTAGCGCACCACATAACAAATGATCCGCACCATGGCTGAAAGTTAGCTTTTGTAAATGCACCGTATTTAGTTTCATTATCTTTAGGACCTTCAATATATCCTAATTCTGCTGTAGCAACTTCAATTAAACGTGCCGCTGTACCTTGTTCTGCCATGATTAATCCTTATCCCAATCAGTGTCTACTGGTTGTACTTCTGGCATTGCGCCATCTGGCTTAGCTGCTAAACGTGCTGCGACTGCATCAATTTCTGCTTCAAGCTTTTTATCTGCTTGTGTATTTTTAGCATCCATCTCTTTATTATCAAGTTGTGCTTTCATAATATCTTTAGCACCTGATTGACCAATTAATAGTCCAGCAAGTGTTCCTGTAATAAATGTTGCAACAGATCCAAGTACGTTGAAAAACATTTTATCATTTTCTGATTGTGCTCCAATTGGTTGTGTTACAAATAAAAGTCCATATAATATTCCTAATGATGTAGCCAATAGGATTGTTCCAAGCGTAATTCCTAAAATAAATTTTAATCTAGCGTCCAGATCTTGTGGACTTAGTCTTTCTTTAGCCATTTGTTGTACCTGTTTCAGTAGTAGTAGTTGATGCTTTACCAATTACATCTTTAGTGCATGTGCCTGATGCTTCACAAATTGGAGGATTGCATTCCGCCTTCTCCCAATTAGCAGGGTCTTGGCATGGGTATCTATATGATCCCTGATAGCCACAGCTAGTTAATGATAGCATTAATAGACCTGACAAAGCAATAGTAGTTATTCTCTTCATAACCCTATTATATCATTTATTCGTCTTTTTCTGCCCGCTCTCTAATTCCTATGGTTAGGAACCATAATGCTACAGAGGCTAGGGTTACATAGCCCACTACTGTTTTAGCGCTTCCTTCTAATACTACCCAGGCTACAAAAAACCCTAGGAACGTGAAGTTTTCGCTAAGTACGGCTATTGCTCTTTTTTTCAACCAGTTCATAATTTACCCCCTTATTCTTAAAATTGCGCTGCCAAGTATTACTTGACCCACTAAAATTGCTGCTACTAAAACTTCTTTAGCCTTTTGTCGTTCTTGTGGAGACATATCAGCTCCAATATTTGCAAGGGCTTTTCCTAACTCACATTTTTGTTCTTCAGTAAGTCCTTCTATAGCTTCTTCTGGATTAAAACATCCAGCAATTGCATTTACAAGTGCTGCTGGGCTTTCTAAAGTAAGTAAAGCAGAAGCAACTTCCGCTGTAATAACTACTGGGTTGCCATTTGCGTCTTCTCTAACTTCAACTGGTATTTGTGGAGGAAGATCACGATATTCAAGTCCCGCTGCTGCAATATCTGATGCAGTTACTGGCTTTCCTTCTGCTGCTTGAATTAATGCATCTGCAACTAATTCTTTTTCTGCAATAGTAAATGTTCCATCTGCAGTTAATGCGTCAGAAAGATTATTAACCTCAGAAGATGTTATTTCTCCGTCAGACATTAATGCATCTAATACGGCTTCCGCATCTGATGCTGTTAAGTTTCCATCATTAATTAAATTTTCTAATACCGAAACAATTTCTTCTACAGTTAATGGTGCTTCTTCTGCAGGTGGCTCTTCAGCAGGTGGTTCTTCTGCTGGTGGCTCTTCTGCTGGTGGCTCTTCAGCAGGTGGTTCTTCTGCAGGTGGCTCTTCAGCAGGTGGTTCTTCTGCAGGTGGTTCTTCTGCAGGTGGTTCTTCTGCTGGTGGCTCTTCTGCTGGTGGCTCTTCTGCTGGTGGTTCTTCTGCTGGTGGCTCTGTAATTGGACCAAGATCTATTACGACTGGAGGATTAGCAACTAAATTTGAACTTTGAGTAGAAGGAATTGAAATTACAGTTTCAGCATAATTACTTACAGGTCCAGACCAGTTTGCAATTCTTATTGTATATGTTGCTCCTTCTTCAAGTCCTGTTAGCTGTATTGATTCTGGGGCTCCGTCAGTATTTAATGTTTGACCAGCATAAGGATTTTCGGCATCTGGACTATTAGCAATTACTTGATAAAACCAAGTGTTGGCTGTATATCCTGATGGAAGTTCTGGGGCTATAGTAACAGTTGTACCTTCAATAGTTGTTTCTGAAATAATTGGAGCGGGAGTTGGAATATTATTACTAATTGCTGTATTTAATTCTTGAGCATTTGTATTCAATGCTGTTTGTAAATTTGTTTTTGCAACAGAGGCAGTATTTATTGAATTATTTAATGATGATATGCTAGACGCAAGAGAAGCATTAGCAGCATTATTTACTGTATTCTGAGCAACAACTGGGCTAAGGCTTTGATTTAATTGAGTAATAGTTGCATTTGCTGCATCTACTGCTGCCTGAACTGATGAAGTATTAGGATCTACGTATGGAGTAAATGCTGAGCCCTGGCTTATTTGTCCCGCAAAACCTGATCCAGTATTTGTATCCTGTATTGGAATAATTGTTCCATTAGTTGTTTCTCTGTAATTAAATCTTGCCCCATTTGGTATTGGTCCAACTGCAGTTACATTTGCCATCCAGGCACCATCTGTTGGATTTACATCAGCATTAAATCTAATTTGAACCATTTGTGTAGAGGCATCTTGTTGCGGATATGGTCTTACATCCCAAGCAATATCTAGACTTGTTCCTGTAGTTGAATATGTAATTCCAGTTCCTGTACTCCAAGTTGTCCAGTCCCAACCAGCAATAGAAACAGATGGAGCATTTGGAGTTTGATAATATATCCAACCTTGATCTACGCCAAATGTTATTGTGGCATTAGATCCAACATATACGTTGGTATATAGAGTGTTTCCCATTAATAAATTAAATGGAAGATTCATTCTTATGCCAGCATCGTCTACCCCAGCCAAAACATTTGTAGTTGTGCCTATGGTTGCTTGTAAATTATTTACTGCTGTCTGAGCATTATCAATAGCAATATTTGCTTGAGTTAATTCTGTTTGTGCTGTTGCCTGTGCTGTTACTGCAACATTTCGTGCAGACACTGCTTCAGATACTGCTGTTTGAGCAGTTGAAGTATCAATATTATTTATTGCATTTTGAGCTGTAGATATAGTTTCTTTGGCATCTTGAACTAATTGTGAGCTTTGGTCTATTGGAGTAACTGTAAGATCTACTGCATTAATTTCAGCAGTTGCTGTATCAATTGCCGCAACGCTTGCTTGAGCCACACTAACCAGTTGGTTTATTTGGGATACTTCTGCAACAGCTTCTGCTCTTTCTGATTGAGCAACACTAATTGCGGCAGTTGCTGTATCTGTGGAGGCAATAGCCTGTTGAACTTCTGTATTAGCTGTCGCCAATGCCTCATTGACTGCTTGTTGAGCAGGGCTTACAACTACTTGTTCTGATGGAGCTGGAGGCTCTTCTGCATATGAAGTAGTTGGTCCAAAAATAAAAAGCCAGCCCACAACAATGAGGCTGGATAGTAGGTATTTTACCCTTCTAGTCAATTAGGTTTCTCCTAAGTAAAACAATACTTTTGTTTACTTAAGAATTATAACACAATGATCTTATTAAATTAAACTAGTTAACTACTTTGCGTTATCTGTTTTATAAAAACCATTACCTTTAAACTGTATGCCAAACCCACCGTAATGTCTTTGCAATCTCTTACCACATTCATTACATAAGTATATTGGCTCTACAGAAGTTATTGATCTTTCTTTTGGCACTATACTGTCTGGTGAACACTCACACTTGTACTCGTAAATAGGCATTACTTACCGCTCTTTTTTCTCTTTTCAGCTAAGGCAACAAAGTCTTTGACCTTAGTCTCTCCCATGTATCCCCACGCATAACCATCTTCAATCATCTGCTCATTAACTGACTTTGTATTGCCGTCAAGATAAACCCAGCCAAGTATTCTTCCATATTTCTCTGAACTATCTGGCTTTTCTGTCTTTACTATAATATCTTTGGCATCTTTAAACTTAGACTTAAGATATTCTTTTGACTCTAAGCCTAATGTTTTTTCAAGTTTATCTGTTGTTCTTGACTCTGGTGTATCAATGCCAGCTAGTCTAAGTCTTTGAGAATACGATATGCTGAAACCAAGATCAATGTCAACATCAATAGTATCTCCGTCCACTATCTTTGTTACTTGCTTAACTCTGTATTCAAACATAATTCTCCTTAATTTTGATGAGCAGTTTACAGTCATGCTCAGGACTATTCCAGTTGTTTTAAGTCGCTGTCTCCCCCGACTATCCTGGGCAGCGATGCCCATATCTGCGACTCCCCAGTGACGGGGTGCAGATCTTTATTATACTATTTATTTGATCTTGATAGTCTTTGGCTTTTTCTCTTCTGGCAAAATGCGTACAATATCAATCTTAAGCATTCCATCCTTTAGTTCAGCAGCCTTTACTTCCATATACTCACCAAGAGCCCACTCACGAGTAAATTTACGGGCAGCAATACCACGGTGGATAAACTTCGAATCGCTATCCTCCGTTTTTGATTCTCCCTTTACTGTAAGCTTGCCGTCTGCTGTTGATACATCAATGTCTGTTTTACCAAAACCAGCAACGGCTAATTCGACAACAAAGTTGTCTTCGTCTACCTTGATTACGTTATATGGTGGGTAATTTGTAGAAGCAGATACTGTTTGGACATGATTCCATGTATCTAGCGCCCTATCAAACCCAATAAAAAATGGGTCCTTAAAAAGGTCCCATGCAAATGTTGTTACCATTTTATTCCTCCTTCAAGCGAATAAGTTAATTTAGGACCCCTTTAGGGCATCCTAGGATAATTATATCATATTTAAAAAATCTTTTTTTTCTTATCTTTCATTTTTTCTGCGTCTGCTTCAGATGCATACAGGGCTCTTAGTTGGGCTTTAGCGGCAGATTCTCCTGAATGGCATCCTACTAATTCTCCGCTACCCTGTTTTACAACAGCGTACCCTTTACATCCTGCTACGTTTTGTTTAATTTCCCAAGGCATATTTTTCTCCTAGTCGTTTGGTATATCTTTAAAGTCTTTTGGATCTATTTCCACAAGACCTTTTTCTTTAGCTATTTTTTGTCCTTCTGGACTTAAATGCAAAGTTGCCTGTAAATTTTCATCATATTCAATTTCTACTAAACCAGCTTCATACAATTCAATCAAAGACCTATCAACATAATCAACATGGGACTGCCATAATTCTGGGGCTAGATCTTTTGCAAGTTCTTGATTTATGGAATAAATCATCTCTCCATTTTCATCCATGCCCTCTAAATTAACCACTCCTATCTCTAGATAATATGCCAACATTTCATCGTCATTCTTATCTTCAAGACTCATTTATGGTTCCGTCCTCATTTTTATCAATTGTTGTTTCTACTATCTGCTGAACATATTCAGAAAAGTGTTTTCTAATACTTCCTAGCGGTCTAGAGCCAGCAGACTTCCAGATTCTCTTATATTCTATCACATTAGCAAATGTAGTAGGGCAAAGTGGTACTCCATTATATTCTTTTAATACTGTAGGCAGCGGGACGTGTTTGCCGCAACACTTACATTCTTTTGCTCTTTCTTGATATATACTCATACTATTTCCATTCCGTCTAATACATCTGATAAATCCTTGGGCATTCTTGGTGGCCTTATCATGTTCATTACGATCTCGTCTTCTTCTTTTTCTCTATCCCACTTCAAAGAGCTGTAGGTATGTATGTCTATCTCTTCGTTGTTTTGTGGCCTGCTTCTACTAATTGCGTTATATACAGAACCGCAAACAGCATCAGCCAAGTCTTTTGATCCTTTTCGTGGGTGATCAACCCTGTCTCTCATAATTTTTAACTGAAGTAATTCGTCTATAAGCAATTTAATTGCAGGTCCGCTTAATCTATCTTCTGCAACGACCATAGCCATGTCATCGTAATGTTTTTTTGCAACTGACAATGTTTCTGTGTTAATACCATATTGTTTTAATTGCTGCATCATGTCGTGAGAGTTCCAACGGTCAAACGTGCAGACACGGATCTTAAAACCTTTTGTTCTAAGAGATAATATATAATCTTTAACTTCTGTAAAGTCTACAGATTTATCTGGAGTAGGTGTCCAATATCTAACTGCATCAACTTCAACAATAGGGGCAGGCTGTGAGTACGTGTCTGTTACTTTTACATTCACCCATTTCTGTACATGTGCCATAGAGACCGCACAATGGTCATGTTTTTGTGCAAGGTCTACGTGCAAGAAGTACTCCTTGTCTGGATCTGGCGCAAACCAAGTTTCAAATCTTCCAAACTCATCTACTGCTAGAGCCATATTGCTAAATGCTTTTTCAATTTTTTCACGAGACTTAAAGAATGCATCAATTGCTTCTGATGGCATACATGCAAATCTTCCTAGTGCATCTGGAGTATTTTTATAGAAAGCAACTTTAAAATCTTCTATGCTTCGTGTAGGATTAATTTCCCATGTAGGTCTACGCAGAGCATACATCCTAGGATATTTATAAGATAGGATATGATCTTCTTCCCATTCAATATCAAACTCATTACCTTCCGTGCCGTCTGGTAGAGTATTGTCTAATTTAAAATGATGTGTTCTTACTACCGTTTCTTTTTCAGCAACTACATCGTCATATCTTTGTTGGATATAATCGTTTTTATATCTTGGGAATGAGAGCAAAATAACTTTGCCGTAATCTGGGAAACGTGAGTCTACCGATGCACGATACATTTCATATATAAGACTTCCAGTCTTTGCCTGTTCATGACCAGTTGTATTCTCTACGCTAAAACCAGAAATTTCGTCAAGAATCACAACAATTACGTTGTATCCTTCCCAAGCCTCACGCTCTGAGTGACCTGAATGAACTGTAATATTTTTATTAAATTTAATTTCAGAAGCTTTTTCTGTGTATTTTCCAACAAACCAAGGGCACTTATCTATGCGTGTTCTAAACCCTTTAAAGAATACGTTATTTGCCTGCTGTGCGTTGATAGCAATATTAATAATATCAATAGAATCTCCAGGCGGCTTACCGTAATAAGATGCTGGATCTTTAAGGCACAATAGTAAATATACTATATAGGCTACTGATATGGTTGAGCAGTAATCTTTTCCAGAACCTTTACCTAACTGAGCAACAACCTCATTGGCTGTTTGCTTAAACATTCTAACGCCTTCATCTTCACCAAACAGTTTAACAAGGGTAGACTCTTTATAAATCTGAGAACTCTTTTCAATAAGAGTGTATTGATATTCAGATAGTGGCGGCAGGCCTAAATAGTCTGGGCTCTGTACAAATGTTCTTAGATCTACTGGACGTTCATCAAACTCTTCGCCATCCAGCATATCAATTAAATCATTAAAATTAAGATCCATTAAATTGACCACCATCCCTGAGCAGTAGCTTTTCCACTAGATATCCAATCCTTGTGTAGTCTTGCTACTTCTTTCCAATCAATTCTGTGTGTAGGCAGGCCACATTTTGGACACAGGTCTGTATCCATTTCTTTATAGACATGCTCACAGTACATTAGCCTCTTCTTCGTTTAGTATTACTGGTTCAACGATTCCAGTAATTTGCGATAATCGCTTTGCAACATCCATCTTACATTTAGGACATGCGGCTGTTACTTCTTTTAAAATCTTGACAAGGATATCTTGTTTGCGTTCTGTTTCTGCAATCTGGTTTGCTAACTCGGCATTATCTAACAAGCCCACTTCTTGCAGCATTCCAATTCTTTTACCTTCAATATCTGCAATTAATTTTAGGGCTGTAGCCTTAACATTTAATTGGCCCGCCTGATCTGCATCTTCTACAGTTTTCCACGCTTCTTTAATAAGCATGGCATAGTGTTGGTCTGCTCCTGAGATGGCTTCCTTAGCCCTTTCACGGGCCGCTGTGTCGTTGTGTACAACACTTTTCCACTCATCTATCAACTCGACCACTTCGGCTCTTTTAAAGCCTGTTACGGTGGCAATTTGGGTAGGGTTGTTTCCCTTAAGCAGTTCTGAGACTACCATGTTCATACGATCAAAGTGATCAGCTAATTCAATTTCGGACATATATTAGAGTATACTCTTAGTCGACTAAAAAATCAACTAGATTTAGCTATTTTATATAGAATTAGATATCCGATAAGGTCATCAATGTCATTATCTCCAGCAAATCCCTGGTTATTCTTTACTCTATTTAATTTATCATCAATGCGAACCTTTAACTGTTCTGTTGCATCTGTTGTAGAAAATATTCTAATTGGGTTCAAGGCCGAGTCTCCGTATGATATATTCTTATCAATAAGCATATGAGCAATCTCATGGCATGCCTCCCATATCTTTGAACCAGATGGGGCACCTACAGAATGTAAATATAAATCACTGCAATTAAACTCTGACACATCTTGAAATACTGGTTTTAACATCATACGTCCATTTCTTTATATAGCTGTTTAAGTCCACGTAGTGTACCTATGTCCATATATCTGCCGCCTGGTCGAACAGATTGAATATTTGTTCCCTCATCTATCCACTCTTGAATTTGTTTTCCTGGGTGGTCTAAACTTGGATCTATGTATCTTATCATATTTTTTCGGAATAGCATAGTACCCCACATATCTTTATAATCGCAATCTGAAACCTTATCCTTTGAAGCAATTACCTTATTATCATTTGAAACAAGTACTTGTCCTACCCTGCCTTTTAATTCTCCTAGGCATTCCCATATACCTAGTACCAAATCTGCGTTAGTTTCTTTCATCATTTCTTTATATATATTTGACGGAGCATTTAAAATATAAGTGTCTGGCATTCCTACCAGCACGGTATCATTGTATTCCCCTATCATAAACTTAATTGCATCAGACATGGTAGATGGTTCTTTTACAATTAATTTAATATTCATATCCATATTTTGAATAATTGGAATCCATTCTGGTCTAGTAGACACACGAACCTCATCACATACCTCAAGCATTTGTTCTACATGCCATTGAAGCAGTGATCTTTCATCAGATATCGGAAGGCAAAATTTAGGTATGCCTCCAATTCTAGATGCTTTACCTGAAGCAGGCAATACTCCTATCGTAGCCATTCGTGATCCCTTCTTCTCGATAAAGACCATTGTTTTGAAATTTCAAAATTATTAGTCTGCTTATATTTATAATATTCTTCATTCTTAACAAACGTCTGATGATTTATATTCTTTAACTTATCATCACTATTAATTGTTTGGCTTCCTACTTCAGGAGCTGTGTCAATAGCTGTTGATACTATAGTATTTTCTGGACAGAATCTTGCAACTCTTTCATGGAAATCATTGTCTTCAAAGTAAATTGGGTAGTAATACTCATCAAATAATCCAATTTTTTCTATTACATTTTCACCTACAGAAAAACATCCATATGCATCATTTGTAAGAATTAATTTATCTGGGCCACTTAATTTATCTATTTCTTCTAAGGCGCTATCTCCCCACCTAGTATCTGCAGAAGCAAACAACCAGTATTTAGAATGAGGATAACACTTTATTGCTAAATTCCACGAAGCAGATAACCCTAGATTTGCTGGCATATTTAAAACTTTAACATTTTCTTTTTCTGTTTTAAATCCTCCACCATTATCTATAATTAAAATATTATCTATTGAATAATTAATAGAGTCAAGCATAGACTCTAATAGATCGTATCTATTTAATATTGGAACTACAAGGACTGGTATACTCATCTTTTTTTAATTAACTGAAACTTCTCTAAATATCTCTGTATCGTCATAGCAGAGACCTTACACTCATCGGCAATCTCGGTTACCGTTTTCTTTTGAACTACATACCTTCTGTATAGCCATGTCTGACTTTGATACAACTTCATCGTTCTGTCAACACCTTGTTAGCATAATGAGCAATGCCGAATGCATCTGCCACATCAAAATCTGTTAAAGATAGATTATATTTTTTATTAAAATAATCTACAGTTCTTTGTTTACGCATATTTCTTAATTGAGTCTTATACCAAGAATCTGCGTATCCTGGATTCTTTACTCTGATAGCCGCCTTTTCGTCTTTGGTTGGGTTTTTATTTCCAATATATGCCTGCCAAGAACTAGGGGATATAGTAATAACGGAAGCGCCAGTAGACATGAGCTCAGCAATAACAACACCATAGACATAAGATAATTTTATCACGGCATCAGGGGATCTGACAAGTATTGCACCTTCTACGGCAATGTAATCACTCTTTAACTCATCTAACATAGAACTTGTTTTAATTTTAGCGTCATGAATCTTTTCATATATATCTTGACCAACAAAATTAATCTTGCCCCACTTCAATGGCTTATCATTTTCCATAAGACAAAACGCTACTGAATTTGTAGAAGCATCAATACCAAGAACTCTGCTGGCTTTTGTTTTTACTAAATCAGCTAATTTCATCTATCATTCCTTTTATCTTAGATCTTTTAGTAATATCTATTTTCTTTTGGCAAGAGGCACACAACGGAGTATCATTATATCTACTTAACTGTGCACCACATTTCTTGCATCCACGAGCAGCGCCATTCCTAATAGCCTTTTTCTCATAATACTTTTCCATAATTCTTTTGTTTGTTGCAATTCTGCAACATTCATCAGAACAATATTTTTGGTTATGAGTTTTAGGAGTAAACTCCTTACCATTTAAACACTCTTTGTTTGCACAAATCACAATTTTGGAACCTTATAAGACTCAATTTGAACAGTTCCAATTAATCCTGCATAACATTCTTTTTTAATTGGACAATATGTGCAAGGCATCTTAGACTTTGAGGCACCTGCTGGACGCATTGGAAGGTCGCCTTCCTTGAAGTTATCCCATACTTCACACATCCATGTAAAAGCTTCTTCTATAATCTCTTTGTTCTTATCATTCATGGACACAGGAATAACAATAATCTCTTGAGTATTTTTATTCTCATAAAGGAAGAATCCTTCTTTTGCATTCTTTAGTTTCATATATGTAAGTAGTTGAAGTAAATGATTTGTTGTAGGCTTCATCTCTGCCTGTCTTTGATCCCAGACCTCTTGCTTAGCCGTCTTAATTTCACCAATAACAGTTTCTGAATCATACTCCATAATTAAATCTATAAAACCACGAATTGGAGGATACTCGTTTACAATCTCTTCTTCTTCCGCTCTCCACTCTGGCATTGTTTTAATTAGATTCTGCAATCTTTCATGGGCTTGTGTTCCCTGTGCCATGTTAGCAACTGCTACCGCATCGTTATCATCAATAAACATAGCGCCACTAAAAGCCATATACCAATATCTTGGGCATGTTCCGTGACCATATCCAAGTGTGCTTGGACTAAATGACTTCTTAGTCATCTCTCCATCTGCACGTTTGGTATTACGATATGACTCGTCCAATAGCTGGGCAAATCTTTCAGGATCAAAATGCTTGCCTGCATGCTTCTTAAACTTAAGGTTCTTTACAATATCTCTACCCATTACTTGGCACCCATAACTTTTCTTTTCCTTTATTGTGATATCTAGCCATAACAAACAACAAGTCTGATAGACGATTTAAATACTTAGCAATGTTTGGATTAACATTTTCTATTTTCCAAACTTCACGTTCTGCTCTTCGAACAATTGTTCTTGCATTGTGTAATGGTCCTGTAGGTAAAACAAATGATTTCAACGGCTCTAAGTATTCATTGTAGTCATCAATTACATTTTCTAGATATGTCACTCTACTTTCAGATATTGTTATTGTTGGAGCACCAGCAAGCTCTGCCCCAAGATCGAACAAATCGCTTTGAACTCTTTCAATAATATCATTATACTCATCTGTTGCCATTCCAATAGCCGAATTGGCTTCGTCTACAGCACCTATGGCTTCCATTATTGGACTTGTTTTAGAAACTCTTTCATTATTAGCTGTAGAAGTTTGGCCATCATCACCAGTCTTTGTATAAATTTTACTTAATATAACCATTATGAACTGTACCTAACGACATACTTAAGTGCATCTACTAGTTTATCTATAGATTCTTTTGCTGAATAATAAATGTTTTTCTTATTATTATTTACAGTTCCAGCCTTATCTTTAGCAATTGTTGAATAAACTGAAGCCATCATAGAAAATTTTGTTGACATTGCTTGTAATTCTATAATTAAGTATGGGGCTTTGGCTGAAGGAACATCTGGATTCATCAACAGCTTTACCACAATAGCAAGGGCTTTATCTAGTTGATCATCTTTCATGTATTCATGTAGTTCATTGAATTCTGTAATAGAACTAATTAACTCTAATGTATTTTTATCTTCCGCCATTTTTAGCCTTATCTTTCTTGTCTAATTTATCTATGAATAGTCCAAAAGGGTATCCAATTAAAAAACCTATTGCAATTCCAGACAGTAAAAATATTTCCATCAGATAAACCTTTGAACAATACCGTAGCCTATCCATAGACCTACGATTCCCATTAATCCTGCAAATACTGGAGGGGCAGGAATAGGTAATTTAAATATACTAAACACTGCTCCTACTGCTGCTCCTACCGCTGTAGTTAAAAATATTTCTTTCATAGCCTTTACTTATCTTTCTTATGATTTACCTTGTAAGGGCCTAAGTCGGCCTTTACGGTACCATCTTTTCTAACCCTGACAATTCTACCATTTTTAATAATAGTTTTATTAAAAGGTATTTTGTTATTTGATCCCATGGTTATCCTCCCAAAACGTAATCAGTTCTTCTAGCATTGCCCATTCAACAATACCTAATCGGACTTTTGAATCTTCTCCAATAATAATCTTCAAGCATGGATGCATGTTTCTATTTACTTTAAATGTATCTGTGCATATCTTAGCCCAAATATCTTTATTTAATGTAAAAGAAGAATTAGCTTCTTTGTAATCTACTACAAAGGAGTACCACTTGGCATCACCTTTTTGATATTGCCCACGCCCAGAGTTCTTTTGAGCTTTTGCGCCATCTCTTTTTATTTCAGATCTTTCTGACATTAGTTAACCTTAAATGAGTTTTTATGACCATCTGGACATTCCCAGCTCATTGTAAGAGACATTGCATCCCAGAAATACTCTTCTGCATCCTTATCACATTTAGCGCAAGGCTTTTTGCCACCAAACTTTTCAAGTTCTACTGGCTTAATCTCTTCTTTGTTAAAGAACTCATTAAGATTTGGCACGAATTTCCTCCTGTAGTTTTGCAACTACTTTAGGGTTGTCACGAAGATACTGCACTGCCTTCACTCTTCCTTGAAATCTTTCTCCGTCTACGGTATACCAAGCGCCGCCCTTTTCAACTATGCCACACATTTCTGCAACATCTAATGTCTCGCCAACTAAATCTACCCCTAAGTTTTCTCCTTGATAGTAGAAGTCATATTGTCCTGATAAATTTGGGGGACCGACTTTGTTGTAATCAATAATCCAATTGACTGGTCTGCCAACTCTTTGTTCGATAATCTTGTCACCAACTTTAATGCCAGCTTTAATAGCATTAGCTTCGGCTTCCGAAGACCATAATTTAATAACGGTAGAGGAGAAGAACTTAACTGCCATTCCGCCCGTGGGTATGTGGCTAGCATGCATAGATCCAAACTGGTTTCTCTGTTGTGAAATGAGAATAAGTAATGTATTTTTGTTTGCATAGTTTAACATTTTGACTGCGTGAGTCATATCCTTTGCTTCTGCACCGATTTGCTTAGTGTCTTGCAAATCTTTTAATTCGTTTCCATCTTTTTCAAAATAGATTGCTGGTAGCAATGCCGAGATAGAGTCAACAACAATGATATCGACTTCTGCTTCCATTAACTTGGTTGCAACATCTACCATATCATTTACAGTTTTTGCCTGTGAATAAATTAATTTTTCTGAATCTACGCCGAGACTCTTCGCCCACTCTGGATCATAAGAATGCTCTGCATCAATCCAAGCACAACTCTTGCCTTCTTTTTGTGCTAAGGCCAACATCTGTAAGCAGAAAGAAGATTTACCAGCAGACTTATTTCCCCAAACAAGAATCTGTCTTCCATAAGCAAGTCCACCCTTAAGAGCAAGGTTCAGACCTATGCTTGGTGTTGGTTGCTTATCTACATTTACATCTACTGCTGATTGAACTCGTGCTCTTGTTTTTGGATCTAGTTTTGCTAATATATCGTCTAATACAATTTCCATTATTATTCTTTCTTCTCTCTGCTTATTATATCATTAAAATAGGTTGCCGTGAAGTCTTGGACGTTCTTTATTTTTATTTATTTTTGCGTCCAGTATTTCATCTAGGCTATGAAGAATTTGTTCTTCATTCCTCATTGCTGCGTACACGTCTAGTAATCGAATAATAACGTCAGCCATTTCTTCAACTACCTGTTCACTTCCTTTAGATTTTCTAATTGCTTCTAATACTTCAGTAACTTCTGAATGTACAAGTGCAAGTTTGTTTCCAATCTTGTCATGAGAATATTCTCCATCCCAAAACCCTTTCTCTCTTGCTGTTTCATGAAGCATTGCTGCTAATGCATCAAGTCCGTAATCGGCTAGAATTTCATTGCTGTTCAATTTTGTCCCTTAAACTAAATGTAAATGATGGGCCTTCCTCATCATAATCTATTACTAATTCTTTTTCTGTTGCCCCTGCATCTAAAAACCTTAGAGTAGGAACAGTTAGCTTTCCGTATTCTTCTAAGACAGCAACCAATACTTGGTTGATACTTATTGAAGTAACTAAGCCTTCTATGTTATCTGTCACTTTATCTCCTTAATATTTAAAGTCCCGTCATCGAGTTTCGATATAATGACCTGACATTTCATTCCCTCACGCATTTTAGCTAAGGCAATCTTATATAGACTAGAGAAAACAATTGCTCTAGTTAAATTTTTATCCTTATCAGATAATACTATATGTGCCATGGTTTTACCAGCCTTTGTTTTATAAGGTGTAAAATCAACAACTATATATTCTTTTTCTGCTAAGTCATATTCTTTTCTATATAAAAAGTCTACAAATGTATTTTTTGAGTCTGGGGTAATATCTTCAACCTTTACATATTTAGCAATTCTATTATCTCCGACCAAAATAAAATACATCTGGCCAGTCTCTATAGGGGTTTGCTCGTTATGGAATAGTCCTATGGCACCAGTTTCATCTACAAGCTCTACTCTAGCCCACCCAGTTCCACGCTTAATTGATTTAACCATTCCAAACATTACAAATGCTCCGAGATCGTCAAACTCAGATATTGGTCTAGCCTGAGATTTAATTCTTGGAGGAAGATCTAGATTAAATGTAGGTATGCCAAGATACTCGTAATAGTTTTCTTTTTCCTTGCCGTCTCTTAAGTTATCATCAAATGCTGCACCGCCGATAGCATTTAATGCAGATATTGCCCTGCTATTAATTCCGCTACCCTTTACCGAAGCTTTGTGAATAAAGTCAGCATAGTTTGCATAAGGTCTTTTCTCTATGATCTTATTTGCAATACTGTCTGATATAAACTTAACTTCGGCTAATCCAAATCTGATAGAATCCTTTTGCAATGAGAAATATATGTCTGATTCATTGATATGTGGTAAAAGAACTTTAAGACCTAGTCGCTTAGCCTCAATTAAATATTCCGTACGAACATCTTTATCGTTTTCGTTTTTAAGAATTGAAAACATAAATTCAAGAGGGTAATAAGTTTTAAGCCAAGCCGTATAATAACTAAGCATGGAATAAGCAACAGCATGAGAACGGTTAAAAGAGTAGCCAGCATGAGCCTCGAAATCATGCCATAAATGCTGGGCTTGTTTTTTGCTAATATGCTTCTCAGCCCCCTGTATAAACTTATCTTTGAATTGATCGAATTCTTTTGCATCTTTCTTCTTTCCAATAATCTTACGAACCTTGTCAGCTTCTGCCCAAGTCATTCCTCCTAGGTGTACGCAGGCCTGCATAACTTGCTCTTGATAAATAATAACACCATAAGTATTTTCCGTAAATGGTTTCATTATATTATGAACATACTGAACTGCTTCCTGCCCATGTTTTCTTTTAATGTAAGAAGCACCTACTGTATTCATAGCTCCTGGTCTAACCAAAGCGTTAGATGCTGCAAGGTCTTCGAATTTGTCTACGCCCATCTTAATCAGCAAGTTGGTATATGGAGTTGCTTCTGCTTGGAACACACCCTTTGTATAACCTTCGCTAAGTGTTTTGTATACCTTACTATCATCTAAAGGAATCTCAGAAAGATTAATTTGTTTACCAGAACGGTCTTTAATAGACTTTAATGTGTCTGCGATAACCGACAATGTCTTAAGACCTAGAGCATCCATCTTAATCAATCCTATGTCTGCAACGGTATCCATGTCATATGCAACTACTGGTATTCTTCCAGATACATCATCATCGGAATCCGCCCTAGACTCTACTGGTGCAAATTTTCTTAAATCATCTTTGGCAACAACTACACCTGCTGCATGTACGCCAACGGACCTAATCTTTCCACGCAATCTTTCTGCAAGCCATACTACCTCTGGGTATTTAATTCTAAACTCTTTAGTATTTGGTGAATCCATAAAGTCTTCAAACGTGTCTATTTGTTTTAATGCACGATTAACATCTGATAATGGAACCATAAATACACGAGCAGCATCTCTAATTACACCCTTGTCTTTAAAATAAGTGTAAGTGGAAATAGAAGCAACGTGCTTGAACTTCTTCTTTAGATAATCTTTAACCTCTTTGCGACGGCGGTCCTCAAAGTCTGTATCGATATCTGGAAAGTCATTACGCTCTGGGTTAATAAATCGAAAGAACAGTAAATCATATTTAATTGGATCCACATCTGTAATTCCTAGGGCATAGCATACAAGGGAGCCAGCGGCGGAACCACGACCTGGCCCAACCATAATATTATTATCCTTTGCCCAATTAACCATATCTGCTACAACTA
>Ga0214919_10003077_pt1 | contig 25612 bp, 33 predicted proteins | sample LL1503_MetaG_FD_177994 | JGI IMG/M metagenome (GOLD analysis project Ga0214919, IMG submission 177994) | Freshwater microbial communities from Lake Lanier, Atlanta, Georgia, United States - LL-1503 | ecosystem: Environmental > Aquatic > Freshwater > Lake | place: USA: Georgia | collected... | reverse complement strand
GTTAGAGTTGGCTTAACCTTATCCCACTGCTTGTCTGTGAGGGGGCGTGAATTAGGATCAGACTTTGCGGCTTTTGTAATTGCCGCATCCTCTTTGGCGCTAGGTCTAATTAGTTTCTTCTTCATATCTATCAATCTCACGGTTATTGGCTTTTCTCAAGCTAATGATTCTTCTGCTCACTTTTGTATCAACATAAACTACACAATACAACCGATGCCTCATTGGTGCCAAAGAAACACTACGAATTTCACCATAATCTTTTCTGTTATCAATCCAACTTAAAGCATCAGCCCAATCTAAAAATTTAGCCTCAGACAGAGATAGGCCGTGTTTGTGAAAATTGGTGCTGTCTTTTGTGGGATCAAACGTCAATTTCATTTATATTATTGTAGCTACATTAAATTAAGAAATCAATATATTAATGTAACTACAATAATTGAGAGGATGTGACACATAGAATTAGACATCCTAGGCCCTGGTCAATTCCGCCCCGGGCCACCAAAATCAAATAATGCCTCGCTTCTGCGGGGCATTTTCTTTTAAAGTAGTTGATGGCGTCTCTACCTACTTATTAGCGTAGCCGGTCAAATCCTATAGACTCAATCCGTCAATCAGGATTTTCTCACTCTCTCGCTAGACTGGCTTTAATCAGGCACCAACTTGAGATAGCTCGCACCAAACCAAAACATTTTTTAAAATATTGAATGTGCCCTAGAATTAAAGTAAAGTGTAGTTGGTTTCATTTGTATTTCCTCCAGTAGTATTTTAATAGCCGCCCCTCATTCGGGTTGCTTTTTTTTTGAGGATGGAGTACGTTTAATGAAGTGTCCTTTAAAAGGACGTTTTCTGATGAGGGGATATGTCATGCTTGGAGTGGCCAAGTGTCGATTTAAGTGACACTTATTGGAGCCTCTTAACTTGCAATGTCGTTTAAAACGACAAAAAATGGCGTATGATGACTTGATATTAAAAAGCCCGAAGGATAATCATGGAGACAATCCAGTCTAGATCGAAGCCTTCCTATAGTCTTTGGCAATTAGTTATCTATATGCTCAAGTTAGGTACTTGGGGTTTTGGTGGGCCGGTGGCTTTAGCTGGCTATATGAATCGTGATCTAGTTGAAAAATATCAGTGGATTACTGAAGCGGACTACAAAGAAGGAATGGCATTAGCCCAAATGGCTCCTGGCCCAATGGCGGCCCAGTTAGCCATCTATCTTGGCTATGTTCATTATCGAGTTCTTGGAGCAACCCTAGCGGGTATTGCTTTTGTCGTGCCTTCATTTTTAATGGTGGTTGCGTTAGGCTGTGCATATGTCGCTTATGGGGACTTGGCTTGGATGCAGGCAGTGTTTTACGGAGTGGGTGCCGCAGTGATTGGCATTATTGCGATTAGTGCTCAAAAACTCACTAAGAAAACAATAGGTAAAGATAAGTTGCTTTGGGCTATTTTTTTAGTCATGGTGGTCAGTACTGTTATCACTCAATCTGAAATTGCTTCACTGGTATTTGCCGCAGGCTTTATTACTTTGTTTGTTAAGGCACCGCCAAACTGGTTTAAGAGTGGTGGATTGAATAGTCTTGCTATTACTCAAGTACCCGCATTCACGAGCATTTGGGGTAGCTTTGATTTATCCTTGCTAAGTCAAATAGCCATCTTCTTCACTAAAGCAGGCGCCTTTGTATTTGGATCGGGCTTAGCTATCGTGCCATTCTTATATGGCGGTGTAGTTGTAGAGCATCAATGGCTAACAGAGAAACAGTTTGTAGATGCGGTTGCTGTAGCAATGATTACTCCTGGGCCTGTAGTGATCACGGTTGGCTTTATTGGGTACCTGATTGCTGGCTTTACTGGTGCCAGTGTAGCCGCTTTGGCAACCTTTATTCCTTGTTATCTCTTTACAATAATTCCTGCGCCTTACTTTAAGAAATACGGCAAGAACCCTAGCCTAGTTGCATTTATTGACGGGGTAACCGCCGCCGCTGTAGGCGCCATAACAGGTTCAGTCATTGTGATTGCTCAGCGTTCGATTGTGGATATTCCAACGGCTACATTAGCGATTGTGACCACAGCCTTGTTATGGAAATATAAAAAGCTGACTGAACCAGTCGTTGTAGTGGCGGCCGCTCTATTAGGCTTAGTGTTGTATCCAATATTTCATTAACCTACGAATCTAAATGAAAAAAATTATTTGGGTTTTCTTATTAGGCTTCTTTTTGTCTATAACCAGCATGGCTCAAGAAGATCGAAAGATTGATCAGGCTATAAAACATCGTAAAGCGTCTTTTACTTTGATGTCTACCTACTGGAGTCGGATTCTTCAAACGGTGGAGGGTGATAGACCATACGATGCCAATGCTGTAATTGCAGATGCCAAAAAAGTTGAATATCTTAGTCGCTTACCATGGGAAGGTTTTGTAGCTGGAAGTGAGCGAGGCGATACCAAAGCGAAAGACGATATTTGGCTAGACGAAGAACAGTTCAAAAAATTAGCCAAAGAATTAGAGGTGAAAACAACCAACTTAGTTAAGGTGGCAGATCTAAAAGATATCAAAAAACTCAAAGTGGCTTTTGAGCAGGCTAGGGATGTTTGTAGTGCCTGTCACAAAGAGTTCCGAAAAAAATAGGGGGGTTGTTATGAAATGGATTACAAGAGAGCGGCCTAAAATTGATCGCATTGCCTGCCCCTGGCTAATTCAAAGGTTTATCGATAAAGATGCTGAGTTCTTATATGTTCCTACTGGCGACGTTTTGCGATTAGCAGATGAAACAGGAGCAATCCCATACGATATTCCGAAAGTGGAGCTTAGCCATGTTGCAGAGTTATGTAGCTTTGATGCATTTTTAAAGAAATACCAATTAGTTGATCCTGCACTTGATCAATTGGCGCTCATTGTGCGTGGCGCTGATACTTCAAATCTAGATCTAACACCACAATCAGCAGGACTTTACGCCATCTCTTTGGGCTTATCATCCAATTATCTCAATGATCACGAAATGTTAGAGCATGGTTTGGTGATGTACGAAGCGCTATATGCTTGGTGCAAGAGTTGCCAGAATGAGACACATAACTGGCCACCCAAAGACTAATTCGGCCTAGAGAAGCTCAACCCCAAAGTTCTTCATCACTAGAGCAAATAACCCATAACAAATAAGAGTTAAAACTACGCTTGCCAACATTGTTAACCAAAAGCCTAATTTAGGAAGCAAGTATGGAAATAACAAGAACATTGGTAGCGTTGGAATCACATACCAAAAGGTGTAATAGGCATGATTGGCTATTTTCTCTTCAGGCTGGTTTTCTACATACAGCCACGCCAGAGTTAAAAGCGTCATCAGTGGCAATGCCGCAACTAAGCCTCCTAATTTATCGCTTCTCTTGGCAACCTCAGAAACAAATACAACCATTCCTGCTGTTAGAAGATATTTAGTAATGATCCAAGTCATAGAGGCCTTTAGTGTGATTGGTACGCTTATTATAGGAATGTCGTATAAAACGACAAAATCATTTAAAAGGCATAAAATAGAAAGATGAAAAAGTTTTGTATCGCTCTTTGCTTTAGTTTATTTGCCAGCTTGATTCACGCGGCAGTGATGCCTATTGATTTATCGGCACACCAGCCTCAGCATCAAGTTACTGGTACTGATAACTCAGCCCATCATTGTGATGAGGTGATTAGCAATTCTTACGACAACAATACCAATCAGCCTTGCCATGGCGACGGTTATCAGTGCTGTTTAGGTTTGGTAGTTATTCCAATGATGAGCATCGGGCTATCAGTCGCCTCAACCCATGCCCCTCCATCAACGGGCTCGTCGTTGGTTCTTCAGCCAATGATCAACTTCATCTATAAACCTCCAAAAGTCTAAGCTAATTTAGTAATACAAGTTAGTTTGATTTGTGACATCTAGTCACACTTATATTTTTGGAGAAACATAATGAACATGACTCATTACATGGAGTTATTGGCTGTTAATCAGCCTTGGAATTTAATTATTTTTATGGCCATACCGATTGTTTTAGCTGAAACCTTAGCTATTACGGAGTTATATCTTCTCTTTACTCGCAAGTTTGATGGTGCTGTTTATTACCTCAATCGCTTTTCTGGAATTGCTGTTGGCGTCTACTTTATCGGTATTATTTACTACATTGTTACTAACGCCATTATTCCCATAACAAGGGCGGGTGAGTGGAGAACGGTGATTGATGTAATAGCTGTTAGCACTTATGTCATCGCAGGATTACCGTTGATTTGGATTGCTCTACAAGAGTTGGGATTAGTCAATAAGGGATTAGATAAAATGGCTAAATTAAAGATTCATGCTATTTGTGTGGCTTTATTCCTAGTATTTGGTCATGTAGCCATGATTTCAGGAATGATGGATCCTACGATCTTGGGGTACCAGGCTCCTCATTCAATGGAGATGAATCATGTAATGCCAACTGAGCATACGGGTCATATGAAGTAAGTATTAAAATGGATTAGATATCCTAGGCCCTCGTCAACTCGACGCCAAGCCACCAAGACTTCAAAATAGCCCACTCGTTGGGCTTTTTTGGGCTTGGCCCCTATTTAGACGTGTCTTTTAAAAGGACAAATCATCTAAATGGGCATAGAATCAGTCTAATAATTATGTGAGAGGTAATTAGGGATAACAAAGAGCACTGGGAAAAAGTCTATGGTACAAAAGCGCCTGACTCTGTAAGTTGGTATGCCCCGCATCTTGAAACCTCTCTCAATCTAATTCATCGCGCAAGCTCTAACAAAGATTCGTCCATTATTGATATTGGTGGTGGCCAAGCAACCTTGGTGGATGACCTGATCTCCGAAGGCTACAAAGATATAAGCGTGTTAGATATCTCGCAGAAAGCAATTGATGTCGCTAAAGCTCGCATTGGAAAATCAGCTGATAAAGTTCATTGGTATTGCGCTGACATTACTCAAGCAACCCTTCCTCAAAATTATTTTGATGTTTGGCACGATAGAGCAGTTTTTCATTTCCTCACTCAAGAAGATGATCGAAGAAAATACGTTGAACAAGTGAGGTGTTCGGTTAAGCATGGCGGCTATGTAATTATGTCCACCTTTGGTCCGGAGGGGCCTGAGAAATGTAGCGGTTTGGATGTTGTTCGATACGACTCACAAAATCTTCACGGACAATTTGGTAAAAGTTTTAAGCTTATTGATAGCACAACAGAAATTCATAAAACTCCTATGGGCACAACCCAGCAATTCCTGTATTGCTTTTGTAGGATGGAATAGATTTTTAGGCATCCTAGGCCCTGGTTCGATTCCGCCCCGGGCCACCAAGAAACAGCAAAACCACCTTCGGGTGGTTTTTTATTTGAGTTAGCCTAAAAGTAGTTGATGGTCAGCTCACCTTAGTTCTAGCGTCTTATGTCATGACTCAGAGCTTCTAATCTAATGATCAGGATGACAAATCCTGTTTGACCGTATCTGCTATTAAAGTGGTCTTGTTTGGGATACCCCAGTTATGGATTGTCCTTTAAAAGGACATTTACATATTCGGTAGTGAGTGTCGATTAAATCGACGCATATCTCGCTAAAAGTAAAAATCTCATTAAAAAGTGTCAAAATAGTGCTAATAATTAAAGATATAAGTTAAATTAGCAAGACATTGAGTGATACTCAAGACGAAAAGAAGTCGTAATGTACAACGAACAAAAATAATTTTAAATCGAGACCCCATGACTGACACAACTGATTCAACAAACTTAGCAAGTTCAATGGCTAGATTTTTTGCAAGAAATGTTGACCTTTATCTTGGCATATTCATTTGTGGCATTTTAGGAGAACTTGTATTAGCTAAACATGCAACATGGTATGTAAAACTGATGACCACCCCGAATAATAGTATTCTCATAGGTTTTTTGTTTTTACCCTTTGCCCTAACTTTAGACGCAGTAATTTGCCACTTTTTAGGAACAAATTTTGGAAAATATATTTTAGGTCTTCATGTAAAAAAAATTGATGGAAGTAAGCCGACTCTAGCCGAATGGTTTAGGCGTGCATTTGGAGTTTGGAAGTCTGGTTATGCTTTCGGTTTTCCCTTGTTTAATTTATGGACAATGAATAAACAAAGAAATCTTTTAGATGAAAAAAAGCCAACCAGTTACGACGGTAAACTTGGATTTGAAGTTTTCGGAGATAAACTTACAACATATAAAAAAGTAAGAGCTATTGCTCTAGTTATTACTGTGTATGCATTAGTAATGTATTTGCAAATGCTTAGTCAGCAGTTCGATAAAAAAATAGAAGAAGTTATAACTGCGCCTCCATATTCTTGGCAAAACCCTATCACACGCAATAATGCCTTGATTAAATCTGAATGGAAATTTGAGGATACTAAAAATGATCAAGGACAAAATGTCTATACATTTAATGAAGTGACAGACCACGCAGTTGTGGTTTTTGCAATGGAAAGCACAACTCTAACAATTAATAACTATATTACTGCCTATCAAAAAAACACTTCTGAAGTCATGACATTTAATGACGGAGGAAGCTTTTCAGAAGAAAGGGGTATTAACACTTGGGTTGGCATTGGCACGATGAAATCTGTTCCAGATACAATGCTACGAGTTGAAGTACGACAAAATGGTAATCAATTTTGGCGCATAGTAACTATTCAGACTAAACCATATGACTTTACGCAAAAATTAATAGAAGCTTTAAAACAAGAGCTTTGGGAAACTGTTCGGTTTAAAGAAGATAAGGTGCATTCTTAAAATTCAACATCAGGGAGAGTAGGATGCTAGGTTATCTTATAATTTTTTCAGTAATAGGAGCTGGTATTAAACACTTCATTCCTAACGAAAAAGTCGCAATAGTTCTTATAGTGATCTTCTCTTTATTTTGGGGGTTGTCACATATGGCTATTTGGGGATTTGTCACACTAGGAGAATTATTTTTAGGTTATTTTGCTTATTCATTACTAAAAGCTAAGAAACAAGAGTAGTCAAAGCGTATAGTTGCTTAATTGTTCATACCCGTGTCATAACTTGTCTTTTAAAAGGACAAATTGAATTCAAGAAATAGATTACTAAACTATTATTTTTTTAATTAATAATAATTGCTATATGAAATAGGTTATGTTAGTGTAATGGGACTAATATATTGATATTAGAAAGGAAAGAAATGTCCAAGAAATTCTTGATACCAGTAAGTTTAGCGGCTACCGCTCTGATGGCGAATAATTCTGGAGCAACGATTCAAATCGAACCTTTTGAGTCTAAAAATGTTAATTCTGCTTCTCAGCCAGATTCAACGGCAATTCACGTTGGAGTAACTACTCATGTTATTCAATATTTAAAGGGTGATGAGAAGCATGAACTGTTTATGAAGAAATCAGATACGGGGTTAATTTTTGCAGGACATTCATCCCACGCATCGCATGGTTCACATGGATCTCACAGATCTGGTCGTTAAGCAGAAATGATGAAACGGTTTTAATCCCAGTATTTGTTGCAGTAAGTTTTTTATCAGATGGACAAGCGCAAGGCGAAATTATAGTTAATTCAAAAAAGGCAAATAGCTCGCCCTTAGATGTTATTTCTAATCAAGTGACTTTGCTTAAAAATGATTTAGTACTTAGGCTTGCAGACTCAAGTCTTATGAATAGCATTGCTATGAGATCGCATAGATCACATAGTTCTCACAGATCGCATAGATCTGGAAGATAGTAATGAGGGCTATTAATGGAAGTAAATTTAATATTTGATGCAACTGTATATTCATCAGATGCGATAAAAAAAGCCGCCTATAGAAGTATCAATAGGTTTGCTGTAAACATTGCTAAAGATGGCAATGATATCAAGTGCAGTCTAACCTTTAAAGACTCTGCAACTGAAATACAAATAAAATCCTATATAGATGAATTTAAGAAGGAAGTTCTTGATCAAGATTTAAGAGAGTTAATCAAGAAGGAAACGGAAGGCGTTAGAAACCTTATATTAGCCCACACATTCTCAAAAACAGGGTTAATAAAGGATGAGTAAATTTCAGCAAATAGAGTTCTATAAAAACAAGAAAAAAGAATATTCTCTATTGCCATTTCGCTTTGAGCCATTGAGTGGAAATAATTATGCAGTTACTAATCTGGCTGGAGAATATTTAACGATCCCAAGGGACGAATTAGAAAATCTTGTAAAGCACAAGCTAGATAGTAGTTCACCCCATTATGTAAATTTAAGGGCAAAACATTTTCTAACAGATGATAAAACTCAAATTGCTAAAGAGCTCTTATCGATCAAGTTGAGAACCAAATACAGCGTATTGAGTGAATTTACAGGACTTCATATTTTTGTTGTCTCACTTAGGTGCGAACATAGTTGCCCATATTGTCAAGTATCTAGGCAATCTGACGATAAAGTTAAATTTGATATGTCTACTGAGATTGCTGATAAATCAATCGACTTAGCATTACGCTCGCCCTCTAAAAATATCAAAATTGAATTTCAGGGTGGAGAGCCGCTTCTTAACTTTCCATTAATAAAGTACATCGTTGAAGCGGTAAAGTGTAGGGCAAGAGATAAGAATCTTAGTTTTGTTATAGCAACCAATTTAGCATTAATAAATGATGAAATTATTAATTTTTGTAAAGAACATGAGATCTTAATATCAACATCTTTAGATGGCCCAAAAGATATTCATAATGCCAACAGACCGAGGCAAGGAGGCAATAGTTATGAGAAAGCTGTAGAGGGTATTCAGTTGGTTAGAGCGCATCTTGGCATTGATGCGGTTTCTGCATTGATGACAACAACCCAAAATAGCCTTGGTCGTGTTCAAGAGATTATTGATGAATACTTAAAGTATTCTTTTACTGGAGTATTTTTACGCCCTCTTTCACCTTACGGATTTGCTCTCAAAACTAAGACATATGCCGCCTATGATGCTGAAAAGTGGCATGAATTTTACTTGGAGGGACTGGAATATATTATTGACCTAAATAGGAGAGGCGTAAAGTTTCGTGAGTACTATACCTCAACAATCTTAACAAAGATGTTTACAAGCCATGAGCCTGGTTATGTAGATTTAATGAGTCCTTCTGGTATAGGAATAGGCGCTATTGTTTATAACTACGATGGGTTAGTTTATGCATCTGATGAAAGTCGAATGCTTGCAGAAATGGGAGATACTACGTTTGAACTAGGAAATGTCTTAAAAAATTCATATGAAGATATTTTTCTAAACCCAAAGTTACTAGACCCAATAGAGGATTCATTTGCTTATAGCGTACCCATGTGTAACGATTGTGCATTTGAGACATATTGTGGTGCCGACCCAGTATTTCATCATGGTAGATATAAAGACTTTATAGGCAGAAAACCAGAGTCTGAGTTTTGTAATAGAAATATGAAAATATTCAAGTATGTAATTGAGCGAATGGAATCGGATAAGTTTGTAAAAAAATTGTTTATGAGTTGGGCACAACCAAATGCTTAAGTTACATGGAAACGCCATTTCTTATGATGTAAACCTCAGTCAGCGTAGGTTGTTTATTCTTACTAGGAAAGCTGGGTTGCCTAAAACCATGAAGGCAAAGTATGCATTTTTACTAGATAACAATATGAATTATGAAGAAGGATATGGAGCGTATATTAGTTTTGATGAGGTTAAAAACACAGGTATTAAAAACCACTTTCACTTACCAATCGAAATGAATTATTTGGCAGAGGGCGACGTAATAAAGATCGAGCCAAGTGGAGGAATTAATTCATTATTTCGCAAGAACTCCTCGCACAACACGATATTGCTAACGGAGCAATGTAATCACTATTGCTTAATGTGTTCCCAGCCACCTAAAAATATTGATGATTCATGGTTGATGGATGATACTATGGAGTTACTAGAGTTGATCCCGAGAGAAACTGTAAATATTGGATTTTCTGGAGGTGAGCCGACTCTTTATGGTTATCGCTTTGTGGAGCTAATTAATAAAGCGAAGTTAATGCTACCAAATACATCAATTGATGTTTTATCTAATGGACGTGCATTTAGTGATTTAATTTTTACTGCAAAGTACGCCGCTATCAATCATCCAAATTGTGTTATTGGGATTCCTATCTATTCTGATGATCCAGTAAGACACGATTACGTAGTTCAAGCAGAAGGGGCATTTGATGAAACAATACGAGGGATTCTTAATCTTAAAAAGTATCAACAGAAGGTTGAGATACGCATTGTTATACACAAACAAACTATTGGACGCCTTGTTCAGACATGCGAGTTCATAGCTAGAAACCTATTATTTGTAGACCATGTGGCGCTTATGGGGCTTGAGATGATGGGCTTTACTAGGGCGAACTTAGATCAACTATGGATTGACCCGTTCGAATATAAAGATATTCTCAGCGAAGCTGTAGATGTATTGAATAGTTATGGAATTAATACTTCTGTCTACAACCACCAACTTTGCGTTGTCAACGACGATGTGTTGCCCAATTACAAGAAGTCAATTAGTGATTGGAAAAATGAATATGTTGATCAGTGCAATTTGTGTATAAAGAAGTCTGAATGTGGAGGATTTTTTTCATCCTCTAAATTGCATAGATACAGCGATCATATAAAAGCAATAATTTGATATGTGGAACGAGAAAAACACAAATTCAATTTTGGTTGTGCTGACGATGATATTTATCGTAGTTTCTGGTGTGTCGATTCAGAAAGGTTACTTAACCGAAACTAGAAGCCACATGTCAATGGATGAGGATGATTCTGACAGGAACGAAAATAGCACGCCGAGATCGTTTGTATTGCCTGCTACCCCTGCCGTAGCAGAGGAACAAGAGCGAAAAAAAGCAGAAATATTGAAAGGTATACACGCTGATAAATGCATGTCTAAACTCAAAGATCTGGGTTATTCAATTGATGATTTTGATACTTCATTTAACGCAAAGTTAGTAGAGGCTATTTTGAGCTATCAAGCGAAATCAAAATTGAATAAAACAGGTCAACTGGATATTGAGACTAGAAAAAAATTAGGGTGCAACTAGATAATGAAAAAATTACTTATTACCTTAAATGTAATTGCCTCAATCTCGTGTATTGGATTGGCTACGAAGTTTATTGCTTTGCCATTTATAGGAACGCAAATCTATAAAGAGGATTACAAGACTTTAGTATTTCAATGCGATAACGTGATGCAGAACCACTTAATTGCCAAAAATAAGGTGAATGTAGATAAATCAGATGAATCCGTTAAGCAACTACATGCCGCTGAGATTGGGCTATTAACTTGTAATGACTACGATACTATGAGAAAAAAGCTAATTAGCTGGGGCTTAACTGAAAATGACCTTGCTCAAATTGGATTGGAAGCGATAGAAGAAAAAGCAAACGATGTTAGAACTTTTGTTAAAACCCATGAAATTAAATATTAAGACAACAGCCCTGATAGCCCTCTTGCTGGTAACTACCCATGTTGCCAGAGCTGAAAATGCTGAAGAGAGAATTATTAAACAGCAGATCAAGTCTGCGGGGTTTGTGCCTTCTGGCGATTTATATAGAAATCCAGATGAGAAGTTGGCTGATGTGGGTAAAGTAATATTTGAAAGTAAGCGATTGAGCTTGAATGGCAATATCTCATGTCAAACATGCCATTTAGACAGATTTGGTTCTACTGATGGTATTCCTATTGCGGCGGCTGTCGGTGGCGAGGGCGATGGCCCAAAAAGACTATTAAGTGGTGCAAAGTTACTTCCGAGAAATGCTCTGGCCTTTTGGGGGCGTGGAGCTAAAGGATTTGATGTTTTCTTTTGGGATGGTAGGGTTGATTTTTCTGGCTCTAAAAAGATTACTCAGTTTGGGTCAAATCTCCCATCAAATGATTCTTTGGTAACAGCAGATCATTTGCCGGTAGTAGAAATACGCGAAATGTTGCAAGAAGATGCTTTCATTGAAAAAAATAAAACAGAATCTGTAGAAAAATCTAAAGAAGTCTACAAAGCCATAGTCCAAAACTTAGTTAAGACTGAGCCAGAAGCAAGTAAGAAGTTGGCAAAAGAATTAGGTAAAGATGAAAGTAAGCTCGAGTACATAGACTATGCAAGGAGCTTAGCGGCATTCATTCGCTCTGAATTTAGGATAAAGCCATCAAAACTTGAGAACGTTATGGCTGGTAAAGAGTCATTTACTCCAGCAGAGTTTAAAGGAGCTAGGATTTTCTATGGCAAGGGCGCATGTGTTACTTGTCATTCAGGACCTCATTTTTCTGACTTTAAATTTTATACAGTCCCATTTCCTCAACTAGGTTTTGGAAGAAACGGGTTTGGTGTTGATCATGGAAGATATAACGTTACTTTCAACACAAAAGACTTATATAAATTTAGAACAGCACCTTTATTTAACGTTGAGAAGACGGGCCCATATGGGCACTCTGGCTCTGTTAGAACTATGGAGGAGGCGGTAACAGCACACTATGATCCGTTATCACTTATAGCCGTAGATAAGATGAAGCAATTTGACAGGTTTGAGCTATCTAAACGACTGGCATATAGCGATAGCACTACTAGAGTTAATTATCTAAGTACAGAAGAGGTCAGCCAAGTGGTTAGCTTCTTAAAAACCTTATCTTTTTAAAATGCGTTTTTGATTTATCAAATTTAAAAGTGTCCTTTTAAAGGACGTTTCATGAAGAGGTTGTCCAAATAAATTTCAGAAAATAAAATAGCTGTATGAAAATAGCACGCCACCCACAAAGTGACTAAGGTAATTAAAGTACCCTTCAGTCACCTAGAAGTTGTCACCTCACCACCGCAAGAATCCCAACCCTCAGCATTAAGTCAACTCAAATACGCCGAGCCCACAGAGCTTTCTCTGCGTGATGGCGAAGTGGTTATCCACCGCAGACCCGGAAGTTCACTTTGGCATTGCCGCTTTAGACTGCAAGATGGCTCATGGCATCGTCAGACCACCCGCCAAGCCAGTATTGAGCATGCTGTACGAATGGCCTGCGATCTTTACGATGAAACCAGATTTCGCCAAAGGCTGGGGCTTGCACAAAAGTCACCCACGTTTGCAGAAATTGCACACGCCACTCTCTACTCAATGCGGCAGGACTTGGATGTGGGTATAGGCAAGAGTGTCTACGGTAGCTACATTACTTGTATTGAGAAATACTTCCTACCTTACTTTCAGGACAAAAGACTGGAAGAAATAACCTATACAGACGTGCATGAGTTTGAAGTATGGCGAAATAGGCAGATGAACAAGTTGCCCCGAGCCAGTACCTTGATGAACTTTGCCAGTGCTTGGACTAAGTTACAGCAGACCGCAGTGAATAAGGGTTGGATCAGCGAGCGAGTGGCTATTCCTAAATTAACCAGCAGAGGGCTAAAAGCCACAACCCGCCCAGCTTTTACTCGTGAGGAGATTGATCGCTTGTTGGAGTTTATGGAGCCTTGGATTACTCAAGGCAGATTATCTATTGAGCAAGAGACTCGTCCACTGTTGAGGGATTATGTAGAGATGCTTCTTTATACAGGCATGCGGCATGGCACTGAGGCACTGGGTATTTGTTGGAATAATATTGAGTGGCATACACAAGGTGATAAGCGATATTTGCGTATTTGGGTAAGTGGCAAAACAGGCGGTCGTTGGTTGATTGCCAAACATCGGGCAGTAGATGTTCTCAAACGATTACACGGTAGGCAAAAGGCAGTCTATGACATACCATTTGATCGTTTATTTGAAACTCGTGCGCCTGAGCGAATCTTTGTCTTTGCCAATGGGCATCAGCCCATGCGTATTGATGGCGCATTTAAGCGATTGATGCGAGATAGTGGTTTGGGGTTAAGTCACGATGGGCAGATGCGTACTTTGTATTCTCTACGTCATACCTACGCTACCTTAGAGTTACTAGAGAACAAGACAGATATTCATACGCTATCTAAGCAGATGGGAAATAGTGCCGCCATGATTGATCGTCATTACAGCAAGCTGACGGCAACGATGGCGGCGGATAGGTTGGCTTAAGTTACTAATATTTAGAAAATCAATTTATTCATAATCCTCACACTCTAGATTATCGATATGCATATCGAGAATATTTTCTAAAACATCAGTATGACCTAAATAATGCTTAGGCTTATCCGAATAACGTATTTCACAAAGATGCCCCCATGAATCTTTACAGACCAAATCGAAAGAAGTTTTAATCCGCACATATTTCATGATCAAGTTTTTAAGATCCAATTGATATTGTTTTTCGGCATCTCTAAAAGGTTCAACTATTAGATTCCATTCGCAATTAATTTGATCAATTAAGTCTTTATTCATTTGTCATCTCCTTACTCAACGCTTGACGTCTAGCCAAGCGCCCTACGTTATGGGACAAGTTTCTAAATGATCCATTAGCGGCCTGAATAGTTGGTAATAGCTCATCATTAGATAAAGCTACCCCTGCTTCATCAGCAATAGATTTGGCAATATCCAAATAAGCATTAGGATGTGCCGCATTCATTTCAACTAAGACGCAACGATCAAGTAGACCCTTATCTAATTGGGAAACATTGTTTGTGGTCAGTATGAATACCCCGCGAGTCGTATTCAATGCTGATTTCAGACTTTGCTGAGCCTGCTTGGTCAAGTTGTCCACCTCATCAATGATGATGTAATTTAAGCCACTTGCATTGAAGGAACTTTTAGTCATGATTGTTTCAATCTTGGTCATGACCTGCGGACCATTAAATCCCTGTTGACAGGCGATAAAGTCAGCTTCCCAACCTAGCTCTTCCCCTGTTCTGCCTTTCTCAATTGCGTTAGGTAGCATGTTTGCAAGCGTTGTTTTGCCAGTCCCAAAGACTCCATATAATAGGATTCCTGATTTGCCGCAACTAGGTAATGCTTCGGCACCCGAGACAATATCTTGAATTCGCAACTTACTTTCGGGGTTGCCGAAAATGATGTCATCAATTGTTTGAGGCGCATGATTATTTCCTTTTGTTAACATTTGTATTCCTTTCAAATATGAATAGGGAACGCTCATAACATTCCCCTTGATTAATTAAGCAGATTTAGCAATGGCGCCATCTGCATCATTTGCCGCTTTGATCTCGGCCTTGGCTTTAGCTTCAATTTCTTTGCCAAGTGCATACAAAGATGTAAAGGCAGAGTTAACCAATCCGTCTTGACGCAGAACTGCATAGACACCAAAACTACCATCAGCTTGTTGCTCAGCTAAAAGTACGCACATATCGCCTAGGTACTGAGCATCAGCAACATGAGAGAGCAATTCAGACTGCGCATAGCCGATCGGTGTTTTGCCTTTTAGATTGTTTTTAGCAATTTCAGCTTTATCAGCAGGCTTGATGTAAGTAGCACTTTTACCAAGGCTGATTTCTTGTAAGCCACCACGCTCTTCTACCCATGTTGAAAAGTCAGCTATCAAAACCTTCTCTTTCATTGCCTGACGAATAACCAAAGAGTAGGTGCTAATACGGCGACGATCTCTTGATCCAAAAACAGCACGGACTACACGTGTTGCTAAAGGTAGAGCCTTTTTATAGGTATAACCACGATCTTTATAGAAAGACTCTAAAGATGTGCTACGTTGTTTAGCTTCTGTAATGGTTAATTCACCACAAAAAGCCAAGCAGTCACCTAATACTGCATATAAAACTTGATTACTTGTTCTGTAGGCACCTTGTTCCCAGCTAATGCGATTTGCTTCCATATTAGTCAGGGCAACGGTAGTGCCAACAGCAACGTTAGCTACTTTGGTTGTGTCCTTTAAAAGGACGTTTGTTGTAACAGGGGTTGTATCTACTGCGTTTAATAATGCATTCATTTTTAACTCACTTTCTGTATTAAGAAATATGACTGCTTGTTAAGAAATTTAACCGCTTGGCCATGTAATAACTTTAGTCTTTTGGGGTAAAATTCTCTAACCCATACAAAAATGATCTATTTCAGGCGTTAATAAAATGGTTAAATTTTTTGAACCCACTCCTACTTTTGGAACAAAAAACAAACGACTTGCTCCTTCCAAGCAAGAAGAAAGCCCCTATTACTGGTGGTGGGCGTATCTAAGGCGCAATAAAGACTATTTGGCGACCTGTGAAAAAGGTGGCAAGGGCAAGTACTCCAAGCTATATGCTGATTTTGGTGATGTGCGCGATGATGAATTCAGACTATGGTGGCGAGCCAAAGGAGTTGAATTATTTGCAGAGCAAATGTCTGTCTATAAATTTAAAGAGATAGATGGCAAAGATGAAGTGCCCAACCAGTGGAGTAAGGATGACTTCATATTCTTACAAGTACCACTTACCTATGACAAGAAGTCACTGAAGAAATATTTCAACCAGCTATTGATGGATAGGCATCAGCGGGGCAGAGGTCGTCCCACCCAAAAAACTAGATCCACCTCTGCCAAGTACCCACTGAATGGCACATACACGATTGCCAATTTAAGACTTTGCCTACAAGTCTATGAGAGGTATTTAGAAACGAGATCAGGACCTAACAAACTAAAGCATTGGGAATTAGCGGTTGAGATGCGGCTTTTGCCTAAAGACTCTATGCCAGACCCCAAAGATGATTACGCAGACAGGCTTGTTAAACGTAATCGCTTAGCCGCAACGGTAGGTCGCTATATCAATCAAGCAAAGTCAAGAATTGAAAAAGTCGCCTTAGGTATATTCCCTGTTGCTTGAAATGTCCTTCAAAAGGACAAAACCGAAAGTACATAATACAATTTGATATCCTAATAACAACTTATAAGCAAATATGAGGGGTTATATGGATTTCTATCTAAAAGCACCAAAGTGGAATGATAAAAAATGTCCACATAAAGATCCTTTGGCTAAACCTACGAAGACTAAAACTTTGAGTGGCGTTACTGTTATTAAAGTAAAAAATGCCAAATACCGGTTAGCTACATTTGATGGCATTTTTGCGGTGGTAAATGGCAGGGATATCAAAGTATCCAGATTAGGAAAGCACACTAAAAAAGTATTTTGTACTTGGTATGGACATAGCGTACTTACAGACTACCCAGAGCTAACCTTAGATCCAGTCAATACCGAAGTAATTGAAAATTACAACGGTAAGGTAGTTATAGATTTAGGTACTGTTAAAAAATAATCAAATAAGCTCAACAGCGGCTTTGAGTTGATCTGGACTGCTGTAAAGATAAGTTGCAGTAGTGCTGATATTTCTGTGTCCTGCAAGAGACTTCAATATATGAATCGCTGTGCCTTTATTGGCAAGTCCAGTTAAGAATGAGCGTCTGCCACTATGACTGCTGGCACCCTCTAGTCCCACAGAGCGGTATAGATAAAAGAAGTACTGAGTAAGTGAATTAGCTGAGAACCCTGCTTGCTTCTGCGTGTAAAACAAGGGTTTAGTTGCATCCCTAATTTTGAGCCTTTTGATGTACTGCGCTAATTCCTTTTGCATACGTTCATTTAGGTAAACAGTACGGGCGTGTTTGCCCTTGGTTTGATCGGGCATTAGGCGTACTTCGCCCTTTATGGTGCTGTCGCCGTTTAAAACGTCGTTTATGCGTAGTGCGGCTACTTCAGCTACTCGCATGCCCGCGAAGTGCGTTAGTAGCAACATGGCGCGATTACGTGCTGAATGCCTGCGTGTAGCAACGTGATCTAAAACTCTACGTAGCTCTTGTGGATTTAAAACTCTAGCTTGTGACATACGTTCTCCCTAAAATATAATAAAAACATAGCTATATTTTGTATTCATATATTCGGTTTGGTCGACCGAAAAATGCCAAAAAAGAAGCCTTTTTTTATCAATGATTTAGCTCAAAATATAAGACTAGTACTGTTCTCTTATATTTATCGTGGCATTTTCGCCACGATATTTTGATGACTGTTTAAAACGACCTACAAGCTACTTAAAAGGGTTTTGCTGGGCAACGACACTGAAAAAGTAGATTACTTAGCTAAGAAGCTATAAACATTAAGGAACTAAATTTTTTCGGAATTCCGAATAAAAATGTTGGCGAAATCGCATATCAACATCAAAATAAACTTTCTCTACACCATTAAATTTAGCTTTCTTTAACTCTTGGAATGCTTCAATAATCCCTTTAATTTGATGATTTTTATAACTCATCATTAAGCTGTACTGAGACATGTAAAGAGCTTTTGAATGTAGTTCATGGCATTTATTAAAAATATCAGCCATTAAATTTTTATAAACCAAAATATCTCTTTCATCATTTGTTTTTATAACTGGCGTTAGTAAAACTCGCCATTTTGATGAAACCTGTTTAGGTAGAAGAATAGTTTTTTGATTAGCATTTGCTTGATCGCATAGACGTTTTATTTCTTCTGATTCTTTATCATTAACAAACTTATACAGTTGACTAAATCCAAAACCATGATCATATCTAGCCGAAAGAGATACGCAATCAAAGTTAAAAATCTCTTTCGTGGGCTCAAAGTCACCAAAAATAATACTTAAACCATTATTGTCGCAGTCGCATATATAAAGACTTTCAACCAGAGGCTTGTGAAGGCGAGTCCAATCTTTTGATTTTTCAGTTTTTACTAAACGAATCTTGTCATAGATAGATTGTCCATCTTCCAATATATGATAAATGTCTGCGCCTTTATGGATTAATTTATCAAAGCTACCAACATCCCTACGTTTGATAGCATCAATCAAATCAGAAGTTACTTTGTCTAGATCCTTAAGTCTATTTTCAACCCCACGGATATTATTTTTAATTCTATATTCTTCATTCTTTAGTTTTTTTAATTCAGCAAGCGTAATGTATTCATTTAGAGATTTTGCATCATCGAAAGCATCCCAGCCAAAAGGAAAAATACTTTTGTTAGTTCTATTTTTAAATATCCAATCAACAATCTCATCGTATTTGCTTTTTTCACAATTTAGATCACTGAGTCTGTAAAGTAAGCATGGAACAGGTGTATTAGTACCGAATGTGAATTTGTCGACGGCACCATCAAGCTTGGTGAATACCTTTATTAAGGTAACTAACTCATCCTGATGCAACGAAAATAAAAACTCTTGATCAAAACTATCTCGTCGAACCCAGTTAATTAGATTTTCAATTTGTATAAGTGAGTCGCAAAAAATACTATCAATTTTTAACAACTCAATAAGTTCATCGAAATAGCCTTTGTATGCTATGTCAACCAACTTATGCAATGCCGTCTCAAGTAATAACTTATTCATAATTAAATTTAATGATTTTTTCTAATTACATATTGTCTATTAAATCATGGTTGAATGGCGAATACATTCGCCAGTGATTTCGCTTATCGCTCATCACACTTTTCTTTCTTATGATTGATTTTCGCTAGATTCAACCTACACTGAGCCTTAAGCAACAGGCTCAGTAATAGAAAAGGACTTTCGCTGAGTTCTTTACTACACCACTTAAGGCACAACCAGTTTGGGAAGGGCGGTTTCGCTATCTCCTTTTACGTGCGGCTTAAAACGCAACAATGACAAAAGCAATAAGTGGCTACCTTTATCTTGTTTGAAAGTTGCTGTGTACGCAGGGCTTTCTCGTGATCCATAAAACTATGTTTTATGATCTTTGTGCTGAATTACATTCTTGAGTCAGTTGGGTAGCAAGATCCAACGGCATCCTATTGGTTAGTGACTGCAAGTCTCTGCTACTGCCCAGAATTTCCATGACTGTGACACCAATGTCCAGCTTTAGGGTGACATAACGACTGGGTGTCACGGCCCTTGTTTCAGTAGTAATGAGTGATGGCATACAAAGCCTTCTTTTGCTTTGTCGTCATAGTTATTTAGTGAAACCTAATAAAAGGAGACAAGATCTGGTTCAAATCATTAGATCTTTGTGGCTTTTGGCAAAAAGAGGTTGTCCATCCAAAAACTCTGACCATAAATTAAGTGTGCCCATTAACTTATAGGAGAAAAAGATGAGCACATTAAACAGTTTGAAAATGGTTAATTCAAAAAAGCCAACAGCAATACCGCCAGTACTACATCGCCGTAATAAATTAGCGAATAAAGTCTGGGAGCAGATCCAATTAGCTAAAGCCAGTAAAGAGGGCGGCACGTTTACTGTTAAGAAATTCAAAACAGTTAAAGATGTCACTGGTGCACGTAAAACCATTGAACATGAAAAACGCATTCGTCAGTGGTGGTTCGTCGCTATGGATGGCAAAGTTTGCTTAAACATTCGCTACGGCGCAAAGATCATTGAGTTTGCTAAAGGCAAAACTGCTGTTGAAGTGAATTCAGCAGAGGAGCTGATTAAAGCCTTGGAGATTATTAAGGTCGCCGTAGAAGCAGGAGAACTTGATACTCAAATTGAAGCCGCGAGTGGCGCTGTACGTGCGGGGTTCGGTAAATGAAAAAATTCATTCTATGGGTGCGATTAAATTCACTGCAAACAACTAACACATTCATATATGCATCTAATGAGCTAGAGGCTAAATGGTTGGGTGAAAGGCAGTTTGGACTTGGTAACGTTTTAAATTACTCAGAAGTAATTGAATGAGGAGTTAGGGGCTTAAATACTTGATGCGCTTTTACGAAATCAAAACCATCAAACCAATTAAGCCCCTTTCGCTCACGCAGGCAAGAATAGCCGCCCTTAAGCGAAACGTGGATTCTGCTAAGCAACAATTAAAGCTGGAAAAAGATCGCCAGCATCATCAAAAGGCTATCAAGCCGATCACTGGCAAGCCCTAAAAAAATTACCGCGCAATTTTTAACGCCAGTGGAGATCTCGGTCCCTGGTGATTTAATCTAACCCCACCTCGTATTCGTAATAATTCTTATTCTGACAATCAGGCGATTTGAGTCAAATTCAATGGTTTTTTGGCGGTTTTATATTAAAAATTAAATCTTTTATTCGTGGGGATGAGAGGTATAGCGAGGATGGATTTATTGGTCACATAAATCCGTATAGAATTTATATTAATTACTTTTTATTGGAGCCCGAAATGGCAAAAGCACCAGCTAAAAAACCTAAACCAGTTCCCGCAAAAAAACTACCAGTTAAGAAAGTTGAAAAGAAGACTGGTCCAATCGACTACTTTAAATATCCATTTGAGGTTTATTACAGCGATGAATTGCCAGTTACCTCTATCGATTTAAAGTCCGATGTAGATAAATGTAAGCGGTTTAAAGATATCAAGATCGCACACATGGAGCAAGGGGGATCTTATGGTGTGGTCTTTTTCTGTTCAAAAAACAAGGGTCCAGAGCTGTATTGTGCATTAACAAATAGTCATGATGAAATGGCTCCCCCATGGTATTCCGTTGAAGAAGAGGAAAGCACCGACTTTAACTATGGTTGCGATTATGCGATCAAGATTGAAGGAGGCGAAATCAAATTCGTTGATCCGACCGATGAGCAAATGGATGAAGATTCAGAAGAGTATCTTGACCAAGATGCAATGATTGAATTCTGCTATGGGTTTTATGGCTACCATATTGAGGATTCCGGTCCTGACTACATAATTCTTGATGCACTTGATACAAAGGTCAAGATTGATCTAGAGGGATACGCATTGGATGATGATGGCGAGAGAATTGAATCACAGCGCATCATAAATGTAGATGAATTAGACGGGGAGAAGTACGAGGGTTATGAAACTCGTAGCTTTTATGAGGCTAAGCGAGAGTGGATTAAATCAGTATTAGAGAAAGATTTTCCAAAAGATAAAAAGCTATTTTTATCACCGAAATCTCAATAGTCCTTTAAAAGGACAGTTCAATTAAAGATCCCTGTGTCAGTCGATGTCGTTTAAAACGACGCTGACTAAGCTATTTTTAAAGGATCCTGGATTTAGGTTTCCCGTAACCAAATATTAGTGTTATCCCCTAGTTGCATAAGTGATTGAATTCCATATAAGATTTATTTCCATTCTTCATTTTGGTGCATCGTGTACCCAGTCGATATTCGCTCAGCCAAGCAAATTGGTAAATTATTGAGAAGCTCTCGTGAGGCTCAGCGAGCTAATCTTCAAAATATATCTAAGCAATGCGGCTTAAGCGTTGCCCAATTAGTTCACATTGAGAATGGCAATCTTTTTGCTTTTGAAAGTAACTTAGAAAAGATCATGGTTTTTTCCAATGTCTATGCTCAGGCATTAAATATTGACATCAATACTCTTAGCGAAGCCCAATCAATGGCGCCAACAAGAGATGTCGAAGCACCAGTAGATCGTCATATACCCAGCTTTTTAATCAAGCGTTCCTAGTTGTTTAAATTTATTGTGGCTCAGACCAGCTTTAAAAAAGATTAATTTGTGATGTATTGGAAGATCCGTTTTAAGGTTAATAAATCGGCCGATAGCCCGATTTCAACAATTTGCATAGACGCTGACAGATTAAGAGAGGCCTGCTTGGATGTTCTCAGCATCTATCGCAATGCAATCATCTTAAGTTATCAAGAAGATGGTGGTGAAGTTAAAGCTTTTGATTTGTCAGATATTGGGTTTCAAACCTATCCAGTAGACCCCAGCATGTTCTCAGTTGCTAAGGAATAAGGAATATATGAGTATTCCGAATATTCTTGGCGAGAATTTTAAAAAAGCTAGAGAGGCACAAGGCCTATCTATTGCTGATTTAGCAAGTAAGGCTACTCTTTCACAAAATCAAATTGAACAAATTGAAAATGGTAAAAATAGGAGTTTTTATACAGCGGCAATCAAATTTCAAAGTGCTAAAAAAGTTGCCAAGATATTAGGGCTTTCGGATGAAGAGGCTTTTGAAAAGAAAAAAACTAATGACAGCCAACAAATTCCATTTCAATTTCCCAGAGACAGCAATACCAGAAGTAGTTGAAAATATCAAAACTGAGATAGAGCAAAAGTCGCAGGAAGAAGCCAAAATCGTTTCTTTTTCTGATGCCGAGCCTGAGAAATCCTCAAAAATTAAAAAACAAATGAGTGCAGAGTTAGAGAAAGTGAGCTCTATTGATTCTCATTTAGAAGAGGTCATTGCTACAGTTCAAACTGGGGATGATAAGGTTCGGCAAAAGACAATCTCATATTCCAAATTTCTTATATATCTTGGGAGTGCCGTTGCTTTGGTTTTTGCAGTCGCTCACTATAACCAACAATCTAAAGAGGCGAATAACAATCGCATCATAGCCCCAGCACCACCGATACAAACTCAAGAGCCAAACCAAGCTGATGTTATTAAAGATAATGCGCCAGTAGAAATGGCTAAGACAACACCTTCAGAAATAATTGCTCCAAAAGAAGTCCCAAAGCCAACAGCTAAAGTGATCACCACGATTGCAGAGTGCTCGGGATTGTTTTCTAACCCTGAAAAATATACCCCTCTTACAGCCAGTAAGATTGGCAATCAAGTCTATGTGCAAAGTAAATCTGAAGCCTCAATATGTTTTGAGGACGCAGACGGTAATCAGCAAAAAAGAGATTTAGCTCAAAACGCAGGCGCCAGTTTTTATGGCAAAGCCCCATTTAAGTTGGCATCAAATAACCTTGACCAATTTGATATTTTTTACCAAGGATATAAGGTCAAAGCAGATTTATCTAAAAAGGCGATAACACTTGTGGAGCGAAGCGTCGATTAAATCGACGCTTATAGAAGTGTCCTTTAAAAGGACATTTCTTGCGTGGGGTACCCCGATCACGACAGGGAGTCGTCATCCCCGCGTCAGTCAAATCCCCATGACACCACCAAACAGTCTTGTAATCCTTGTGTGGGTCAAAATAACTCAATCAAATCAGTCTCATACAAACACCCAAGAAAGTCGTGTGCACAAAGTTTGCCTCTGGTGGGGTGAACCTTTTGAGATCTAGCGGGAGTTAAGTCTGGGGGACAGAGCTGAAAATCCTTGTGTCGGTGGTTCGATTCCGCCCCGGGCCACCAAACTCAAATAATGCCCTGCTCCGTGCGGGGCATTTTCCTTAGGTCGGGCGGGATTGGCCGCCATTTGTCTCAGATATCCCCATCAAGAACTGTCCTTTAAAAGGACAAATCAAGTTAGCATCCCTGCGTCAGTCGATGTCGTTTTAAACGACATTACATACTTATATATACGTATGTATAGAAACCTTACTTCTTTTGATTAAGTTTGCCTGAGCTCCATATGTTTGATTGACGTTGACCTTCAGCAACGATGCCGTCAATAGAGTCTTGGGGTAACTGTTTAAGACATTCAGCTAATGCTTCTGGACTCTGCTTATCGGCAGGCAGATTTCTCTTGATTTCTTGAGGCGACTTACCATCCCAAGCAAAAGGATTAATAAATGCGGGTGGGTCAGGTAAGCAATCATCTCTATAGACTGGCGCATCATTTGTAGCGAATGGAGTAAAGGAAATGGTTCTTTCAAAAATAAGTGGCTTACCTGTTGGAGTAGGTGGCAGAGCTGGCATAGACTTCATTGCTTTTCTCGCCAATTGCTCTGCTTTGTCCGATGTTTTCCAAAGCGTCTCTACATTAACAATCGAGCCATTGGGCGCAATTTCAATTCTAAATCTCACATGTCCTTGATTGGGTCCCTCAGTAGCGGTCCCCATCATGCTTCGCACTTGCTGACCAAAAGAGTGGCGATATCCTTTGCTATTTTTTAGCGTGTACTTGGATGCGAAAGCCCATTCTTCAGCTGTTGGGGCAGATGGTGCTTCCATGGATGCCGGTTCTTGATTGCTACTAAGGCTGGAATTTAAAGCGCTATTATTTTTAGGGATGGGCTCTTCTAAGTAAGCCTCGATAATTTCTAGATTTTTATCTTGAGGTTTTACAAAGGTAAAGCCTTCATATGTTGCCCATAAGATGATTAGACAAAGATGAAGGGCAATGGATAGCCAGATAGCGAGCGAGCGGCTAGGCTGATATTGCTTCATCAGGATAAGGACTGGGCATCTTTGGTTAAGTTGGTGGCATTGGATTTATCCTTATATGATGGCATAGATACCCTACTGGGCATCTATCCTTGTCCGGTCATGCGTCACTTAAATCGACGCTCATACAGGGTCGGCACTTGGAATGTCGTTTTAAACGACAAAAATACAGCGGCGTATGATGAATGTATATTTAAGAGCCTGAAAGACCGCTATGGAGACAGCCCAGTTAGATTCAAAACCAAGTTACAGCCTTGGGCAATTAGTCATCTATATGCTCAAGCTCGGCACTTGGGGCTTTGGTGGTCCTGTAGCTCTAGCGGGCTACATGAATCGTGATCTCGTTGAAAAATATCAATGGATTACTGAGGCTGATTACAAAGAAGGTATGGCTTTAGCGCAAATGGCGCCAGGCCCAATGGCGGCTCAGTTAGCCATTTATCTTGGTTATGTTCATTACAAAATTCTTGGAGCAACTTTAGCTGGCATTGCTTTTGTGGTGCCATCGTTCTTAATGGTGGTAGCTCTAGGCTGGGCATATGTTGCGTATGGAGATTTAGCTTGGATGCAGGCAGTTTTTTATGGAGTAGGCGCCGCAGTCATTGGCATCATCGCGATTAGCGCCCAAAAACTCACTAAGAAAACGATTGGTAAAGATAGGCTACTGTGGGCAATCTTTGTAGTGATGGTGGTAAGTACCGTTATCACTCAATCTGAAATTGCTTCACTCGTCTTTGCCGCAGGCCTAATTACTTTATTTGTTAAGGCGCCACCAAAGTGGTTTAAGGGCAGTG
>Ga0214919_10003076_pt1 | contig 25623 bp, 23 predicted proteins | sample LL1503_MetaG_FD_177994 | JGI IMG/M metagenome (GOLD analysis project Ga0214919, IMG submission 177994) | Freshwater microbial communities from Lake Lanier, Atlanta, Georgia, United States - LL-1503 | ecosystem: Environmental > Aquatic > Freshwater > Lake | place: USA: Georgia | collected... | reverse complement strand
TAGCGGTTGTTCAAGGCCAAGATTTTGATCGGCGTGTTGTATTGCAAACAGGTGGAGAGTTCCTGAATACACATCTGTACAGAGCCTTCGCCCGTGACGCAGAAAACTTCGCTGTCTGGCTTAGCCAGTTTGATGCCCATGGCGTAAGGAATGCCCACGCCCATGGTGCCCAATCCACCGGAGTTGATCCATCGGCGTGGCTCGTCAAAGCCGTAATACTGCGCGGCCCACATTTGGTGTTGGCCTACGTCAGACGTGATGTAGGTGTCAGTGCCCTTGGTCATGTTGTGCAAGGTTTCGATCACGAACTGGGGCTTGATCACGGTTTGGTTACCGCGGTCGTACTTCAAACAATCGCGACTACGCCAGCCCTCGATGGTTTCCCACCAACCGGCCAAAGCCTTGGCATCTGGTTTTAGTGCGGATTCTTTGATCATGTCGATCATCTCGACCAACACGTCTTTGACATCGCCGACGATAGGCACGTCAACCTTCACACGCTTGGAAATACTGGAAGGGTCAATATCAATATGGATGATCTTGCGTTCGTTTTGCGCGAAGTGCTTGGGGTTACCAATCACGCGGTCGTCAAAACGGGCACCGACGGCCAACAACACATCGCAATGCTGCATGGCGTTGTTGGCTTCGATGGTGCCATGCATGCCGAGCATGCCAAGAAATTTAGGTGAACTTGCGGGATATGCGCCCAGTCCCATCAAGGTGTTGGTACATGGATAGCCGAGCATGTCGACCAAGGTGCGCAGTTCTTGCGACGCATTGCCCAACAACACACCACCACCGGTGTAGATGTAAGGACGCTTGGCAGACATGAGCAATTGCAAAGCCTTGCGGATTTGCCCGCCATGGCCCTTGCGTACAGGGTTGTAAGAGCGCATTTGCACATCTGCGGGGTAGCCATCGTAAGGAGTTTTCTTGAACGACACGTCTTTAGGAATGTCCACCACCACAGGGCCAGGACGACCGCTACGCGCAATGTGAAAAGCCTTTTTCATGACCATCGCAAGATCGCGCACGTCGCTGACAAGGAAGTTGTGCTTGACGATAGGACGCGTGATGCCCACGGTGTCGCATTCTTGGAAGGCATCCAAGCCAATCGCATGCGTTGGCACTTGACCGGTGATGATCACCATGGGAATGCTGTCCATGTAGGCCGTTGCAATGCCAGTGACCGCGTTCGTAACGCCAGGCCCAGAGGTAACCAAGGCAACACCCACATCGCCAGTGGCACGCGCATAGCCATCAGCAGCGTGCACAGCTGCTTGCTCGTGTCGCACTAAAACGTGTTTGAAGGTGTCTTGCTTGAAAATGGCGTCGTAAATGTAGAGCACTGCACCACCAGGGTAGCCCCACACAAATTTGACGTTTTCTGCTTGAAGTGCTTTGACAAGGATTTCTGCCCCCATCAAATCTTTGGATTGCCCACTAGTAGGGGCGGCGGAAGTCTTTTCCGCGAGTGTTTTTTCCATCTTTAACCTTAGTGAATTTCTACAATGAAAAACCTGGGGTGCTTCTTCACTTACTCTTTTGGGGCAGTGTCGAAACTTTGGACCTTCAGCCATGGACGCATATGTAATCGCGCCGGACCGAGACCCGTTTGCCATTTTTTTGTCGAATTGCAACGCGTATTATCGCATTTCTTGCCACGAGTTCATACCAAATGTCTAAAACGCAAGGCCAATGACATAATCTCGCCCGAATCTAAACCACGGTATTTTTTTGAGTGGCCACCGACAAAGAACTCTCTGACTTTTTGCAAAGTGTTGAAAAACGAGCATTTAAACGTTCGGTTTATCACGTGCGAGACGATGAAGTAGCACTTGATATCGTGCAAGACAGCATGATGAAGCTCGCTGAACATTACAGCGATAAGCCTGCCAACGAGTTACCCATGCTTTTTCAACGAATTTTGTCCAACACCACCTTGGACTGGTTTCGCCGTAATAAAACCAAAAAAGCGCTCTTTAGTAACTTCAGCGACTTTGAATCGGGTTCGGACAATGACGAATTTGACATATTGGAGTCATTGACACAAAACGATAACAACCCCAAAGTACAAAGTGCTGAGGAAAACTACGCCAGTGTCGAAAATTTCCACGATATTGAAGATGAGGTACAAAAATTGCCTACACGTCAACGAGAAGCCTTCCTGCTGCGTTATTGGGAGGACCTAGATGTCGCAGAGACGGCTGCGGCTATGGGATGTTCAGAAGGAAGTGTTAAAACACATTGCTCTAGAGCAATACAATCACTACATAAGGCGCTCTCTGCGAAGGGAATCAAACCATGACAAGATCAGACATTCACACGAAAGAAACCATGCAAAACCAATTTGGTCTTCGTATTGCCGCGCATTTAGATGCCGCAGTGGCTGATTTGCCCCACGATATCAGCGAACGCCTGCGCGCAGCGCGCACCAGGGCAGTGGCCGCGCGCGCCGTATCGGTGCAGACCAGCACCCAAACAATTGTCCAAAACGGTGTTGCCATGCTAAACGGCGGAGATGAAGGCCTCAATATTTGGAACCGCATTGGCTCTTTCCTCCCCTTGATCGCCCTAGTCGCTGGTTTGGCCACCATCAAAAATTTCACGGACGACGACCGCGCCAATCAATTGGCCGAAGTCGACTCCGCCTTACTGGCGGATGACTTACCACCCTCCGCCTATGCTGACCCTGGGTTTTTACAATTCTTGAAATTGCCGACTTTGACCGAGAAACAAGAGTAAATCGAACGAATGCGTCGCTGGAAAACTTGCATATTTCTTAAAAATCTTGCGCCTATCCTTGTTTTAGGTGGGTTTTTTCTTTCGCTTCCCAGCACCTCGGTATTTGCACAAGACACCACCGTTTTAGAAAAAACAGCAGATAAAAATGCGGGCCCTGCGTGGTCACAACTAAGCACCCCTCAGCAACAAGCACTCAAACCCCTATCCAAGCTTTGGCCTACGATGACCGCGGCCCATAAACGCAAATGGCTCGCTGTTTCGCAAAACTTTATTCAGCTCTCTGACCAAGAACAAATCACCATTCAAAGCCGTATGCAGGAATGGGCCGCATTAAGCCCGCAACAACGCTCAGCCGCCAGACTCAATTTTGCGGGTGTGCAGCAACATCCCACTGAAGATAAACGCGCCAAATGGGAGGCCTACCAAGCCCTATCTCCCGAAGAAAAGCAAAAACTTGCAGCCCAGCAAGCCCGCCCTGTTGGCGGTGGTGCTCCAGCCATCAAACCTGTTGCCTCAGAAAAATTAGCCTCTCCTCCTAGCGCCAATGGCAACAAAGCCTTACCGCGAATTGCCTCTAACCAAGCTGCACCCGCCACACTTTTACCCACCACGTCCACATCTGCTAATGCACCCGTGCCTGAAAGTGCTGCCACGCAGTAATGGATTCGTCTTTCGAGATCGCGTCTAACGCCGATCTTTCTCCCCCTAGTTTGAAACGTCGCATGGCCTGCTGGCTGTATGAAGGCATGTTGCTTTTTGCTGTGACCTTCATGGCAGGGTATTTATTTAGCACACTGAGCCAAACGCGCTATGCGCTTGACAACCGCCATGGATTGCAAGCATTTGTATTTTTGGTGCTAGCCATTTACTTCACTTGGTTCTGGCACAAAGGTCAAACACTGGCTATGAAAACTTGGCACATACGCGTTGTTGATATTCATGGCAAGTCCTTATCACAGAAGCAAGCTTTTATTCGTTTTCTTTTTAGTTGGGTCTGGTTCCTACCGCCACTGTGTATCGCTTGGATGTTTTCATACTCGGGACTTGATAGTCTGTTAATGTTGTCTGCTTGGGTTGCGGTGTGGGCATTTTTGACCCGGTTTCAAACACAAGGACATTTTTGGCACGACATATGGGCGGGAACGCGGCTGATCCGTTTCAAACCTATCAGCAGCGCAGACCGCGTTAGTGAAAAAGTAACCACACATGAATAACTCCCCTGCCTTTTCTATCTGCGTTTATTGCGGGTCACGTAACGGTATCTCCCCCATTTACACGCAAGTCGCTCAAGAAGTTGGACATTGGATAGGTTCGCACCAAGGCCAATTGGTCTATGGCGGTGGAGAGAATGGCCTGATGGGTTTGGTCGCAAAATCCACAATGGAAGCTGGCGGTCGCGTCGTGGGCATCATCCCCACTGCGCTTCAAACCAAAGAGAAACCGCGCATTGCGTGTGATGAACTGCATGTCGTAGACACCATGCATGAGCGCAAACAAATGATGGCAGAACGAGCAGATGTGTTCATAGCGCTGCCAGGCGGCATTGGTACTTTTGAAGAATTCTTCGAGATATGGACTTGGCGCCAACTCGGCTACCACGACAAACCCATTGGGCTACTCAATACAGAGGGTTACTACGACGGCTTGTTAGCGTTTGCGAAATCGAGTGTTGAACAAGGTTTTTTGAGTGACGCGCAAATGTCACTTATCAAAACGGGCTCGCAAGCTTCAGAACTCTTACGCACCTTAGTGCAAGACGCTGGATTTAGCCCGCAAACGGTTGCTGCGGGGCTTTAAAAATTTATTTAGACGGCAGCCGCGTCTTGCTCGCCAGTGCGGATTCGCACTACACGCTCAACTGAGGTGATAAATATCTTGCCGTCTCCAATCTTGCCAGTACGGGCTGCGCGAATGATGGCCTCTACACACTGATCGACGTCAGAAGACTGCACCACAACTTCTATTTTTACTTTGGGTAAAAAGTCGACCACATACTCGGCACCGCGGTACAACTCGGTATGGCCTTTTTGACGGCCGAAACCTTTTACCTCGGTCACGGTGAGTCCTGTAACGCCACAGGCAGCCAGAGATTCGCGTACTTCTTCGAGCTTGAAAGGTTTGATAACCGCTGTAATTTGTTTCATTTGTAATCCTTGTTTATGCACGAAATTTATTGGTAATAGGATACCGCCAATCTTTGCCAAAACTGCGATGGGTCACGCGAATTCCTACAGGCGATTGGCGACGTTTATATTCATTCAGTCTAATCAAACGGGTGACTTGTGCCACGGCATCTGCTGGTAATCCTGCAGCAATAATTTCATCTGGGCTTTGGTCGTTTTCCATAAAGCGCGACACGATCTCATCTAACACGTCATAGGGCGGCAACGAGTCTTGGTCTTTTTGGTCAGGACGCAACTCTGCACTGGGTGGGCGGGTAATGATGCGCTCTGGAATAGGCAGATCACACGTGCCATAAGGGTTGTGCAAATTACGCCAACGCGCCAACTGAAATACCAATGTCTTCGCTACGTCTTTGATGACCGCAAAACCGCCCGCCATATCGCCATACAAGGTGCAGTAACCAGTAGCCATCTCGCTTTTGTTTCCCGTTGTGAGAACAATAGAGCCAAATTTATTGGACAAAGCCATCAACATCGTGCCACGGATTCGAGCTTGGATGTTTTCTTCCGTTGTATCCAAGGCCGTGCCATCAAAGTCAGACTTCAATGAGGCAAGAAATGCCTCGAACTCTGGAACGATCGATACCTCGTCGTAGCGCACTTTCATGCGCTGCGCCATTTCACGTGCGTCCACCCAACTTATTTCTGCCGTGTAGGGTGAAGGCATCATGACTGTTCGAACTTTGTCTGCGCCTAAAGCGTCGACAGCAATTGCCAAAACCAAGGCTGAATCAATGCCGCCTGATAAACCAAGCAATGCACCAGGAAATCCGTTTTTACCAATGTAGTCGCGCACACCCAAAACCAGGGCATGCCACAAATCACCTTCTAGTGAGCCTTCTTTTGCAATGTCTGCTTCTAATTTAAGCGTTACTCCAAACACCTGCAAAGACACAGTAAAGGGTTGAGATTCAAAACTCTTTGCGCGCCCCACTAAGGCGCCATCAGAAGCTAGCGCGAATGAGCGCCCTTCAAACACCACTTCGTCTTGACCGCCCACCAAGTGGGCGTAAATCAAAGGTAATCCGGTGTGCTGTACGCGAGCACGCATGGCCTGCTCGCGTTCATCTCCCTTGCCTACGTGAAAGGGAGATGCGTTGATCACAGCGAGCAGTTGCGCTCCTGCTGCTTTGCTTTCCATTGCAGGTGCCTCGAACCATGCGTCTTCGCAAATCAATAGTCCAATGCGCACACCCTCGACTTCAAAGACACACGGATTCTCACCAGGGGTGAAGTAGCGACGCTCATCAAATACTTGGTAATTGGGTAACTCGCGCTTGGCGTAATGCGCAACCACTTGTCCTTCTGACAAGACAGACGCCATATTGAAACGGCGTTGAATCGCCACAGACTTGGTACGTGCATCGTCACCCACTGGATGTCCGACCACCACATGCAAACTCTTTAACCCGCTCAGGGCTTGGGCTACTGTTTTCAGGGCATCATCACAGGCTTGGATGAAAGAACTTCGCAAAAACAAATCTTCTGCAGCGTAGCCACAAATAGACAACTCAGGCGTAAGCACCAATCTGGCGCCATCTGCATAGGCTTGTTGAGCACAATCGATGATCTTTTGCGCATTGCCCTGCATGTCACCAACGACAAAATTCAATTGAGCAACACAGATCTTTAAAGTCATGGCAACCGTCACAGCAAAAACAACATCCCAAAGGGGCTAATACGTCAATGGATTATGTCATCCGCGTCTTCAAAGACCCATGCGACATAGATGCGCATGGGTGGGATGCTTTGTGCGCACAGCAAGATGCGCCCACACCCTTCATGTCACACGCCTATTTGCTGGCCATGCATGAGAGCGGCAGTGCCACGCCCAAAACCGGATGGACACCCCAGTTTGTCACTCTTTGGCAAGAAGATCGGCTCGTAGCCGCTTGCGCCCTGTATTTGAAAAGCCACTCGTATGGAGAGTATGTGTTTGACTGGGCTTGGGCCAATGCCTACGGCGAACACGGACTTGCGTATTACCCCAAAGGATTGTTAGCAGTTCCATTCACGCCCGTTCCAGGAGCGCGATTACTCGCTGTCGATACCGACAGTCGCACGCACTTACTAAAAACACTTTTAGATGTTTGCAAAGATCTTCAGTTGTCTTCACTGCATCTTCTTTTCACCAGCCCGCAAGACCGGATAGCCTGTGACGCACTAGGCTTGATGCAAAGACAAACCGTTCAATTCCATTGGCAAAACGCACAGTTCACTGATTTCGACCATTTTTTGAGCACACTGTCCCAAGAAAAACGCAAAAAAATTAAGCAAGAACGACGACGTGTACACGATGCCGGCGTGACTTTTAAAACGCGCTTAGGCTCAGAAATTTCCACGCAAGATTGGGATTTTTTTTATAACTGTTACGAACGCACCTACTTGGAGCATGGCAACGCGCCATATTTAAGTCGAAGCTTTTTCCAATCTATGCAAGACCATATGGCACAGAACTGGGTCTTGTTTATCGCTGAGCGCGCAGGTCAACCGATAGCCTGCAGTTTGATTGCGATTCACGCCCTTGGATCCGATCATGCCGTGGCATACGGCCGCTATTGGGGTGCCTTAGAACGCGTGGATTGCCTACACTTTGAAGCCTGTTATTACCAACCTCTGCGCTGGTGCATAGATAACAAGGTGTCCTGCTTTGAAGGCGGCGCACAAGGCGAGCACAAAATGGCTAGGGCCTTGATGCCTGTTACCACCTACAGCGCCCATTGGTTGGCACATCCTGCTTTTGCTGATGCTGTCGAGCGGTTTTTAGAGCGGGAACGCTCTGGGATTGACAATTACCTAGAGCACCTAGCCGAGCGTTCGCCGTTTAAGCAAAGCGAATAGATTACTGGTGTTCTTTTTGGTAGTTGGCAATGCCGTCCAAGATTTCTTTCATGGCGGACTCAGGGCCTTCCCAGCCCATGATCTTGACCCATTTGCCTTCTTCTAAATCTTTATAGTGCTCGAAGAAATGGGCGATAGTCTTTAAACGCAATGGATTTAAGTCTGCTGGCTTTTGCCATTGGGTGTAAATGGACAAAATTTTGTCGATCGGAACTGCGAGCACTTTGCCGTCTTCACCGGCTTCGTCTTGCATTTTCAAAATACCAATCGGGCGACATGGCACGACTACGCCAGGAATCAAAGGCACGGGTGTAATCACCAACACATCCACTGGATCGCCGTCACCACTGATAGTTTTAGGCACATACCCATAGTTAGTGGGGTAATGCATGGAGGTGCTCATAAAACGATCTACGAAGATGGCGCCTGTCGCCTTGTCGACTTCATATTTGACGGGATCCGCATTCATCGGTATTTCGATGATCACATTGAATGCATGAGGGATATTGTTACCGGGGGTGACGTTATCAAGTGACATGGTTTGTAATGAAAAAGTAAGGTTTTGAAATACTAGGGACTAACCCGCATTTTACGTGCTTAAAACTTACCGCAACCTTTATATAGCTTAAAGTTCACAAGTTGGCCAATCACGTGACAAGTTCTTCTTGTGGCCTGAGGAAGCAACGCAGAGGTGGCATACGGCAACCCGCGTGGCGCCACCTACAAGCGATTCAATATCAAGGAGTTTTTATGTCAGGTAATACCGCGCTACTTTTTGCGCTGGCGTGTGGCCTTGTAGCCGTGATCTATGGCTTTTGGGCGCGTTCTTCTATTTTGGCTTTGGATGCTGGCAACGCCCGCATGCAAGAAATTGCGGAAGCCATTCAACTAGGCGCATCGGCTTATCTAGCGCGTCAATACCGCACCATCGCGATGGTCGGTGTGGTGCTCGCCATATTGATTGGTATCTTCCTCAACACCACCACAGCGATTGGCTTTGTGATTGGTGCTGTTTTGTCAGGTGCATGCGGTTTTATCGGCATGAATGTTTCTGTCAAAGCTAACGTGCGCACTGCGCAAGCTGCGACCCACGGAATTGGCCCAGCATTAGACGTTGCCTTCAAAGGCGGTGCAATCACTGGCATGTTGGTGGTAGGCCTTGGCCTTTTAGGTGTTGGTGGTTTTTATTGGTTCCTTGCTGGAAACGGTAACTACACCCCAGATAAAAACTTGGCGCATTTGCTCAACCCCTTGATGGGCTTGGCATTTGGCTCCTCTTTGATTTCTATTTTTGCCCGTTTGGGCGGCGGCATTTTCACCAAAGGCGCTGACGTCGGCGCTGATTTGGTCGGAAAAGTCGAAGCAGGTATCCCAGAAGACGATCCTCGCAATCCTGCGGTGATTGCCGACAACGTCGGTGACAACGTAGGCGACTGTGCGGGTATGGCGGCTGACTTGTTTGAAACCTATGCTGTAACTCTTATTGCCACCATGGTGCTAGGCGCCTTGATGGTGGCCAGTGCACCAACACAAGCGGTGCTCTACCCCTTGGTGCTTGGCGGTGTGTCTATCTTGGCTTCTATCGTCGGTTGCTTCTTTGTCAAGGCATCGCCTGGTATGAAGAATGTGATGCCCGCGCTCTACAAGGGCTTGGCAGTGGCCGGCGTTTTGTCGCTCATCGCTTTCTACTTCGTGACTGTTGCCATCATGCCCGATGACGCACTAGGTGCTGGCACACAAATCCGTTTGTGGGGCGCCTGCGCAGTTGGCTTGTTGCTAACTGCAGCTTTGGTTTGGATTACGGAGTACTACACCGGTACGCAATATCCACCTGTGCAACACATTGCTCAAGCATCTACAACGGGTCACGGTACCAACATCATTGCGGGCCTAGGTGTCTCCATGCGTTCTACTGCATGGCCTGTGCTCATGGTCTGCGCTGGTATTTTGTCGGCTTACCAATTAGGTGAGTTGTACGGCATCGCGATTGCTGCAACTGCCATGTTGAGCATGGCTGGCATCGTGGTGGCATTGGACGCATACGGCCCCATAACTGACAACGCTGGCGGTATCGCTGAAATGGCTGAATTGCCTGCCTCAGTGCGTGACGTCACTGATCCGCTTGATGCAGTGGGCAACACTACCAAAGCCGTGACCAAAGGCTACGCCATTGGTTCTGCTGGCTTGGCTGCTTTGGTCTTGTTTGCTGACTTCACGCACTCGTTGGAAGGACGCGGTATCAGTGTCGCTTTCAGTTTGAGCGATCCTAAAGTGATCGTGGGCTTGTTCATCGGCGGCTTGATACCTTACCTCTTTGGCGCAATGGCCATGGAAGCGGTTGGACGAGCCGCAGGTTCTGTAGTGGTTGAAGTACGTCGTCAGTTTGAAGACGGACAAATCATGGCTGGCAAACGCAAGCCTGACTACAGTGCCGCGGTAGACATGTTGACAACCGCTGCGATCAAAGAAATGGTGGTTCCATCACTGTTACCCGTTGTAGTCCCTGTTTTAGTGGGCCTCATCCTTGGTGCTGCGGCACTCGGTGGCTTGTTGATGGGAACAATTGTTACGGGCTTGTTCGTAGCAATTTCTATGTGTACCGGTGGCGGCGCGTGGGACAACGCGAAGAAATACATTGAAGACGGACACCACGGTGGCAAAGGCAGCGAGGCCCATAAGGCGGCTGTCACTGGCGACACCGTAGGCGACCCCTACAAAGACACCGCTGGTCCTGCTGTGAACCCACTGATCAAGATCATCAACATCGTGGCCTTGCTCATCGTTCCATTACTTTAAAAATCGCGCATGACTGACGAGATCATCTTAGAGGCCCATGGACTCACCAAAGAATTTAAAGGCTTTACTGCGGTAGATCATGTGGACCTGAAGGTTCGCAAAGGGTCTATCCACGCCCTCATTGGTCCCAATGGAGCGGGTAAGACTACGATGTTTAATTTGCTCACCAAGTTTCTCCCGGTGACGTCTGGGCAAATTATTTACAAAGGCGTGGATATCACCCGACTCACGGCTTCTGAGGTGTCGCGTGCAGGCATGGTGCGTTCGTTTCAAATTTCCGCTGTTTTTCCGCACCTCACGGTGCTGGAAAACGTGCGGATTGGTTTGCAACGCAAGTTGGGAACCAGTTTCCATTTCTGGAAGCCAGAGTCTTCCCTCTACGCGCTCAATGACAAGGCGATGGCGCTTTTAGAGTCCGTCGATTTAGCAAGTTTTGCCAACACCCAAACCGTAGAACTTCCCTATGGTCGCAAACGCGCCCTAGAAATTGCGACAACTTTGGCCTTAGACCCTGAATTGATGTTGCTTGACGAGCCTACCCAAGGGATGGGCCATGAGGACGTTGGACGCGTGGTCGAACTCATTCGCAAAGTAGCAGCTAACCGCACGGTATTGATGGTTGAACACAATATGAATGTCGTCGCCAATTTGAGTGACACCATTACTGTTTTAGCGCGTGGCGCTGTATTGGCCGAAGGGCCCTATGAAGAAGTCTCTAAAAACCACCGCGTTCTTGAGGCTTATGTAGGTTCTGTCGATGAAAACGACACCCTAGGGGCCCAAGCATGACCGCTCCTGTATTACTCAATGTTCACAACATGCATGCATGGTATGGCGAATCGCATATCTTGCATGGCATTGACTTTGAAGTACGCGAAGGTGAATTGGTCACGTTGTTAGGTCGTAATGGCGCTGGCCGCACTACGACGCTCAAGGCTATTTTGGGTTTAACCGGCAAACGCACTGGAACCATAGAGGTGGCTGGCGTTGAAACCTCTCATCTACAAACCAATGAAATCGCGAGACTTGGTTTGGGTTATTGCCCTGAGGAGCGCGGCATTTTTTCCAGCCTGAGTTGTGAAGAAAATTTAATGCTCCCGCCCACCTTAGGTTCTGGTGGCATGTCGATTAAAGAAATTTATGACATGTTTCCCAACCTCAAAGAACGCCGCAACAGCCCTGGTACACGCCTATCTGGTGGTGAGCAACAAATGCTGGCGATGGCGCGTATTTTGCGCACAGGTGCCAAGATACTATTGCTAGATGAAATCACCGAGGGTTTAGCGCCCGTGATTGTTCAAACCTTAGGTCGCGTGATTCGGCAACTGAAAGCCAAAGGACTGACCATCATCTTGGTCGAACAAAATTTCCGATTTGCTGCGCCCCTTGCAGACAGACACTATGTGATCGAACACGGCAAGATTGAAGCCGTGGTTAAAAAAGAAGAATTGGCTGAAAAAACCGATATGTTGGATGAGTTTTTGGGCGTTTGATTTTTAAATTCCCGCTTCATGTTTTTGTAACCCCCTAGGAGACACCTATGAAAAGAAAGTTAATTGCAATCGCTGTAGCTACAGCCCTAACCACTGCGACATCGCTTATCAGCGCGCAGCAAGGCAAGTTGAGTGATGACGTCGTCAAGATCGGCGTTTTAACGGACATGTCTGGCGTATACGCTGACTACGGCGGCCCAGGTGCATTGACCGCCGCAAAAATGGCTATCGAAGACTTTGGCGGCAAGATGTTTGGTAAAAACATCGAGATCGTCAACGCTGACCACCAAAACAAGCCAGATATTGCCAAGAGCGTGACCCAACAATGGTTTGATCGCGACAAAGTCGATATGACCGTAGAAAACCTCAACTCTGCTGTGGCACTCACCGTGCAAGCTTTAGGTAAAGAGAAAAACAAAATCACTATCGTGACGGGTGCGGCTTCTTCACGCATCACCAACGAAGATTGCGCACCTGATACTGGCATCCATTACCTGATGGACACCATCGCTCTCAGCAATGTGGTGGGTAAAGCCATTGTGAAAGACGGCGGTAACAGCTGGTTCTTCTTAACCGCTGATTACGCATTTGGCCATTCCTTAGAAAAAGACACTGGCGAAGTCGTCAAAGCTGCTGGCGGTAAGGTCATGGGCGCAGTACGCCATCCTTTGTCTACAGGTGACTTCTCTTCTTTCTTGCTGCAAGCCCAGTCTTCTGGTGCCAAAGTTGTGGGTCTTGCCAATGCGGGTGGCGACACAGTGAACAGTATCAAAGCGGCCTCTGAGTTTGGTTTGACGAAAAAGCAAAACTTAGCAGCTCTGTTGATGTTGATCTCTGACGTCCATGCTGTTGGTTTGAACACCGCCCAAGGTTTGTACCTCACCGAAGGTTGGTACTGGAATATGAACGACGAAAGCCGCAAGTGGGCTAGCCGTTTTGAAGCCACCATGAAGAGAAAGCCTAACTCTAACCATGCCAGCGTGTATTCCTCCACCTTGCATTACCTCAATGCAGTAAAAGCAGCTGGAACAGACGACACAGCCGCTGTGATGAAAAAAATGCGCGAAACCCCCATCAACGACATGTTCGCCAAAGGCGGTAAGTTGCGTGAAGATGGCCGTATGGTCCATGACATGTATTTGTTCCAAGTTAAATCACCTGCGGAATCAAAAGGCGCCTGGGATTACTACAACTTGAAAGGCACTGTCAAAGGCGAAGACGCTTTCCAATCTTTAGCGCAAAGCCGCTGCACTGCTTTGAAGAAATAATTTTCTGAAGCTTTTGAACTACAGGCATCCATGACAGATTTTTTTGGCATTCCGATCCAAGCCTTGATGGGGCAACTCATGCTCGGCTTAGTAAACGGGTCTTTTTACGCCCTGCTCTCCTTGGGTCTTGCCGTGATTTTTGGCATGCTCAATATCGTGAACTTCGCGCATGGCGCGCTCTACATGGTGGGAGCCTTTTTTGCATGGATGCTGTTGAACTATGCCGGTATCAATTACTGGTTCGCTTTGATCCTCGCCCCGATTGGGGTGGGGCTCATTGGTGTCTTGATTGAAAAACTTTTACTAGGCTGGATTCGCCAACTCGACCATCTGTATGGTTTGTTGTTGACCTTTGGCCTCGCCCTTATTTTTGAAGGTGTCTTCAGAGAGTTTTATGGCTCGTCTGGAATGCCCTACGAACTGCCCGCGATATTTCGCGGCGTGTTCGACCTTGAATTCATGATGCTGCCCAAGTACCGTGCTTGGGTAGTACTCGTATCGGTTGTACTGTGTTTGGCCACATGGTTTGTGATTGAAAAAACCCGTCTAGGTGCCTACTTGCGTGCTGGCACAGAAAACCCAGACTTGGTCAAAGCCTTTGGAATCAACGTCCCCCTCATGGTCACCCTCACCTACGCATTTGGCGTGGGTTTAGCAGGCTTGGCAGGTGTGATGGCCGCACCCATTTACCAAGTGAGTCCTCTGATGGGATCAAACATCATCATCGTCGTATTTGCTGTGGTGGTGATTGGCGGTATGGGGTCTATTTTGGGATCTATCGTGACAGGTTTGGGATTGGGACTCATTGAAGGTCTCACCAAAGTGTTTTATGCCGAACTCTCCACCACAGTGGTGTTCATCATCATGGCAGTAGTGCTACTCGTGCGACCCGCAGGTTTGTTTGGGCGGGAGAAATAAGCATGTCTAAAACTATTTTGTATGTGCTTTTACTCGCAGGACTTTTGGTTGCACCATTTGTTGGATACCCCATCTTTCTGATGAGCTGCTTGTGCTTTGCTTTGTTTGCAAGCGCCTTCAATTTGTTAATTGGTTTTACAGGTTTGCTGTCTTTTGGCCACGCTATGTTTTTTGGCTTTGCTGCCTACGTGTCTGGCCACGCTTCAAAAGTCTGGGGTTTCACCCCTGAGGTGTGTTTGATATTGGGCACATTGAGTGCTGCGGGTATTGGCTTGGTGACTGGTTGGCTAGCGGTGCGCCGAGAAGGCATTTACTTTGCTATGGTCACCTTGGCCCTAGCGCAGATGATTTACTTTATTTGTGTGCAAGCACCATTTACTTATGCAGAAGACGGAATCCAAAGTATTCCGCGTGGCAAATTATTCGGTCTGATCGATCTGGCAGACGACAAAGTCATGTATTACTTTGTCTTGGCAGTTTTCTTGTTCGGATTTGCGTTAATTTATCGCGTGATCCATTCACCCTTTGGCCAAGTGTTGAAGTCGATTCGTGAAAATGAACCACGCGCGCTGTCCTTGGGTTATGACGTTTCTAAATACAAACTCACTGCGTTTGTTTTGTCGGGCGCCCTGGCGGGCATGGCAGGTGCCACTAAATCACTGGCGTTGGGACTTGCTACATTGACTGATGTAGGTTGGCAAATGTCTGGTGAAGTCGTGCTAATGACCTTGCTGGGTGGCATGGGCACTATTTTGGGGCCAGCCATCGGCGCCACTGCCATCGTGACGATGCAAACCTACCTCGCTGACTTAGGCTCATGGGTCACGATCATCATGGGCGTGACTTTTGTTGTCTGTGTGCTGGTATTTAGACGCGGCATTGTGGGCGAAGTGGCGCACCGTTTTACTGCCAAGCCTTAACGCAATATGGCGCATGGTTGTGCGCCGTGAGTCTCAGGCAAAATCAATCTATGTCTGAACGTGTTATCCCCTTAGTTGACCAGCGTCTCACCGCATTGCGTGCTGAAGTTCCAGCACACGACTGGGGTGGTGGTGTTTTGCTTGACCAACTCCATCGCCCCATGCACGATTTACGCATCAGTGTGACTGACCGTTGTAATTTTCGGTGCAACTATTGCATGCCCAAAGAAGTCTTTAACAAAGACTACAGCTACCTGCCCCATGGTGATTTGCTGAATTTTGAAGAAATCACCCGCCTCGCAAAAGTATTTGTGGGCCTAGGTGTTCGCAAAATTCGCCTCACTGGTGGCGAACCCTTGTTAAGAAAAAATTTAGAGATATTGGTAGAACAGCTTGCGCAAATTCAAACGCCAGATGGATCCAAACTTGATTTAACCTTAACCACCAACGGTTCCCTACTCACTAAAAAAGCCCAACAACTCAAGGATGCCGGCCTAGACCGTATTACCGTGAGCCTGGACGGATTAGACGATGCGGTTTTCCGAGCCATGAACGATGTGGATTTCCCAGTGCGCGATGTACTTGATGGTATTGAAGCTGCGCAGCTAGCCGGCTTAGGCATCAAAGTCAATATGGTGGTGAAGCGTCAGACCAATACCAACCAAATCATTCCCATGGCCCAACATTTCCGCGGAAGCGGAATTGCACTCCGTTTTATCGAATACATGGATGTGGGCGCGACCAATGGTTGGCGTATGGATGAGGTACTGCCTTCTGCAGACGTAGTTGCCTTGGTTCAACAAGCCTACCCGCTGGTCTTGTTGCCAGAGAACGTCACGGGTGAAACAGCGCAACGCTGGGGATATGCAAACGCGTCTGGACAATATGATCCATCTTTAGGCGAAATTGGTGTGATCAGCAGTGTGACGCAAGCGTTTTGCGGAACATGTAACCGGGCGCGCTTATCTACAGAAGGCAAGTTGTACTTGTGTTTGTTTGCCAGCCTTGGCTACGATTTGCGTGAACTTATGCGTGACAGAAAGGCTTCTGATGCTCAGTTAGCCTCCTCGATAGCAAGTATTTGGAACCACCGCGATGACCGTTATTCTGAATTGCGCTCAACCTTAGCGCCCGACTCAAATATGAAAATTCAACGCGTTGAGATGAGCTATATAGGAGGTTGAGCCAGTGTCCACCTCTATTTCTTCTCAAGACATCACCGGCATTATTTTGGCGGGTGGCCGAGCCAACCGAATGGGTGGCGTTGACAAAGGTTTACAAAATTTCAACGGCATGGCGTTAGCGTTGCACACCTTGATGCGATTGGGCCCACAAGTCTCGGAGGTGATGATCAACGCCAACCGCAACCTATCAGCGTATGAATCGTTTGGCGCTTCTGTTTGGCCCGATCCAAATTCTGACTTTGCAGGACCTCTTTCAGGCTTTCTTGTGGGGCTTGAGCGCTGTGAAACCCCTTATTTATTGACTGTGCCGTGCGATACGCCTCGGTTTCCACTTGATCTCGCGAACCGTCTGGCCGATGCGCTTGAAGCTACCGAAGCAGAAATCGCCATGGCTGCTGGCTATGAAACCGATGCGCAAGGTAATCGCACCATCCGCACGCAACCCGTGTTTTGCCTCTTGCGCTGTGAATTACTAGAAAGCTTGGTGAAATTCACGCATGGTGGTGGACGCAAGATAGACGCGTGGACTGCACAACACGCAACGACGGTCGTTAACTTTGATAAACCTTCCGATGATCTCTATGCTTTTGCAAACGTCAATACCGTACAAGAGTTGGTCAACTTAGAAGCCCTGCCCTCCGCATGAAAAGTTTGGATGAGATCGCGCAAGCGCTACAAGGCTTTGATCCGCAAGCTTTGAGCGTAGACAAAGCGCAAGAATTCATTCAACACTTAGTACAAGCGCTTCCAGCCATTGCTTCAGAAGAGCTTCCACTTATGCAGGCCTTAGGTCGCATAGTTGCAGAAGACATCATTTCTCCTATCAACGTTCCAGCGCACGATAACTCTGCCATGGATGGTTTTGCGTTTGATGGAAAGCAGCTAGGCACTGCGCCATTGCAATTGCGTGTAGTCGGCACAGCTCTCGCTGGCAAGGCTTGGCAAGGAAATGTGAAGTCAGGCGAATGCGTCAAGATCATGACGGGTGCTGTGATGCCTGAAGGTCTAGACACTGTGATTGCGCAGGAACTCACAACACTAAAAGCCGCTGACGGTGAAACGGTCGTTGAAGTTCCCGCAGGCATCCTACAAGCTGGCGACAACCGCCGCAAAGCGGGTGAAGATTTACAACGTGGTCTACCGGCTTTGATGGCTGGAAGCACTCTCACCCCTGCGGCATTGGGTTTGGTTGCTAGCCTTGGAATTGCCAAAGTCAAGGTGTATCGCCAATTACGCGTCGCCTACTTTTCTACCGGCGATGAAGTATTGAGCTTAGGCGATGCTTTGCGCGAAGGTGCGGTCTATGACAGCAACCGCTACACCGTGTTTGGACTGTTGAGCCGAATGGGCTGTGCAGTCATCGATATGGGCGTGGTGCGGGACGACCCTGTATTCCTAGAAGATGCATTCAAGCAAGCCGCTTCAAGCGCCGATGTCATCATCACCAGCGGTGGTGTGAGCGTAGGCGAAGCAGATTTCACCAAAGCCATGATGAAAAAACTCGGCGATGTAGCCTTTTGGAAAATCGCTATGCGCCCCGGCAGGCCTATGGCTGTCGGCCGTTTAGGTAACTCCATCCTGTTTGGCTTGCCCGGAAACCCCGTTGCAGTGATGGTGACATTCTTGGCATTTGTAAAACCAGCCTTGCTGCATTTGATGGGTGGTACACCAAGTACTACGCCTTACTTGCGCGCCAAAAGTGCTGTAGCTTTGAGAAAAAAACCGGGACGGACCGAATACCAAAGAGGCTTTGTTCGCACATTGCCAGATGGAACTTTGCAAGTGGAAGCCGCAGGTAATCAAGGCTCAGGCGTCTTGCGGTCTATGGTCGAAGCCAATGGCCTGATCGTTTTGCATCACCACCAAAGCAACGTAGCTGCTGGAGATGAGGTGGATGTGATGATGTTCGAGGGTGCTATTTAACACCACATGAATGATGTCTCTGCGTCACCCATCAAGTGACTCAGGCTCCTACCTCGACATCTTCATGGCGCGTGGTGATTGCCCCAGGAATTGATTTACGCGCAAAGAATGTATACATAGTGGGCACCACAAAAATGGTGAGTAATGTGCCTAAGCTCATACCACCCACAATCACCCAACCAATTTGTTTGCGGCTTTCAGCACCTGCACCCGTGGCTAATGCGAGAGGAATCGCACCCAACACCATGGCGCCGGTAGTCATCAAAATAGGGCGCAAGCGCAAAGTCGCAGATTGCTTGACAGCCTCCAATACTTCCATACCTTCTGCACGTAATTGGTTGGCAAATTCCACAATCAAAATACCATGCTTGGTAATCAAGCCCACCAAAGTGATCAAACCAATTTGGCTAAACACATTGAGCGTTCCACCGCTCAATTGGAGCGCAAGCAGGGCCCCCACCATCGACAACGGCACAGAAAACAAGATCACCAGAGGATCAACAAAGCTTTCAAACTGCGCAGCCAAAACCAAGAAGATGAATAACAAGGCCAAGATAAACACAATCACCAAGGATCCAGACGTCTTCACAAACTCACGCGAAGTGCCGTTCAAGTCGGTCGCATAACCAGGTTTTAATATTTTTTTAGAGGTTTCATTCATAAAGTCGATGGCCTCGCCCAATGAGTAATTGGGAGCAATGTTGGCAGTGATCGATGCACTGCGTCTTTGGCCAAAGTGGTTTAGTTCACGCGGTACCACCACCTCTCGGATACGCACCAACGCAGATAAAGGGATCATCGCGTCGTTGCGACCACGTACAAAGATATGTTCGATATCGTCAGGCGTGTCCCGTTGCGATGGCGTAGTTTGCACCATCACGTCATATTGATCGCCTTCGCGCTTGTAGCGGGTTACTTGCCGGCCACCCATCATGGTCTCTACGGCACGGGCAATATTCTCAACTGGCACGCCCATGTCGGCTGCACGTTCACGGTCGACGTCCATGCTGATCTCTGGTTTATTCAAGCGCAGATCTGTATCCACGCTCACGATTCCAGGGTTCTTTGCAATTTCTTCTTGGAAGGTGCGCACCACTTGTGCAAGGTTTTGGTAGCTGTCAGTGGTGACGATCACGAAATTCAAAGGACGGTCACGGAAAGGCTGACCCAATGAGGGTGGCGTGATCGGAAAAGCAGTTACACCTGGCAAGCTAGCAATAGCCGGTGTCATTTCGCGGGCAATTTCTAAAGTGCTTTTCTTGCGTTCCTCCCAAGGAAGAGCGCGATAAAAAACGTTACCTTGGGCAACCGTGGGGTTACCCACCACCGTGAAGATACGATCGAATTCGGTGTACTTGTTGGCCATGCGTTCAATGGTTTGCGCATAGCGGGTGGTGTAGTCCATCGTGGCACCGTCTGGACCGTTGATCACCGTCAAAATGACACCGCGATCTTCTAGGGGAGCCAACTCGCTTTTAGTGGTTTTAAGCAAGTAGAAGGTACCAACACCTGCCATCAACATCACCACCACGACCAACCAACGTCGTGACATATGACGACCCATCACCCGACCAGAACTCAATGTCCAACCCAACGCTTGGCCATATTTGCTGGAGAGTTTTTGTAATAAGTGCTCCATGTTTTTGTCAAACCATGTGGGGTTGTTCACATGTTTCAACATGATCGAACACATCATGGGGGTCAAAGTCAATGCCACGAAGCCAGAAACAATTACTGAGCCAGCCAAGGCCAAAGCAAATTCAGTGAACAACTTACCGGTGCGACCTGGTGTGAAAGCCAAAGGTGCGTATACCGCAGCCAATGTCAGCGTCATTGCAACCACGGCAAAGCCTACTTCACGAGCCCCGCGAATGGCAGCGTGAAAAGGGGCCATCCCGTTTTCTATGTGACGGAAGATGTTCTCCAACACCACGATCGCGTCGTCCACTACCAATCCGATGGCGAGTACCAAGGCCAACATGGTCAAGGTATTAACCGTGAAACCGAACAATGCCATCAATGCAAACGTGCCAACCAAACAGACAGGGATGGTGACCAAAGGAATGATGGACGCGCGGAAAGTTCGGAGAAAAACAAAAATTACCAAAGCCACCAACACCATCGCCTCAATGATGGTTTGGTACACCGCTTTGATCGAACGATCGATAAACACCGAGTTGTCGTTTGCAATTTCGATCTCGATTCCAGGCGGAAGATTTTCTTTGATCTTCGGAATCATCTTACGCACTGCAGCACTGAGGTCTAGCGGATTAGCCGTGGCATTGCGTATCACACCAAGTGTGATGGCTTCGCGGCCATTTAAACGCGTCGAAGTGCGTTCCGATAATGGGCCTTGCTCAACACGCGCAACATCACTAATGCGAATGGGCATGCCATTGATGGCTTTGATAACAACTTGTCTGAACTCTGCAGGTTTTTGCAAGTCCGTAGCTGCTGTCACGTTGAACTCGCGGAACTTACTCTCGATGCGACCCGCAGGAACCTCGACGTTGGAGCGGCGCAAAGCATCTTCCACATCTTGCGTTGTCAATTTATAAGAAGCCAAACGGTCGGGGTCCAACCAAATACGCATCGCAAATTTGCGTTCACCGTAGACACGCACGTCAGAAGCACCTGGTGCTGTTTGCATCATGGGTTTAGCGATTCGGTTGGCGTAATCGCTTAACTGCATCACGTCCATGTTGTCTGCACTAAAAGACAGCCAAATTACAGGGAAAGCATCGGCCTCTACCTTGGCGATCACGGGCTCGTCAATGCCTTGTGGCAAACGTTGGCGCACACGGCTCACCTTGTCACGCACATCGGCTGCAGATGAATCAGCGTCGCGCGACAAGACAAAGTTAACTGTGATTTGGCTCTGCTCTTGGCGGCTGATCGATGTGATGACGTCGACACCCTCAATACCTGACAAGGAGTCCTCTAAAACTTTGGTAACTTGCGACTCCACCACCGCGCTAGACGCGCCGGTGTATTTGGTTTCCACCGTCACCACAGGGTTGTCAATCTTGGGGTACTCGCGCACGTTCAAACGTGTGTAAGAGACAAAGCCCACCAAGACAATCAACAGCGACAACACGGTCGCAAAGACTGGACGACGAACGGAGGTTTCAGAGAGTTGCATAGCGCCTCATGTATTGCTGTTAGCGGCTTGCGCCTGAAGCAGGGGAGCCAGCCGCAGCCCCTGACGCCCCGCCCGTTGCAGGAGCCGAAGCGGCCGATGCAGCCGCAGCAGGTGGCTTACCTAACTCAACGACCCGCAATGGCGTACCGTCTTTTTGCAAACGCTGCTGACCGGCGACCACCACTGGCTCGCCTTCATTCAAGCCTTCGGTGACTTCGACTTGTCCACCACGACGAATACCGAGCTTGACTTCGATGCGCTTGGAAACGTACAAGGTGCCGGGAGGAATTTCTGGTGCACTGGCAGTGGCGCTAGCTGGCTGTGCAGGCATCTCCGAGGGCGGAATGGCTCTGATGACGAACTGTTTGCCCCCTTGAGGAACGATGGCTTCTTCAGGAACGACCAGCGCATCAGGCTTGACCGCAAAAACAGCAGAAACACGCGCAAACATTCCTGGACGAAGAGGGCCAGATGCGTTTGAGCCAGACGGTGCAACGCGCGCGCGATCAAATTGATTGGGTGGACATCCTAGGCTTTGCGGAGTAGGCAAATTGAAAGTACCACTCACAGGTCCATTACCAGGGTTAGGGTTGTTGGCAGGCTTGCTGGATTTGCCGTCGGCTACTTTTGCGGGGTTAGCCGCTGGTGGGTTTTTACTAGCGGGCTGAGCAGGCGCTGAGGCTGCGACCGAAGGTGCTCCAGGTTTGGCTGGTCCGCTAGCAGAAGCGCTGCCATCAGGCTTTTTGCCGCCAGGAGGCACGATGGGCTCTCCAGGGCCATTAGCCAGAACAGCACGCATCCCGATGGAGCGTCCATTGGGTTCTATCAAAGGATCAAGCGCTTCAACTTTCGCTTTGAACAACCGCCCAGGCAGTGCATCGATTTTGAGTTCTACGACTTGTCCAGGCGCAAGTTTGGCTTGGTAACGCTCGGGCAAGCGGTAATCGACATACAACATGCCGATGTCTTCAAGGTTAATCAAGTCGGCCCCGTCTTTCACAAAGTCACCCACGTTGATATTGCGAATCCCGACCACGCCACTGAAAGGCGCCACGATGCGCATGCGTTCCAAGCGGGCACACGACAAACTCACCTGCGCTTCAGACACTTGCAAACTCGCTGCGCTTTCATCCAAGACCCTTTGCGCCACAAAGTTTTGTGCGACCAAGTCTTGGTTGCGCTTGTGGTTGGCTCTGGCGATAGACAGTTGCGCAAGCGATTGCTGCACTTCAGCCCGCTGTAGTGTGTCGTCAAGTTGCACTAGCACTTGGCCTACATTCACGCGCGCACCGTCGCTAAAACCCAAAGCCAAAATGCGCCCGGCAACCTCAGGACGCATCATCACGTTTTGGCGTGAGCGCAAAGTGCCCACCGCTTCAGCATCGTCGCGCAAAAGCATTTTTTTGACGTTGACTAATTCAACACCCACCGCTTTGCCACCAGCGCCGGCGGGTACCGTGATACCCATGGGAGATTTGTTCGCGTTTTGATACCACCAAGCAACCGAGGATGCTGTCAAGATGCCTGCAACAGCAACAATGGTGTAGATTTTTTTAGATGCCATTTTTAGGAAGATTTAAGGTGCAAAAAACCATGCAAATGTAACAGTCGTATGGTGTTTTTGCTCGCAAGAGACCAAACTAAGCCGTGTCACTATGGAGACAGGACTTGCTCTACCCCCAAATTGGCCAAAGCATCCGCCCGCTCATTATCAACATGCCCTGCATGCCCTTTGACCCAATGCCAATGGATGTCGTGGTCACCTCGGTGCACCAACTCGTCAAGCCGCTGCCACAAGTCAGCATTTTTCACAGCTTGTTTGGAAGCAGTACGCCAGCCACGGGCTTTCCAACCATGTATCCATTCAGTAATGCCTTTACGCACATATTCACTATCTAGATAGAGCGCCACAGCACAAGGGTATTTCAAAGACTCAATGGCGCGGATGACGGCGGTGAGCTCCATGCGGTTGTTGGTGGTGTCGCGTTCGCCACCAAAGATTTCTTTTTCATGGCCTGCGGGCGTACGAAGCAGCGCCCCCCAGCCTCCTGGGCCAGGATTACCTTTGCAGGCGCCATCTGTGTAGATTTCTACTTCTTTCATTCCATCCCTTTGGATGCAGTGGTGACGGTGGCCGCCGCCCGCTGCTTGGATTTCTTCCAAACGGGTGAAATCAAACGCATCCCGCGTACACGCTTGACCGCCTGCACAAAATAAACAGCGCCTGAAAGCGGCCACCATCGACTACCGACGGTGTCCATCCAGCGCATGCGGTGTAGCCATCGGTCTGTGCGAAGCATCGGACAAAAACAACCGCTGGTGTGGTGGTCCACTTCAAAACTCAAAAGCTTGAGCCAGTCTCGAATTCGTCTCTGGCTAATCAAATCGCCAAACTCTGGAACACCTCTCCCGATTGCTTTGCTGCCACCCCAAAGGCTGAGTGGCTCCATTCCAGTAATAACGACTCTTCCTTCTGGAACCAAAACACGCTCCACTTCGCGAAGGGTGGCGTGCGGATCAAAGCTCAATTCCAAGGTGTGCGGCAAAACGATCAAATCCAAACTGGCGTCTTTGAATGGCAATGCCTCATAATTTGTAAGGAACAAGGGCTTGTCCAACCCATAGTCGCTTGGCTGACTATCGCAAGCCATAAATTGATGCGGCATGCGGTTAGCGGCCAGCGCATCGCATTGGGGAAATCCTAATTGCAGAGCATGAAAGCCGAATGCGTCCGAAACCGCTAAGTCAAAATGCTTTTGTTCCCATGCCAGCATGTACTGTCCTGGCGGGGTTTGGAGCCATTCGTGCAAACTATCGGTTTTTAGAAATGTGGACGCCATGAAACTCGTTGCAATACCCGCTTTTTCAGACAACTACTTGTGGTTGTGGCACCAGGATGGACAAGCTGTAGTGGTCGATCCGGGTGACGCCAAACCAGTGAGGGAGGTTTTGAGCCGCGAAGGACTCAGCTTGGCCGCGATTCTAGTCACCCACCACCACGCAGACCATATCGGCGGTGTGGTTGAACTTCGAGAGGCGACCGGCGCTCAGGTCTACGGCCCTGCGCGGGAGAATATTCCTGAGCCGCTTATCCCCGCATTACCAGGAGCACCCTTTCAACTTTTAGGGCAAACCGTGAAAGTGATCGATGTGCCTGGCCATACTTCTGGGCACATCGCTTATTTTTTGCCCGATACGCCGCAAGCACCTGTGCTTTTCTGCGGAGACACGCTGTTTTCTGGAGGATGCGGCCGTATTTTTGAAGGAACGCCTGCGCAAATGTTGTCGTCTTTAGATGCTTTAGCTGCCCTCCCTACCAACACTCGAGTGTGTTGCGCGCACGAGTACACTCTCTCCAACCTGAAATTTGCTCTCGCAGTAGAGCCGAACAACCTAGACCTGCAAAACTACACCGCGCATTGCAAAAGTTTGCGAGCGCAGGATCTCCCCACCCTTCCCGCTAATTTGGGAAATGAATTGAAGATCAACCCATTCCTCAGAAGCCGCCTTGCAACCGTGCGGCAATCTGTGGCCCAACACGCTGGACTATCAGCGCAAACGCAGAACAACGACACCACCCTATTTGCCGCTCTGCGGGAATGGAAAAATAACTTCCGATGAGATTCTTTTCTATAGCCATCTCGCTAGCCCTTGGCTTAGCAACGTTACAAGGTTGCGCGCCCTTACAACCTCTCACTGTTTCACCCACTGCAGTAAGCACTCAGGCTGTGGCTCTGGCTGACAAGCCTGCTGACTTGAGCCCTATTGGCAAAACCAATGTGACGGGCAATACGGTCGCCAACCTCAACCTGCCCAACGATTTATGGGAACGCATCCGCAAGGGCTACAAAATGCCCAACTTAGAAACTGATCTAGTGGTCGATCGCACGCAGTGGTATGCCGCCAAGACGGACTATTTACAGCGCATGGGAGATCGCTCTAGCAAATACCTCTTTCACATTGTTGAAGAACTCGAACAACGCAATATGCCTACCGAGTTGGCTTTGCTTCCTTTTATAGAAAGTGCTTTCAACCCCCAAGCCGTATCCAGCGCGCGCGCCACTGGCATGTGGCAGTTCATGCCAGCCACAGGTAAAAGTTTTGATCTAAAACAAAACGTTTTCCGAGACGACAGGCGTGATGTACAAGCCTCTACGCGCGCCGCTTTGGACTATTTAGAACGCCTCTACAAACAGTTTGGCGATTGGCA
>Ga0214919_10003075_pt1 | contig 25629 bp, 24 predicted proteins | sample LL1503_MetaG_FD_177994 | JGI IMG/M metagenome (GOLD analysis project Ga0214919, IMG submission 177994) | Freshwater microbial communities from Lake Lanier, Atlanta, Georgia, United States - LL-1503 | ecosystem: Environmental > Aquatic > Freshwater > Lake | place: USA: Georgia | collected... | reverse complement strand
GGTTATTTGCCGTCGTGTTATGAAGGTAAGCCTCTGTATTAACGGAATTACTTCGGCCTGAATGAATGGTCATTTTCAGCTTAATTTTTTTGGCGGCAGTTGACTAAGCTGGATATTCAGGAATTGGCATATGCTCCCCCAGAGTATTCACAGGCACCCAAAGATAAATTTCCTAGCGGAAAAATATCGTTGCGTTTTAGATTCTAAAAATAAGAAAAAAACTTATTTCACAAATAGTGAAAGGTCGGTAACGTTAAATGCGCGTTTGTTCCGGACGTTCGAAAACTTGGGTATAGGTGGGATAGAAAGAGCAGTACATCACAATGGTCAGAATGACCGAGAGGGGCATTAACAGCATGACCGTGACTGCGGTCTTGCCCAGAAGGAAGCTAAGAAGGGCGCTGATAATAGCGGGGAGGGCAATACCTATGATGATCCAGCCCAGTGCATAGGCTAGAAAGGCTTTGCCGCACCGGCGTACGGCAAAAAAACTATAAAAAATCGCTTTGAATAATCCCATGCCTTGCCACATCGCTAGCGGGGCGGCGTGCCAAAAAGCCATAGAAAATGGTACGTAAAGTAGTGCAGAAAAAATCATCGCTAAAGGTAGATTGGCGACTTCGAGATTTTTATCGTCCGCCGCTATTTGGCCTGACATTAATTTCCAAAAGCCACCGCCATCAATCACGGTAGAAGCCGCAACACAAACAATCGCCACTAATAAATACAGCACCCCAAGTCGTAACAAGGTGCCGAGCGCGGGTGAGCGCACCGCTGTAAGAAGAACCTTGGGTCGTACTTTGATGCCCGCTTCGATATTGACACAGGCTTGCATGAAGGCCATAGAAAAAACCGGCACCAGCAGCAAAGGCAGTAGTTGTCCCAGCAGAGGTATCAGCGAGAGCGAAAACATCAGCAGCATGTACAACAAAAACAGCATGGAGAGTTCCGCTGGCTGCTGACGAAACAGGGCAAAGCCCTGTCGTATCCATTCGATACCTTGGCTGGCTTGAATGCGTTCCATGATTAGTTCAAGCCTTCGACTGGATGCGCAATGCGATGTCGCAGTAGTTGTTCAAAGTGTGTGGGGTCGTGCGGCGTCAGCATTTCAGCTGCGCGCGGTAAATAAAAATCATACAGTCGCGATAACCAAAAACGTAGTGCGGCCGCACGCAGCATGATGGGCCAGGCGGTGCGCTCGTCAGAGGTAAAAGGTCGAACGCTGGCATAGGCATCGAGCAGCGCTCGTACGCGCTGACTATCTGTTTCGCCAGTGCTTATATTAATGCACCAATCATTCACTGTGACAGCCACATCAAATAGCCAGGTGTCGCAACCCGCAAAATAAAAATCAAAAAAACCGGTCAATTGCTCGCCATCGAACATGACATTATTACGAAACAAGTCGGCATGAATTGGACCGTTGGGTAAGCTGGCGTAACTATCGGAGGCAGCAAATTTTTCCTGCGTCTGCATTTCATTACGCAAGAGTTGTTGATTGTCGTCGGATAAAAAGGGCAGGACGGCCGGTGTCGTTTCGCGCCACCAGTCTAGTCCGCGCAGATTCGGTTGATACAGAGAGTAATCCTGAGCGGCCAGATGCATCTTGGCCAGCATGGCACCGACTTCCTTGCAATGGGTTGTAGTCGGAGTGGGAACCCAATCCCCCGTTAGACGAGAAACAATAGACGCGGGTTTGCCATGCAAACGATTGATGATCTCGCCCTGATGATTTGGTAGCGGTGCTGGTACGCGCACATCGCGCAGGGCAAGATGGCGCATCAAGTTAAGATAAAAAGGCAGTTGTTCAAAACTGAGTTTTTCAAAAATAGTGAGCACAAATTCACCCTGCTCAGTGCTCAGGAAGAAATTACTGTTCTCGATGCCCGAAGAAATGCCGTCGAGAGATCTGACTTGCCCTACCGGGTACTGTTCGGCCCAGGGAATGATGTCATCCAGGTTGACCGGAGTGAAAACTGCCATAGCAATTGGTAGGTAAGAGCTACACTTAAGTAGCTTAGAATTTAGCGAGGTGGTGTGGGTGGCGTTTCGAATGGAACTTCACGTGAACGACCGGGCCGGAATTGAAAAATCTCCCATTGGGCAGCACGCGTTCCACTTTGTGAGGCGGGTATCTGTTCGGTCGGTGTCACGTAATAGGTATTGTTACCACGGCGGATGCGGACCGAGGTGATGGCATTTTGCTCACGCCGTTGCGTAATTTCAGTGGTGCCATCGCCGACCGCGGCAGCGACTGCAGGGTCGTCCGGCAGTGGCTCCAAGCGGACATCCTCTCGCGGGGCGGCCGTTACAGCAGTGGCCGCAGCCAGTGCAGCCGTGGCACAGAGCAAGCGTAGATAGGTAGAGCCGTAGTTTTGCTGAATCATGATCGAACTCCCGGAAGGCAAGTAGCACCTGTAATGAGCCCCATTTTAACAAAGGCTATGGTCTAGCACCCTGCTTAGGCTTAGAGAAAGGACTGATGCGGATGCTCAGTCTCTGAAAGAACGATGTCGCGCGATTCATAGAAGTGATAAATGGCTTCGACGATCTCTTTGGGATCATCAATCACTTGCACAAGTTCCAGATCCTGCGATTCCACCATGCCATTGGCTAAGAGCGTGTCTTTGAACCACTTTAGCAGGCCTTCCCAGAACTTTGTGCCCACTAGTACTACAGGAATGCGTTGGGTTTTACCGGTTTGAATCAATACCAATACTTCGGACAGCTCATCGATGGTGCCAAAGCCACCCGGGAGTACAACATAGGCATCGGCATACTTAACGAACGCTACTTTGCGAGCAAAGAAGTGCCTGAATGAGAGCGAAATATTTTGCCAAGTATTACTCGTTTGTTCGTGCGGCAGTTCGATGTTGAGACCGATAGAAGGAGAGCTACCTTCATAGGCGCCTTTGTTAGCGGCTTCCATAATCCCAGGGCCGCCTCCGGAAATCACTGAAAAGCCTTCGTCCGATAGTCTGCGTGCGAGATCGACGGTTATTTCATAATAAGGATCTGTGGGCTTTATACGTGCCGATCCAAAGATCGAGACCGCTGGTCTGATCTCGGAGAGACGTTCGGCGGCATCGATAAACTCTGCCATAATCGTGAACATTTGCCACGATTCGTTCGCCTTGCGCGATGTGGCGCGTTCAAGGTTGGTCAATTGCCGCAGTCGCGGCACCCGTTTCCGGTCGCTTTCCATATGAATAAAACCCTGTTGCTAGTCGATGGTTCGAGTTATTTATACCGGGCCTTTCATGCCATGCCCGATTTGCGTAATGCAGAGGGTGCTCCTACGGGCGCTATCTACGGCATGATCAACATGCTGCGTCGCCTTAGGCAGGATTATTCTGCAGCATACATGGCCTGTGTATTTGATGCAAAAGGGAAAACCTTTCGTGATGATCTTTATCCCGACTACAAAGCTCAGCGAGCGCCCATGCCTGAGGATTTGGTACGGCAGATAGAACCCATACATGAAGTGGTGCGAGCTTTAGGCTGGCCTATTTTGATGGTCGAAGGGATTGAAGCTGATGATGTGATTGGTACGCTGGCCGTGCAGGCAGCCGCAGAGGGTCTATCAGCGGTGGTATCTACCGGTGATAAAGATTTAGCGCAGTTGGTGAATGAACACGTCACTTTAGTTAACACGATGAGTAATGAAACGCTGGATCGCGCTGCTGTGATTGCTAAATTTGGCGTGCCGCCCGAGCGCATCGTTGATTATCTAACGCTGGTGGGCGATACCGTCGACAACGTGCCCGGCGTAGAAAAAGTGGGGCCCAAGACAGCCGTTAAATGGCTCACGCAATATGACTCGCTGGATGGTGTGATCAATCATGCAGCTGACATTGGCGGTGTGGTCGGTGAAAATTTACGTCGCACCTTAGATTGGTTGCCACAGGCGCGTACTTTAGTGACGGTGAAATGCGATTGCGATTTGCAAGCTCACATGGAATCGATTCAAACCTCGTTAGCTTTCAAGCCGGAAGATCCTGTGGCCTTACGTGAATTTTTTAGTCGCATGGGTTTTCGTACCTGGTTACGCGAGTTAAATTCTGAACAGACGAATGATTCAAGCGCGAACTTTAAAACTGCGGCATCTATAGCCGATCCATCCGAGCAAGCAAGTTTGTTTGCAGCGAAGCCACCGATAGAAACACATTACGAAACGGTATTTACGGCTGAGCAGCTGGATAACTGGATCAAAAAAATCAATAAGGCGCCACTAACAGCAGTCGATACTGAGACCACCTCGTTAGATTCTATGCGCGCTGAAATCGTCGGTTTGTCTTTATGCGTAGAACCGGGTAAGGCAGCTTATGTACCCATGCATCATCGATATCCCGGAGCACCCGATCAGCTCTCGCGTGAATTTGTTTTAGAAAAGTTGAAGCCCTGGTTGCAAGATGCTTCCAAGCCTAAGCTGGGTCAGCATTTGAAATACGATAGCCATATCTTTGCGAATTACGGCATTGCATTGAAAGGTATCGTCCATGACACGCTGTTGCAGTCCTATGTCATAGAATCGCATCGAACGCACGACATGGATAGTCTGGCCCTGCGTTGGTTGGATAAAAAAACTATCACCTACGAACAAGTGTGCGGCAAGGGTGCTTCGCAGATTGGTTTTGATGAAGTCAGCATAGAAACAGCAACGGATTATGCCGCCGAAGATGCCGACATCACTTTGCGATTGCATAACTCCTTATGGCCACGGATAGAAGCGAATGAAAAGCTGCGCTTCATCTACGAGCAGATCGAGGTGCCTACGTCGATCGTATTGCAGCGTATGGAACGCAACGGTGTGCTAATTGATGTTGATTTACTAGTCGCTCAATCAAACGAGCTTGGTATCAAGTTGATGCAGTTGGAAAAAGAAGCGCACGCATTAGCTGAGCAGCCTTTTAATTTAAATTCGCCTAAGCAGTTGGGCGAAATTTTGTTTGAAAAGCTTAAACTGCCCGTCGTCAAAAAAACACCGAGTGGCACACCATCGACGGATGAAGAAGTTTTACAAAAGCTGGCGGAAGATTATCCCTTACCTAAATTGCTGTTGGACTACCGCAGCCTCGCTAAGCTGAAATCGACCTACACCGATAAATTGCCGCGCATGGTTAATCCATCGACGGGGCGTGTGCATACCAACTATGGTCAGGCGATTGCGGTGACGGGTAGGCTTTCATCCAATGAACCTAACTTACAAAATATTCCCGTGCGTACTGCCGAGGGGCGACGTATACGTGAAGCCTTCATCGCTGCACCCGGCAACGTGATTGTGTCTGCTGATTATTCGCAAATCGAATTACGCATCATGGCGCATTTGTCGGGCGATGAAGGTATGTTGCGTGCCTTTGCCGCCGGTGAAGATATTCACCGCGCGACGGCTGCTGAAATTTTTGGTGTGCCTCTGGCTGAAGTGAGTAGTGAACAGCGTCGTTACGCCAAAGTGATTAACTTTGGTTTGATGTACGGCATGAGCGTGTTTGGCTTAGCAGGTAATTTAGGCGTCGAGCGTTCTGCAGCGCAGATGTATATGGAAAAATATTTCCATCGTTTCGCTGGCGTTAAACAATTTATGGACGATGTGCGTCAGCAAGCCAAATCGCAAGGCTTTGTTGAAACGGTATTTGGTCGCCGTTTGTGGCTACCTGAAATTAATTCGCCGAATGGCCCACGCCGTCAGGGTGCTGAGCGCGCAGCGATTAACGCGCCTATGCAGGGCACGGCAGCAGACTTAATTAAGCTCGCCATGATCGCGGTGCAAAACTGGTTGGATACAGAAAAACTAGGCTCGCGCATGGTGATGCAAGTGCATGATGAATTAGTGCTAGAAGTCCCTGAATCGGAACTGGCATTGGTTAAGACACGACTGCCGGAACTGATGGCTGGCGTGGCTGAGCTTCAAGTGCCGCTGGTAGCGGATGTGGGCACTGGCCCGAATTGGGAAAAAGCGCACTAAGATTGGGTTGACCTTTTCTGCGGTAATGCCGGCATCTGCGTCATTCGACGAATTGCCTGCGCACGGTGGGTTATGGTCTAATCGCGGCGTTTGTTGAATTCAATTGGACTAAAAATCGATACCACTCTGTCTTCTATTTTGCTGGCAACCACCATTGGTGGGGTGATCAGTATTTCTGCGGCGGCCTTTCTTTCCTTCGGGTTTCTGTCGAAGATGGTGGAGCGCATGGTCAGCCTATCGGTTGGCATTTTGCTGTCGACGTCTCTCCTGCATGCTTTGCCTGAGGCCTTCGAGTCTGATGCCAATATCCATGCCTTGTTTGCTACCTTGCTCGGCGGATTACTGGGTTTCTTTTTGTTGGAAAAATTTGCGATTTTGCGTCACTCGCATCATTACGAAGGTGATGGACACGATCATGAGCATGGCCATGATGCACATGAAGCTGGTAAATCGGGCTGGATGATTTTGGTGGGTGATGGCCTACATAATTTTACGGATGGCATTTTGATTGCCGCCGCATTTTTGGCCGACCCCAAGCTCGGTATCATTACCGCTCTGGCTATCATTGCCCATGAAATCCCGCAAGAAATTGGTGATTTTATTGTGCTGCTGAATGCGGGTCTGACTAAAACCCGTGCCTATGTCTACAACTTGATTTGTAGCTTGATGGCAGTGGTGGGTGGCCTCGTGGGTTACTACGCACTCGGTAGTGGAATGCACTTGATTCCGTACGTACTCGTGGTCGCTTCTTCAGGATTTATTTATATCGCTGTCAGTGACTTAATGCCGCAGATGCAGCGTCGCGCAACCTTGCGTGAATCGGTACCGCAGTTTTTACTGATTGCGCTGGGTGTGATCATCGTCGTAGTTCTGACGCATCGATTTCACGTTCATTAAGTTATACAGCGCCTACTGCGACAGGTCGCGAACTATCCGACGACCACTCGCTCCACGATCCCGGATATAAGCTTGCTCCACTAAGCCCAGCAATTTCCATCGCCAATGCATTGTGGCAAGCAGAGATGCCTGAACCGCATTGAAGTATGGTTTCGTGTGGACTGCTAATGAGTGGCTGAAATTCGGTACGTAATTGTTCAGCTGTTTTAAAGTGCCCGTCATCTCGTAGATTATCTTTAAACCAGCGATTTTTCGCGCCGGGAATGTGACCCGCCACCGGATCGATGGTTTCATTCTCTCCCCGAAAACGATCAGCAGCACGTGCATCGAGCACCGTATATTTTTGTGTGGCGAGATTATTCACGATATCAGCAGCCCTAACGGTAGTGGTGATAGCCGGCCGTAAATTGATGTTGCCGCGCGCAGGCTGAGCTATGTCGGTCACTAAAGCGCCACCTATCGCTAGCCAAGCTGCGAGGCCACCATCAAGCAGCGCAACATCAGTGTGTCCTACCCAGCGCAGCATCCACCATACTCGTGATGCAAACATGCCCCCGTGTGCGTCATACACGATGACTTGCGATGTTGAATTCACGCCCCAATGACGCAATTGTTCAATAAAAGCTTCTTGCGAGGGTAGTGGATGCCGACCGCGAAATTCACCGTTCGGTCCGGGTGACTTATTAGATAAATGTAAATCAGCGTCGGCGTGTAATGCGTTAGGTATGTGTCCTGCGGCATAAGCGATTTCACCAGCTCGTGGATCAGTCAGTTCGGCTCGACAATCAAGGATGACAATGTTGGGATGATTGATAGCTGACTTGAGTTCAGCTGCTGAGATCAGTGTGGTGTATGGCATCCCGGTCTCCATTATGGAAAGTCTATTGCGAAAAATACGCTATCAGAAACGGCTTATATTTTTTTAGGAGTGCTGCTTCGAGCATTATAAAAGGTGGCCGCAATCCCGCTGATAAGAATAATGGCGATGCCGAGCCAGCCGACCCAGTCAAGATGGTCGCCCCAAATCAATATTCCCCACAGGCTGGAGAAAATAATACCCGTATATTGAAGGTTAGCGGTTACCAGCATGGCACCAAGTCGGTAGGCACGCGTCATCGCAATTTGTGCAATGGTGGCGGTGACACCAATCGCAAGTAAGAGTAAAAAATCATTGGTTGAAAGTGAGTGCAACACATGTAATTCGCCCGTCTGCAGATAGCTGTTAATTAAGCTGCTAAGCAAGCCGCCGATTACACCCGTGGCGGAGAAATAAAACACGACGCGGTATTCAGGTTCACCTAGCTGACCTAATTTTTTAACTTGTATGTAGGCTAGTGCTGAAAGAAATCCTGAGATGAGTGCAATTAATCCACCTATCCACTGATCTGCATGCATCGATGGCTTGAGAAGTAAAGCGACGCCGACAAAGCTCGTCATGATGGCAGCCGCTAATCCCCATTCAAATCGGCGTTGACCATGCCACCAACCGAGAGTGAAGACAATACTGGCGATCCAGATCGGTGCCATGTAATTGAGGGTCATGGCGGTTGCTAACGGTAATTCACCGATCGCATAGAACCACATTGAGAGTGCAGTAACGCCGACGAAACCGCGCCATGCGTGATGCCAAGGAAACGCAGTGCGAAGCGAATAGCCTCGTAGACGAACTAATGTCAGCATCATCACCATGCCAACCGCTCCGCGACACATAACGATTTCGGATGTAGATGTAGTTACGGACGCCAGCTTGACGCACACTCCCATCAGAGAGAACACGAAGCTGGCAAACAACATCCATAACGACTGCATGCCGTTAGCTGCAGCTTAGTCGCGAGGTGACGTTACGGTCACAGCGCGATATTTTTACGATACCACTCGTGGAAATGCTGCATGCCATCTTCCATGGGTGATTGATAGGGCCCGACTTCATTGACACCACGATCCACCAATATGCGACGTCCGGCATCCATGCGCAGAGCGATTTCATCATCTTCAACGCAGGTTTCCATGTAGGCAGCACGTTCGGCTTCCACAAAGCTACGCTCGAACAGCACGATATCTTCGGGATAGTAGAACTCAACGACGTTGGTAGTTTTTTGCGGACCTTTGGGCCATAAGGTCGAGACCACCAATACATGCGGATACCACTCCACCATGATGTTGGGGTAAAGCGTCAACCAGATTGCGCCGTAGGGTGGTACGTCACCGCCGCGGTAACGCATCACTTCTTGATGCCATTTTTCATAAACGCTGGAACCTGGTTTTTTTAGCGCTGCATTCACGCCTACCGTTTGCACGCTATAGCCTTGGCCCAGTTCCCATTTCAGATCACGGCACTCAACGAAGTTGCCTAGCCCCGGATGAAAAGGTTCGACGTGATAATCCTCGAGATAGACTTCGATGAACGTCTTCCAGTTGTAATCGCATTCATGGACTTCGACATGATCGAGCATGTAGCCATCAAAATTTAAATCTTTGGTGACGCCTATATTTTTAAGTAATGCAGCAACATCGAAACCATTTTTCTCAAACAGCAAGCCATTCCAGCTTTGCAGTTCATAGCGCGATAGATTCAGGCAAGGTGTTTCGCCGAAGTGCGGAGCACCGATCAAATCACCTTTTAGATCATAGGTCCAGCGATGGAGCGGACAGACGATATTGTTTGAGTTGCCGCGCCCAGTCAGCATTTTTGCTTGTCGATGTCGGCACACATTCGACAGCAGCTGTATGCCTTGTGCATCGCGTGTGAGTAGACGGCCGTCGTTTTCCCACATGAGAGACGCGTAGTCGCCGACATTGGGAACCATCAATTCATGTCCCACGTAGCGCGGACCCTGATTGAACAGTTGACGTACTTCTTGATTCAGTAGCGTGTCATCAAAGTAGACACCTACTGGCGGTTGCGCGTTAGATCGCGCGAGTCTAGAGAGACTGGCCAGATCGGACATCCCCACCCCCAAATTAATTTGCACCAACCTAAGAGAGAAATAATCCGCAAAAAACTTTTCGACTTACTGCAAAAATTTAAATCGAGTGGTATTTTTTGGACGAGGGGGCGATTATACGCATGCCGCCGAAGATTACAAACAGTAAATTGAATCAGAATAAGTAAAGTTTTTAGGGCAATTACAAAAATAAGCGGGGGCCTTGGTTTTAGCAAAAGGATCACGCTGCATATGCTGCAATTGTTTTTAAAATATTTTTGTTCCCTTCTGGATTTACTATGAGGTGAAAGAAAAAGAGAGTTCTGTTTTGATAACCTTGACTCTTTTCGATTCGCTAAGATTGACTACTAAGGTTTACATTCAAGTGATTGCACTAAAATAGACACAACAGACCACGAGAATCATGCATGCCTAAAAAATCTGCCTCCCAACAGCCCAGCGCCTCTTTCGAGGAAGCGATGGCCGAGCTAGAACAGCTCGTTGCAAAAATGGAATCGGGCGAGTTGCCCTTAGAAGCCTCCGTGGCGGCCTACCAACGTGGTTCCGAGCTGGTGAAGTATTGCGCTGCTCAATTAGAACGCGTTGAGCGTCAAGTCAAAGTATTGGAAGGCGAGATGCTCAAGCCGTTTGCGACAGAGGCAGACGACGAGGACGAGGAAGAGTGAGACAAGAATGAGAGAAGAGTTTACTCGGTGGTGTAAAACGGTCCAGTTGCAGATGGAGGCGGTTCTTCTTTCTCATTTACCTGCGACGACGTTGACACCGCATAAATTGCACGAGGCAATGCAGTACGCCGTTCTCGATGGTGGTAAGCGTGTGCGGCCTTTACTTGCTTTTGCTGCGGGTGAGTTATTTGATGCGCCGCGAGATGGTATAGAGCGGGCTGCGTGTGCGGTGGAAATGATTCATGCGTATTCATTGGTACACGACGATATGCCATGTATGGATGATGATGCTTTAAGGCGTGGTAAGCCGACTGTGCATAAAAAATATGATGAAGCCACGGCCTTGTTAGTGGGTGATGCCTTGCAATCGCAAGCGTTTGAGGTGATCGCAGGAGGTAACTTAGATGCGCAGCGCAAGGTCTCCATGTTGAGTCGGCTCGCGCGAGCCGCAGGCTCGCAGGGCATGTGTGGTGGCCAGGCGATTGATTTGGATTCCGTGGGCATCTCGCTTTCTCGTGACGCCCTAGAACACATGCATAGACTAAAGACTGGGGCGTTGCTCGAAGTATCAGTCATGCTGGGCGCGTTGGCAGGTAAATCGTTGTTGGGCGCTGAAGAGTTGGCATTGCGCGCGTATTCTTCCGCGATTGGTCTAGCATTTCAAGTAGTTGACGATATTCTGGATGCCACTGCAGACTCGGCTACCCTAGGAAAAACCGCCGGTAAAGATGCTGCGAGCAATAAGCCCACGTATGTCTCTATACTGGGACTGAACGAGTCTCTTGCTCTGGCAGAGAAGTTGCGGCAGGATGCCCACCAGGCTTTACTGCCTTTTGGCGATCCAGCGATGAGATTAAAGGAGCTTGCCGACTTGATCGTGCAAAGAAAAACCTAAGGAATAACTAGTTAAATAAATAAAAAAAGAGACGTTTCTCGAATTATTGGTCGAGGCTAGGACGTTGATTCACGTTGCCCCGCATCGCACAGCAACACTGGCTCGCCATAAAATTCACAATAAATCAGCATTTCCCTTAGTCCCATGAAAATTTTACAAAACATAAACGATCCGGCCGAAATAAGAACGCTTTCACGTCCAGAACTCAATACCTTGGCTGATGAGTTGCGCACTTATTTACTCGAGTCCGTAGCGCAAACGGGTGGTCATCTCTCGTCCAATTTGGGAACGGTTGAGCTGACGATCGCACTGCACTATGTATTTAATACGCCGGAAGATCGTATCGTCTGGGATGTGGGTCATCAAACCTATCCGCACAAAATTCTCACAGGACGACGCGACCGTATGTCCACCTTGCGTCAGCAGGATGGCTTGTCGGGTTTTCCACGTCGAGTAGAAAGTGTTTACGACACTTTTGGTACAGCGCATTCGTCGACGTCGATTTCGGCTGCATTAGGTATGGCATTAGCGGCTCGTACCAAAGGTGAAAAACGTCATTCAATAGCGGTCATTGGTGATGGTGCGATGACGGCAGGTATGGCATTTGAGGCGCTCAACAACGCAGGCGTTTACGAAGACATCAAGATGTTGGTGGTGTTAAACGACAATGACATGTCGATCTCACCACCAGTGGGTGCGCTGAATCGTTATCTTGCGCGACTGATGTCTGGAAAGTTTTATGCGGCCGCCAAGAGCATGGGTAAATCCATGTTGCCACCTTCTATGCGTGAACTTGCAAAGCGTTTTGAAGAACATGCTAAAGGCATGTTGGTACCAGCCACCTTGTTCGAAGAATTTGGCCTCAACTACATTGGCCCTATCGATGGCCATGATTTGGAATCATTGATTCCTACGCTGCAAAATCTTAAGAATCTTGAAGGTCCGCAGTTCTTGCATGTGGTGACTAAAAAAGGGCAAGGTTACACACTCGCTGAAGCCGATCCCATTCTTTATCACGGTCCTGGTAAATTCAATCCGAGTGAAGGTATTAAACCTGCCACCTCTAGCAAAGTGACTTACACGCAAGTGTTTGGTGATTGGTTGTGCGACATGGCTAAGCAAGATGACAAATTAGTCGCCATTACACCGGCTATGCGTGAAGGTTCGGGCATGGTGAAGTTTGAGCAGCAATACCCTGAGCGTTATTACGATGTGGGCATCGCCGAACAACACGCGGTTACGTTTGCAGGCGGTATGGCGTGCGAAGGTTTGAAACCTGTCGTGGCAATTTACTCTACGTTTTTGCAGCGTGGTTACGATCAATTGATTCATGATGTGGCGCTACAAAATCTCGATGTGACCTTTGCACTCGATCGTGCCGGTTTAGTTGGTGCGGATGGCGCTACTCATGCCGGTAATTACGACATGGCGTTTTTACGTTGCATCCCGAATATGGTCGTGATGGCAGCCAGTGATGAAAACGAGTGTCGCAAAATGCTAACGACTGCGTATCAGTATCCCGGCCCTGCGGCAGTACGTTATCCCCGCGGTGCAGGTATAGGTGCGGTTGTTGAGACTGAATTAAGCAGTATAGAAATGGGTAGGGGCGAGATTCGTCGTCAGGGCAAGGGCGTAGCGATACTCGCCTTTGGCACCATGCTTGCGCCTTCATTGCAAGCGGCTGAGACATTGAATGCTACCGTCGCTAATATGCGTTTTATCAAACCCTTAGATACAGCATTGGTTGCAGAGCTAGCAGCCAGTCATGATTTGCTAGTCACGATTGAAGAGGGCAGTATTATGGGCGGCGCAGGCTCGGCAGTCGCTGAAGCATTGTCAGCTGCCGGTATCGTCAAACCTATACTGCAATTGGGCTTGCCTGATAAATTTATTGATCACGGCGATGCAACGAAATTGCTTGCGCAGTGCGGTTTGGATGCGGCGGGTATTACGGCGTCAGTGAATCAGCGTTTAAACACACCTGAACTACGATTGGTTGCTAATAGTCGCTGATTAAAAGGAGCGGTATTTTTTCTCAGATAAGCCGCTCCTGTCCTTGTATCCATTAAATCGTGGGCTGGCCAATAGGCTTGGAAATAATTAATTTTTCCAGCGGTAGACGCAGCGCCCGTGCGGTTGGCGCAGGCCCAAATCCCAGTCTTCCTACCCACACGACACGATCAGTATCTGTGTCAATAATTTCCCCCAGTTTTTTTCGCACGGATGCGGCTTCTTGTAGCTGATCGGTCAGCTTTGTGAATGGTACGTTCCCACTTGCATAGCGCGCAAAAATAGGGATAGCCATTTCTGGCTGCTGCCACAAATTTAATTGTGTGGCTGCCAGCCATACACGCTGGACTGCTTTACCAATATCGATGAAATCCTCATCAGTTTGTGGTTTTTGATCGCGCAAAATAATCATGTGTGCACCACAGGAAAGGGCCGTCCAGCCGTCCAATAATATCGACGTTGACCACGCTGCGCCAATATAACGATTTAAAAACTGTACGCGCTCCCAACTGCTGAGTACTGCACGCATAATTTTTAGGTTAATGCGTCCCGGTCCGAGTGCGGCATCTGGGATGCGATCAAGGCTGTATTGAGCATTCCATTCGATAATTGATTTATGAACGGGATAGGCCTCGGGGATTCTTAATCGTATGCGGGTCGTTTGGAGTATGAGTTTAGTCATCTGTAAACGCTGTAGCAAAGATTCCATCCACTGAATGGTGTAATGCTTGCCGGCGGCTTGCTGCAGAATTTGTTTTTGACTATGCGTCAGTGGGCGCATCGACAGCGACCTGCGTTGAACTGCGCGACGCGGTATTTCAAAAACCAAGGGGTCTACTTGTATCGTTTGGTCGAGCGAGAAGCTGATATCAATGGCAAGTAATTTTCCTTGCGCATGCTGCCTATGTTGGACATGTATCTGACAGCCTTCCGAGGTGGCAGCTAATTCCATCGTTACTAGTAAAGCTCCAATAGCTAATAGTGTATTTTGACCATGTGGATCGTATACGACCATTTCTTGATCATATTGAATATGCACCACAATGCGGTAATCATCGATGATTTCAAATCGCCATGGCTGAGTGTTGTCTCCGCTAGGCGTCCATCTGGCTAGATTGAGGATGCGAATGACTGGCGATTCGTTCATAGAAATTTTATGGATTAGTTTTAAAGATGCGCCGTAAGGCAGCCATACGAAATTTTTGAAGAGGATTTGCATTTCCCATGGGTAGCCAGGTGCGCTTAAATTTTCCTAAATAGGCATCGAAGTGGAGTCCATGTGGGGCATGCGTCAGTTTGCCTCGACGCAGTAAAATTTTAATGGCCTCAGTCGCCGCAACGCCAGCGCATAGGTAGCAAGCCATTGATGTCGATGGCCCGGCGCCTTTGTCTAAATTTACTTGGCTAGGATCCGCCAGGTAGCGATGCATCAGCGACGGCGCAAGGCCCACTAAAAATCGCAATGCTTTTTCTGAATCTCGATGGTTACCCCATCGAAAATAGGTTTCGAAATCCATTTCTTCTGGCATGAAACACAGCCAAGCTGCGCCCATGCCTAGAGGGGCGGCTGTGATTGCAGGGACTCTCAACGTCGAGCAAGCAGCAAAGGTTTTTTCGCGTATGTCGAATGCAAAAAAATCTAATCCATCAATATATACATCGGCTCCTTTAAGGAAATCGTCAAGCACGTTATCGCTTAACCCTTGGCTGAAGATTTTAATCTTGGCTGTTGGGTTGATAGCATGTGCCATAGCGGCCATCGTGTCGCATTTGGATAAATTTAATGTGTCCACGGTTGCGCCTGATTGACGATTAAAATTGGCGAGTTCGAAATGATCGTAATCAGCAATGCGGAAATTTCCCACACCCATTCGTGTTAGTGCTAGCAAGTGATGACCACCTACTCCACCCATTCCACCGATGGCTACGGTGGCATACCGTAGCCGCAATTGTTCTGCTTCAGTTATCCAGCCTAAGTTACGAGAAAATGCTTCAGCATAATCAAAAGTGGAATGGTTCATTGTTATCCGCAGTTGCTTTTGAGAGTTGGCTGTTCTTTTTTCTGAGATAAGGTCATCCGACGCATGATCCCTTCAACGTCTTCCCAAGGCATAAAATGGCGGACGAAGCGTCTTATAGCTATGGGTGTTGGATTACTGCTGCGATTTCCTCTGGCTGGGTTTTGCCATTCATTTTTGATTAATTGCCAAAGGCGTAAACAGTCACAACCGAGTAGTGCGGAAGCTGTATTGACTCTGACGCACCACGTTGTATCTTTCAGCACTACAAAACCCATGTCAGTCCAGACGTCAACATGGCGAGGAGCCACTTCAATTATCAGGAAGGATTTGTAATTTTGAAAATAATTTGCGCAAAGGGCAATGAAGCTAAACAACGCTGCGAGGCTGAGGCGATCAGTGCTGTTTGTTGACTCTGATGCTGCTGCTAATTGAACTATTTCAATGAGATATTTGCCTTGTCTGCGCAAGTCGTTAAGGCAATCCAAATGACCAAGATCAGCCCGAAGGCGATGATCTGGCAGGTCTAACAATAGCGAGCATGTTCCGGAAGCGCGCGCGCCCTTCTTTACCAATAAAGTTAGTAGGCGGGTCTCGCTCGCCGTGTTTTCGGCGCCTATAAAAGTCGTATCGTATCCACGCGCTTCATACTGGCCACGAAGTAGATTGTTGGCTTCCTCTTTAAGCTTTTGGGTGTCTGCAACTTGAAGGGTGACATTCTCATTAAGATCGAGTCGCGCCGAACGAAATTTTTTTCGTCGCTCTGAAAGATTTGTCGGTAGCGTGGCAGGCGGACTAGAACAAGCTATCGCTCCCACAAATCGTGGAAGCAATGTGGGTATCTGATTTGTGGACTGAAGAGTCGCTAAATCTGACTTAATGAGAGATGGTGTTTGTACTGGCGTATCTGGCATGCATGCTGAGTAGCCATGACCTGCATGCAGTTCCTAGAGCGATGCACTAACTCAGGTGAGCTAGTGCATAGTGCATTCAGACTTTATTGCGCCCTTTTTCCCACAACACGTCTGATCCACCCGCAAAGCGGTTGAGCACGCGCGACAAAACAAACAGCAAATCTGAAAGACGATTTACAAACTGTCGTGGTTGTGGATTCAATGTTTCTGCTTTACCGAGCGACACAATTGAGCGCTCGGCGCGACGACATACAGTTCTACATATATGTGCTTGAGCAGCAGCGCGTGATCCACCGGGCAAAATAAATTCGGATAAAGGTGGCAGAGTCGCGTTGTACTTTGCCAGTAATTCATCCAACCGCAGTACTTGTGCTTCTTGAATCATGGTGAAGCCCGGTATGCAGAGTTCACCACCTAAATCAAAGAGATCGTGCTGAATGGTGATGAGCTCTTGTCGCAGATCGTCTGGCAATGGCTCGCACAATAGAACGCCGATGTGAGAATTGAGTTCATCGACATCACCCATCGCCTGAACTCGAAGCGCGTCCTTGTCGGTGCGGCTGCCGTCGCCCAAGCCCGTGGTGCCGTCGTCACCGGTGCGTGTAGCTATTTTGGAAAGTCTGTGTCCCATGTTCTTTAAATTTGATAACTCAGTCGCGGGAGCATACGTGAAATCCCGCATAAATGCTGAATAAACGCAGATGTTGGGAGTACAGTGACCCTACCTGATTGATGTCTCGAGGGTACAATACTCGACCTATCGGAGAAGTTAAATGAACCATCCTGCCCCACCCACTGCGCTTAGGCGCGCAATGCCGCCCGAGCTGTTGACCTCGCTACGCGAGTACTTTGGCGATCGACTGTCTACATCGCAAGCGATGCGTGAGCATCACGGTCGTGATGAGTCGTCATACGACCCTATGCTGCCCGACGCGGTGGTGTTCGCTCATTCCAGTGCTGAAGTCGCTAAAGCAGTCGCGCTTTGCAATCAGTATAAATTTCCTGTGATCGCCTATGGCACAGGTACCTCCCTTGAAGGCCATATCTTGGCGCTGCAAGGTGGTTTGTCGATCGATGTGTCGCAGATGAATAAAGTGGTTGCGTTAAACGCCGAGGATCTGACGGTCACCGTGCAACCGGGAGTCACACGTAAGCAACTGAATTTGGAGATCAAAGATACCGGATTATTTTTTCCGATTGATCCCGGCGCAGATGCCTCGATAGGCGGAATGGCTGCAACGCGTGCTTCGGGTACGAATGCAGTGCGCTACGGCACCATGCGTGAAAATGTTCTGGGCCTGACCGTCGTTACTGCTCAAGGCAAAATTGTTAAGACCGGTACACGCGCAAAAAAATCATCAGCGGGTTACGACTTGACGCGATTATTTGTCGGTAGTGAAGGTACGCTAGGTATCATTACCGAAATCACGCTCAAGATTTATCCTCATCCTGAAGCCATCTCCGCTGCGGTGTGTTCATTTTCAACTATTGCGAATGCGGTCGATACCGTCATTCAAGCAATTCAAATTGGCGTGCCATTGGCGCGTGTTGAATTCGTGGATGAGAATGGTGTTCGTGCATTCAATCGTCACGATAAATTAACGCTGCCAGAAAAACCTCTGCTGTTATTTGAATTTCACGGTAGCGAGCAGGGCGTCAAAGAGCAAGCAGAATTAGTGCAACAAATCGCCAATGACCATGGAGCGATCGGTTTTGAATGGGCTACGCGTCCGGAAGATCGTTCGCGACTTTGGCAAGCGCGTCACAATGCTTATTTCGCGCTACTGCAATTGCGTCCAGGCTCGCGCGCTATTTCGACCGATTGCTGTGTTCCTATTTCGCGCCTAACGGAATGTCTGCTTGAAACCAAAGCGGATTGCGATCGCGAGAATCTCATCTATGGCATTGTTGGTCATGTGGGCGATGGCAATTTCCATGTGCAGATGTTGGTTGATCCCTCTGATCCTACCGATGTTGCGCGTGCCGAGTCAGTGAACGAGCGCATGGTTCATCGCGCAATTGCTATGGATGGCACTTGCACAGGCGAGCATGGTATCGGATTACACAAGTTGGATTTTCTGGTGCATGAAGCTGGTGAAGAAGCCGTCGATCTGATGCGCACAATCAAACACGCGCTGGACCCCAACAATATTTTTAATCCGGGTAAAGTCATCCGCTGGTGATGTTCTCGGGTCGTTAAAGTACTCATTTGTAGCTCATTTATGGCAACACGAATTCCTCCAGTTCACGCGCTCTCCGCTTTTGAAGCGGCGGCGCGTCATGGCTCTTTTGCATTGGCTGCAGAAGAGTTGTGTATTACGCCCTCTGCGTTATCGCATCGAATTCGTCTGCTGGAAGAATTCGTGGGTGAGCGTTTATTTTTACGCGATGGTCGTAATGTCGGTTTATCGGAATTCGGTAGGCGTTATCTGGATGTTGTTCGCCTTGCTTTGCGTGCCTTAACTGATTTTCCTATGCCGCGGCGTGCCGCATCTGCCCAGCCACGCGTCAAATTAACATTGCCACCCACTTTTGCGCGCTACTTACTTGTGCCTCGCTTGGGATCTTTTGTAGAGCAGCATCCCGATATTGCGGTTGAAATTTATTTATCGGTTCCGCTGTACGATTTGGCGCTTGCTGAGAGCGATCTTGAAGTCCGTTTTGGGCCTGGCAAATATCCGAACCTTCAGTGTGAAAAATTATTTTCAGAGCCAACCTTTGCAGTAGCCAGTCCCGAGTATTTGAAAAAAGTGGATCCCATAAATACACCTGAAGATTTGCAAAATGCCACTTTGCTTCGTTCAGCTCTTGAGCCGTGGCAGCCTTGGTTTGAGGCAGCCGGTCTTGATTGGGCTGAGCCATCTACTGGTTTGCGGGTTGATGATTTAGGCTTGTTACTTGAGATGGTAAAACACGGTCATGGTGTGGGATTAACGCGCGAACATTTTGCGCGCGAGATGCTTGCGCGCGGTGAAATTGTTCGATTGTTTGATATGAAAACAGCCATACCTCCCCATTCCTACTACTTGGTATATGAAAAACAAGTGACCGAGCGTCCCGAAGTCGTCACCTTTTTGCAATGGATGCAAGAAACTTTTCGAAATGCCTGATTGATTACGAGTTGTCGTGGTCATTCCTCGCTGGTTTAGGCAATCATGTCCAAGCAGTAAAAACTTTCATCAGTTCCTCTCAAGCTTTTCAGCGGAAATACTGTCAAATCCCGGCTTTCACCAGCGCGCTTTCGTTACACTAGCGGCATAGCTATCACGCGCCATTGCTTGCACGTGCCTTCGTGTGCCCACAGGATGTTTTATGAACGCTCCCACTGAATTTGCTTTCTCTTTATCGCGCCAGCGCGAAGTCGTATCCGCATTACGTGCGGTGTTGCCTGAGGCATCCGTTCTCTTTAACGAAGAAGATACGCGCCCTTATGAGTGCGATGGTCTGTCTGCCTATCGTCAGCTACCTATGGTGGTAGTGTTGCCTGAGAGCGAAGCACAAGTCGCAGCCGTGTTGAAAGTGTGTCACCGTTTAAAAGTGCAAATCGTGCCGCGCGGCGCGGGCACGGGTTTGTCGGGTGGCGCGATGCCAATAGCTGATGGTGTGGTGTTATCAACGGCACGACTCAATCGTATCGTTAAGGTTGATGCTTATGCGCGCACAGCCATAGTGCAGCCCGGTGTACGTAATCTGGCGATCTCTGAAGCAGCAAGTGTGCACGGCTTGTACTATGCCCCCGATCCTTCGTCGCAGATCGCTTGCTCTATCGGCGGCAATGTCGCAGAAAATTCTGGCGGCGTGCATTGTTTGAAATATGGACTGACCGTACATAATGTGTTGCGCGTTCGTATGGTAACGATAGAAGGTGATGTCGTTGAACTAGGTAACGAAGCACTCGACGCTCCTGGTCTTGATTTGCTCGCAGTATTTATAGGTTCTGAAGGCATGCTTGGTGTAGTGACTGAAGTCACCGTCAAGCTGGTGCCTAAGCCACAGGCAGCACGAGTCATTATGGCTTCATTCGATGATGTGGTTAAAGGTGGTAATGCGGTGGCGAATGTTATTGCAGCGGGCATTATTCCTGCTGGCTTAGAGATGATGGATAAAACCAGCTCGCGCATGGTTGAGCCGTTTGTAAAAGCGGGTTATGACACCGATGCCGAGGCGATTCTTTTGTGCGAGTCCGATGGCACGCCGGAAGAAGTTGAAGAAGAAATCGCCCACATGACCGAGGTATTGAAATCATCCGGTGCTACTGCGATTGCTGTGTCGCGTGATGAAGCGGAACGTATGCGGTTTTGGTCGGGTCGTAAAAATGCTTTCCCAGCTGCCGGACGTATCTCGCCAGACTACTACTGCATGGACGGCACCATACCGCGCAAGCATTTAGCCAAAGTATTGTTAGGCATCGCCGACATGGAAAAAGTGTACGGCTTGCGCTGTGCGAATGTGTTTCATGCAGGTGATGGCAATCTCCATCCCCTAATTCTTTTTGATGCCAATATGCCGGGCGAATTCGATCGCGCAGAAAAATTCGGTGCGGCGATTCTGGAGCTATGCGTTGAAGTCGGCGGCACGATTACCGGTGAACACGGTGTCGGCATAGAAAAAATTAATTCTATGTGCGTGCAATTTTCACCTGAAGAACGGGAAGCGTTTTTTGGTGTGAAGCGTTCCTTTGATACCGCGTTTTTATTGAACCCCGACAAAGCGATTCCCACTCTGCATCGCTGTGCCGAGTACGGCAAGATGCATGTTCGTTCTGGACAAATGAAATTCCCCGATTTGCCACGTTTCTGATAATCAAAAAATAAAATGGATCAGACATTACAGGCACTCCGAGAGCAGGTTGTTGCTGCCAGTGCCGCTAAAACACCTTTGCGTATTCGCGGTAACGGTACCAAAGATTGGTATGGACAATCGTTTGAAGGCGAGTTACTCGATACACGCGCATACAGCGGGATTGTTTCGTATGATCCTACCGAATTAGTCATTACTGCGCGCGCTGGCACGACCCTGCGTGAAATCGGTAAAGCACTCTCTGAACAAAAACAGATGCTAGCCTTTGAGCCTATGCGCTTTGATGGCTTAGCGACCTTGGGTGGCATAGTCGCTGCCGGCTTATCCGGGCCGCGCAGGCAGGCAGTGGGATCGGTGCGAGATTTTGTGCTCGGTACTGTACTAATGGATGGTCGCGGTGATGTGCTGAATTTTGGTGGCCAAGTCATGAAAAATGTCGCGGGCTACGATGTCTCGCGCTTGTTGACGGGATCATTAGGCACGCTGGGTTTGTTGTTAGAAGTTTCTATCAAAGTATTGCCGCGTCCGACTGCGCAACATACGTTGCAATTTGTACTGTCAGAAGCAGAAGCGCTTAAACAGTTGAATGTGTGGGGTGGACAGCCTTTACCAATTTCAGGTTCGTGCTGGCATCAAGGACGATTGACTGTACGTTTGTCCGGCGCTCGCGCTGCCGTCGATGCTGCTATCACTAGCATGGGTGGTGAAACGGTGAGTGATGCCGAATCATTTTGGGATGCCGTGCGCGAACAGACGCATGAATTTTTTAACGACACAGCAAGCGGATTGTGGCGTTTGTCATTGCCTACCGTGGCACCAGCATTAACGCTGCAAGGCGAACAGCTCATTGAATGGGGTGGTGCACAGCGTTGGTTAAAGACGGATGTAGATGCTGCAACCCTGCGTGCTGCCGCTGAAAAAGCCGGCGGTCATGCGACCTTGTTTAAAGGCGGTGATAAGTCGGTGGGAGTATTTCATCCACTGAAGCCTGCCGTCGCGCGTATTCATCACAACCTAAAAAACACGTTTGATCCGGCCGGTATCTTTAATCCAGGCCGCATGTATACGGATTTCTGAGCATAAAAAATGCAAACCAATCTCGCTGATTTCATTAAGAACTCGCCCGAAGGCCAAGAGGCAGATGCCATTCTGCGCAGCTGTGTGCATTGCGGTTTTTGTACGGCGACTTGCCCAACCTATCAATTGCTGGGTGATGAGTTAGATGGACCACGTGGCCGTATCTATTTGATTAAACAAATTTTAGAAGGTAAACCAGCCACTGCCAAAACGCAGCTTCATCTGGATCGTTGTCTGACTTGTCGTAATTGCGAGAGTACCTGTCCCTCCGGTGTGAAATATGGCCGACTAGTTGATATCGGTCGCGAGATCGTAGAAAAACAAGTTGAGCGTCCATTTGCCACGCAATTAGTTCGCACCGTATTGAAAGAAACCTTGCCACGTAAATGGCTGTTTACTCCGGCGATGAAAACGGGTCAATTTTTTCGACCGTTATTACCCAAGGCATTAAAAAATAAAGTACCTGTCGCGCATCCTGCTGGTCGCTGGCCTACGCGAACGCATGCACGCACTATGCTGCTGCTCGATGGATGTGTACAGCCTGCGATGTCACCTAACATTAATGCCGCTACCGCGCGTGTGTTAGATGCATTAAGCGTGCAATTAATCGTGGCACCTAAGGCCGGTTGTTGCGGCGCGATTCGTCACCACTTAAACGATCAGGCAGGTGGTCTGGATGATATGCGTCGAAATATTGATGCCTGGTGGCCATATGTGCAAGCCGGTGCAGAAGCCATTGTGATGACCGCTTCAGGTTGCGGGGTGACAGTAAAAGAGTATGGCCATTTGCTGGCCAATGATCCGCACTATGCAGCGCGTGCGCAGCGCATTTCAGAATTAACCAAAGACCTTTCTGAAATCTTGCCAGCGTTTCAGCAAGAACTCGCTAACAAAGTACAGATAAAAAAACGTGTGGCCTATCACCCGCCCTGTACTTTGCAACACGGTCAGCAAATTCGCGGCAAGGTAGAAGAGGTTTTGCGTGCTGTTGGTGTAGATGTGACTTTGTGTGCCGACAGCCATTTATGTTGTGGCTCGGCCGGCACGTACTCGGTACTGCAGCCTGAGCTGTCCTATCAGCTGCGCGATAACAAACTAAAAAATCTTCAAGCCACTCAATCCGAGATGATCGTATCGGCCAACATCGGTTGCCTGACGCATTTACAATCAGGTACCGAGTCGCCGGTGAGGCATTGGATAGAATTGATTGACCAAGCATTTAATAAATCTAGTTAAGCAGCCTGCTGGTTGGGCTGCTCTCAATGCGATCCAGCTTGTTATTTTTTACAGTCCCGCGTTTTCATCTCTCTCTGTCGGATTGCCATGCCACCCTGTATCGAAATACTCATCCAACCAGTCATCGTCTGAATCCGCACTTCCTACCGAACTATCGCTATCTTCGTCATCAACCGGCGCGGTCTTGTTTTCATACATATTGCACATCGCTTGCAGACAAGCTCTGAAGAACCCAACATAAAGTGGCCTAGCAGTAAACCCCGGTGGCATAATCAGTAATAAGGCAGACAGTGTGTGGGCACCATAAACAAGCCACGGATCTGAGCTTTTGCGCCAATCTGCCGCAAGTTGGTTAACTACTGCTGATGGCATAAGGGAGAGGATACGACCCAGGATTTCTGCAATGGTATCTAGCCTATTTCCGTGCGCGAACTGCGACATAAACTCATGTTTCAGAAGTCCAAGCATCGAGGCTTGTCGGCTAGCGATTCGTAGGTCTTCACTCACCTTGCTTGACGCCTTGATGAGCAAACGGTGAATAGGATCACTTGCATCATGAGTTGGATCACTGTCATATTCTTTTATTGTATTTTCCACATCCTCTTGCAATGAGCGCAGAGCCTCTGCCTTTGCAGCAAAAATTTTTCTGGTCAGAGTCGGTGTATTTACTGATTCTTCGCGATTACTACGGTTAAATTGTTGAAAGACCAGGTATTCAGCACCTGATAAAGCACCACAGATACCATGCAAGATGGTTTCTGTAATTCTGTAAGCAAGACTTGCAGTACCAAGTGCATTAGAAACTAAAGCGGCGCCAAGAGCTTTGAAGCAGTAGTTAATAGTGTAGAAGTAATAGCTAGCTTCTTCATCCTTATAGCGTGCACCAAGTAAATCCATAAATCCCTTTTCTTCCTTTAACCTTTCCTCAACAGTGATTTTGCCCTTATGCTTTTTATTTGTGCTGAAGTATTGTCTTACTTGTGAGTCCCCCTTGATTTTTTGGCGACAATAATCTCCCCATGAGTCTCCTCGAAGTTTGAAGTTATTGTTTAATTGAGAAAGGGCAGGGCTAGTCCAGTTACTAGGCATGATGGCTTTAGCCACTGGCGTTGCTGTAATTACATGCAGGGTGCCTGAAATGAAAGGCGGGATATAAGGTGACATCTCTATCACGCGCGACAATGTATTCCCGATCAAGAATGAGACACTAAAAGCCGACGTACCAGCTATACCAATTTTCGCTCGAGTGTAATTACTCTGCTCATTTTGTTCGATGAGCTCTTTAACCATGTCATCATATTTTTTATCCAGAGCGCGTGTTTTTTCAGATTTGCAGTCTTCTAGAATTTTTTTGCATTCTTCCATAATTTCATTGTGGGTCTTAGCCCCCGGCAAGACTCTTCGTTCAATATGCTCGCTCTTATCTTTTAATCGGTCGATCCTCTGACGTGTTTTCCTTAAAGTCTTTTTTATGGATTTAATTTGATCTAGATAGTCATCTCCGCCAACTAAAACATCTTTATTTTTTAATTCTCCTAATTTTTTTTCTAGCTGATTAGCGTTATTTTTAAGTCGCGCTATCAAATCATCAATTTTATTTATTTTTTTACGATTAACTGTTTCTACAAGAATTTTTAGTTTTTCAGGCGAAAGTAAGCTGCTATTTTTTTTATTGTTAAGTGGCGCGGGATCTGTGCCATCAATATTTTCATTTAAAGATGAAGTTAATTTTTTGTTTTTGATATTAAATTTTATAGAATCTGATCTTTTTGTCAGTGCATCGATCCGACCCTGAATTCTCTCGGCATCTTTCTCATTATTATTATCATAAGCAGACTGGAGTGATTTTCGAAGACGACGCAACGTATGATCGGGAGCAAAATCTTCATCGAAAAACAGCGCCATGTTTACGCCATCAACATCAATGGAATTTGTAATACCCAGTGCATCGATATCGATACAGCCAATTGCCGTACTAGTGCTGCGACACAGTTTTAAAAATTGTGAATGATTCATGGTGTGAGGTCTCCTTCATGAAATTAAAAATGAGGCAGACTGATTGGACTCACCGATAAAACTCGACTGAGTTGAGTGCAGAATTTCACTTTTTTTCAGACAAAAAGCTACCCTTCAGGCGTGCTCGCCTGTCTGTCGGCTGAACCATGGTTGTGTCTCCTGTTTTATTCGAATAATCAGCGGCGGGAACT
>Ga0214919_10003074_pt1 | contig 25638 bp, 39 predicted proteins | sample LL1503_MetaG_FD_177994 | JGI IMG/M metagenome (GOLD analysis project Ga0214919, IMG submission 177994) | Freshwater microbial communities from Lake Lanier, Atlanta, Georgia, United States - LL-1503 | ecosystem: Environmental > Aquatic > Freshwater > Lake | place: USA: Georgia | collected... | reverse complement strand
GGTGCTGGTGCTGTCGGCGTGAACACAGTCCAAGTCACCACCGATGTTGCTGAGTGTGATCATCGCTATTCGTTTAAATTTAGCCATTATGCAGTCTCCTTATCCATTAGGTCAAATATAATAGCCTTAGCGCAGTTAATCATCTGACGAGCGCGGTTAGCATTGTGGGCGTCTACGCAGTCGGGTGGGTTCCATTCTGCTGAAAGGATTTCTTGGGCATCACTTAACATACCCATGGCAAACATCATTTCTTGGCCTGGGAAAGCCTGTGTTTTTACCATGTTATCTAATGCTCGTTTGCTCATACCGTAACATTGTAATTCCCACTCTAAATTTGCTGTTTTTTCTACCATCTTTTGCTCCTTTTCTTATTGTCTATACGTAGTATTATACAGGAAAAGTAACCAAAAGTCAACCAAAATTTAGGGTATTTTAAGAAATCTTTATAAATCAATGACTTATAAGTCTTTGAATTTTAAGGCTTATTAATCCAGTCTTTGTCCCACATATCAGCATAGGGATCTGGGGTATTTTTATCGTCTTTCTGCTGTTGTTCAAGGCGTTTGCGTATAACTTCCATACGCTGATCTCTGGGCACACGATAAACAGGCCTGGGCTCTTTGGTTTGATGAATTATAGCTGGAGGAGTTTCTTCTGCTTGGGCAGAACTAATTATTGAATCTGCTTGATGCATACCAAACAGTGCGCCTAAGTATTCTAACATTCAACAAGTATAGCATCATTGATCTAAATTGTCAAGATACTGCTGTAAGTTGCTACCATGTAAGGCCAGCATTATACTATCACGTTCATCGAATACTACGATTGACTTGTGGCTGGGTATATAATACGGACTTTTAAAATGTTTTTCTAATTGAATATACGCACGAGTTACCAATGGCTCGGGTAACTTAAACTGCCAGCTTTTAATCTCTGGGTTTTTATTCAGCATGTTGAATGCTGGGCGGGTTAAGCGTAGGCTATCAGGATTAACTGGATTATGCCACCAACTTGCAGGGTTATCGAAACGTTGATAGCGCAGGCCAAGTTTAGGATCACTGGTAAAAGGATTTAGAGTATGCTGTTGGAACTGAGCCTGCCATACATTCTGCAATGATTCAGCAGTGCGTTTGGCCATGATTAAGGGTAGATCTGATCGCCAACTTTGAGTAAGACTACACTAAACTTATCACTCTTGAATAGGGTGTTGAGTTTTTTAGCCAGATTGATAGCATGTCCGGGATTACTAAATGACACTTTTTTATATTTGGGTCCAGGATATGCCACTAACATATTTTGTGTCTTGAGGTTGATAGGTTGGTTATCAAAAAACACCGCCCAGATACCTTCTGAACTCAGAATCTGATCACTTTTGTAGTTTGTTTTGTTAACGTGCTCTAATAGCACATTAGGTTTTGGTCTTGACATTTATATGTTCTCCACATATATTTATGCCAATTATCAGAGTATATAATTAGAATTTACCGCCACCAACTTGCACGGTAATGACTTCATTGGCCTGTTCTTTTTTGACCTTAGCTAACTCTTGTATCTGCATTAACAGCTCAAAGATTTCACTGTGGATATTACGTGCTTCTACTGCTGTTAGAGTTAGATCTTTTGCGCCGGTCTGATTTAGGACTTTAATCTTGTTATTAAAGTTCTTCAGATGCAGGCTTAATTGTTGTTCCAAATAGTGCTCCATTTGCGATCCTTAGTCGTTCTTGCATTTCTTCTATCGTGTCATATGGCCCAGCATAGGGGTAGCGATTGAGTGTGATTAGTTTAGGGCAATATGATTTAACCCAACCGTTGTTAAACTTAACAATATAGTAGCCAGCACAGAAAAAGCTCTTTGACTTATTGCCCTTAGTATAGATAGGTAATTTGTGCTTGACATCCCACAAGACATTATTGGGTTTATGTTCGCAGGGAAATCCGTATACAGTATTGCTTTCAGTTATCACACGTTTTGGCGGTGTCTTATCTACTACAATATTATATTTGTCACTGAGTAGTTTTAGGCTGGCAAACTGTTCTTTGCGTTGATCATGAGAATAGACAACTCCCATTGGGTTAGCCAGGATGGTTCCAACCTGGTGTCCATTGTCTTCAACGATCCAACATTTATTCTTGACGATTGCTTTAGCTAACAGTGACATAATAGATAATTCCTACGTAAGTTAAATAGTGCAGGGCTTGGTCTAATCCAAGCCAAACCCAAAATTTATTGTCTGCAGGAGTAAGGCCCTTATTCAGTTGTTGTTTAGCCCAATCAATATGATAGTGAATCACCGCATCCGCCAATGGTGATAATAATAAATCGTTGGGATTATGCACAAATGGCACCAGAATCAGAAAGGTCCACGCGGCATGAGTGCCTGCATGATGTAACCCACCAGATGCACCATAGATACCCTTATCACGGATCATGTAGTCATACTGCGTTAGGAAGTCTGCGATGAAATGTTTAATACCAAACAAGGCCAATAATAGGAATACGGTTAATGTCATCTGTAATATACGCTACGGCTCTTAGGAGTCTCCCACCAATCAATGTGGTCAACTGTAACATTAAGTGGTTTCATTTTCGCATCTACCAGATCAGCCATCCAATGTGACAAGCGTTCACTTGTTGGCACAAAATCTACGATCATGAACCCTTCATAGTATTCATACTCTGGTGTATTAGGATCTAAGTCACTCAAATCTAAATGCCACCCAGCCCCATGCATGGTATTAGGAACCATCACAGGCACAAGTCCACGTTCGCCGATGATTTTGCTATACAAAGGATCATTCCTATCAATGATAAACTGATGATCGATATATTCATTAATCCATTTCTTCAACCATTCCAAATGACGGAAGTCTGTTACCATACCAGTCTGATCTAAACGGCCATCTAAGCTCTTTAGATATACCTGCATCTTGCCTTCATGTCCATGTAGGTGACGGCAAGCACACTTCAAGTCTGCCGCATATTCACCATTCAGTTTCTGTGTCCAAACTCTGTGTCCATAACAAAATTCAAACGTTTTATCAATAATCCAACTCATATCAGTCCTTGTGATGTTGCCATAATGTATCAGAACCACCTAAATGGCCCCAATCACTGTCTACTGTCATTCTACTACTTATACCACCTCTGGGGCGATATTCAATTTCTATACGGATGCGATCTGGTTCATATACTTTCATTAGATCCTTATACATGACATCTAATGCTCGTTCATAGCTTAGTCTTGTATCTCTGTATTGAAAGATATACTGCTTGAGACTTTTTAATTCAATAGTCTTATCCTTGCCATAGAACCAAATAGTCACATCACCAAAGTCTGGTTGATTAGCACCACCTAAGAATGTAAATTCTGGTATGCTGATACGCTGTTCATAGCCTTTAGCGGCATTAGGTAATGATTTAAGTATTGAGCTGTCGATACTATCCCAAAGTTTCTTTTCCATTCTTTCCCTCAATGTAATGTTTGCTCCAGTCATACTGTGTTTCTTGATGACGTGTGTCTTGATAGTGCGTAGGACCGTTGTAATAATCTAAACCAAAGTAACGGCGGATATTCTTTTGATCAGCTTGACTACCACACATGTCAGCACAGCGACTACCGACCAAACGATAGAAGTGTTCAAGATTATCCGTTACGGGTAATCCTGCTTGTTCTGCTAAGGTTTCTAATTCTTTATTCATCTTCCCAATTACCAGGTTTGACTCCACCATTATGATAGGTCATATAATTGAATCCTGCTAAACAAGCGATTATTAAAACTGCTAATGCTAGATAATATCCCATACTTTAAAGTCCTTTCTTAAGTATATATTATATTTAGATTTTTGGTACAAGTCAACTATTTTTCTTTTGGTTTAAGATCCAACCCACCATCACATTCAAAGTTCTTATTACATCGATACAAGTGTCCGGTCTGTGTATTCATTACAACCACTTCACTGGTATTAGGATCAATATTAAAGGTATAAAGACTATTGTTGCGATATTCTGGTGCTATCGTTTGGTAACCTAATAGTAACGCTGTGATTGCTTCGAATACCATTATATGTTTTTAGCGGAATCCAAAATACTTTCCAATTTGGCCTGACGCTCTAATAAGTTAAAGAAAAGTGCCAAAGTATTAGCCGCATCCACGTCTGCACGATGTGCCTTGCCTTTGAAATGTAGTTTAAAGTATCCCATAGCTGATGCTAACCCTCCGCTCGGAGTTTTACCGCGTGTCAGCATCAAGTATGTGTACCAGGTCTTAACATCGATCCAACGACGGCCAAAATGCGGGAAATCCACATGGTTTTTGCTGAATTCTTGTAGTAATTCACCACTATCACCACCACCCCAAGTTACTGGGTTAACAAAGACCTTATGCTCCTTAATTAGTTCACCTAACTCACGGGCAACATATTCATGGCTATAAGCATTAGCTGATATATCAGCATCTGTAATACCTGTGAGATCGGTGATAAACTCGCTGATAGGCTCTTGTGGATTTATATACCACTTACGGACCACATAGTCCTCGAATCGTGTATTCTTATCGCCTACGGCTACACCAACCTGGATTATCCTGCCAGATGGTTGATTGAGCTCCAAGTCTAACGATAAAAACTTACCATCTGCGATCATGCTGGTTCTTTCTTGGGATACCCTGCTGATAACCATTCGCCAATGGCCTGTGCATTATCGCTTAGTTTAACAAGATCATATTTGCCACAGAACTTCAAGAACTGCGCACCTACCATTGGTTGATTCTTTGGCACTGTTGCGACTTTGATAGTATCCCAGATCTTTTCTTTGATATGATCTGGTTGTGCTGTTAAATCTACTAAGGTCACGTTACGTTGATAATCATCTAAGACTTTATGTTCGACACCATTGTGATCAACCCAACGCTGTAGCATTAGATTGTTCCAGTTATAACCTTTTTTGTCTTTGTCACTAAAGGCTTCTTCTAAGCCAACTTTGTTTTTACTGCCTTTGGTGCGCACGCCTGGGTAAGCACTAAAAATATTATCAGTAGGGTCACCACGCATACACTTTTCAAAAAGTATAAACTTTGGATCTGGTATCTTCTTAGGTTCTTTGGTTTTCTTATCTATGACTGGTTTACCTTTTTTATCAAAGATACCTTGTATAGTATGGAGTTCATCCGTAATACCATTGTATTGATTTACATTGTCTGCAAGTAGTTGATGGAAATCAGTATCGCTAGACACAATAGTATGATGGTCGTTTGGATGAGATTGAATAAAGCCGCCAATAAGATCGTCTGCTTCAAGCTCAGGGTGGTGCAGAACTGTGCAATTTGTCTTATCCGCGATAAAAGTTTTGAGTGCATCAAATGTCTCCCAGAATAATCGATCTTCTTCTTGTTCACTTTCTGTTAATGCCGCACGTGCTACTGCACGATTAGCCTTGTAAGGAGTGTAAAAGTCCTTGCGCCAACTGCGACCTTCAAGACAAAAGATAACATGATCGGCCTTCTGATCACGCCAGCTTTTATTTACTGAAGCAAGGGTTACATGGATAGCGAAACCCAGCTTATCCCAAGTGTCTGCTTGGCGATGGGCTGAATGTCTTGCACGGAAGAATGTGTTTGCTGTGTCTACAAGTAAATATCTCATGTAAACATTATACTACCAAATTTGGTAAAGGTCAACTGATTTCTACCCTACCATTACCGAGATCTTTGCGATTGCTTGGACGGTTAGTAGGATCAGCCATTTCCTGTTGATAGGTTTCTAAAACTATGTTACGACAAACGCTTTGGAACCAATTGTCTACGATATCAGCATCTGTCTTGCCTTGGTATCCTGCACGAATCAATGTAGCTACAAATTTATCATTCCAATCCAATTCAAATGCACCCATACCTGGATCATTTGGATCGAGCTCCATGTTTAAAACTTTCACCCACGGTTCACCTTTTTTTGTTGCTTTGGCTTTTTCTGGATCCTCTGCAGGCTTTTTGGCTTTGGGCTTTTTAGGCTTTGGTGCTGGGGGGTCAACGGGCTTTTTACTATCGAGCTTAGGTTTCTTAACATTAGCACGAGTTTTGCCTTCTGTGACTTTACCTGCTGGTTCTTGTGCTACTTCATTTAATACTGTTTTTAGTTTATCGAATATGCCCATAATTATTCCTTGAATAAATCTACAGATTCCCAAGGTAAATTTGCTTTACCAAAGTGTCCATAGTTGACAGTTTCGCTGTATATAGGACGGAACAAGTCAAACTTATTTATGATACCCTGTGGTGTTAGATCAACATTTCTGCGAATCCAATCAGTTGTGATCCTATCGTAGTCTACACCTCGATCAGTTTTTACCCAAACACTGGTTGGTTCTTTAACCCCAATAGCATAGCTTAGTTGAACTGTGGCTTTATGTGCGCCTTGTGTGGCCACGATATTCTTAGCTAGATACCTAGCCATATAAGCAGCACTACGATCAACTTTAGTAGGATCTTTGCCACTAAAAGCACCACCACCATGAGGGCTATAGCCGCCATAAGTATCAACAATAATTTTACGACCAGTAAGCCCAGTATCACCATCGGGACCACCAATAACAAAACGACCAGTAGGATTGATAAGATACTCAGTATCGTCATCTAATAGTTCTCCAGGTAAAATGCCTTTGATAATATTTTTAACTGCTTCACGAACATCTTCAATGGCATATTCTGCTGAATGCTGTGTTGAACAAACTATCTTAGCGATACGTTTTACTGACCCGTTATCGTGATATTCCATTGTCACTTGTGATTTAGCATCTGGACCTAACCACGTTACAGGACTGATACCTGTTACTCCTTTACGTATTTCTGCAAGATGCTTAACAATTTTATGGCTATAATATATGGCACTGGGCATCAGATCTGGGGTTTCATTAATAGCATACCCAAACATCAGACCTTGATCACCGGCACCAAAAGAGTCTGTGCCTAAGGCGATGTCAGCAGATTGACCATGCATATAGTTTTTAATATCCACGGTGGACCAATTGAATCCATCTTGCTCGTAGCCTATGTCACGTATGACGCGGCGAACAGCATTTTCGACTTCCAAATGGTTATAGATACCTTTGTATTCACCGGCTATGATCACTTGATTAGTTGTTACTAATGTTTCGCAAGCACAACGGTAAGCAGGATTCTGCTCACGCATCATAAGATCTAATACAGCATCGCTGATAGCGTCTGCTACTTTATCTGGATGCCCTTCACTAACACTTTCACTTGTAAATAGATAACTCAATTATTTCCCCCAACTGTTACCCCAAAGATCAACATGTAATCTTGGGCTGTAATAATAACCACGACGCATAGCTTCATCTGCTACATTGAATTTGTTGCCATCGTAGACCTTGACCACACCACCTACTGGCATGATATAAACAACACCTTTGAATTTGGCTTTACGATACTCTGCTACGGCTTGATCCACTTCATCAAAGTCTCCAGGCTTCTCGACTACAAATTTAAGATAAGTTGTTCCAACCTTTTCATAACTCTTGACAATGTCAGGTTTGACAGCATCAGTCCATGCCTCGCCTGATGCACTTAGTTTAGCACTAACGCTAAATGTAACTTCTCGGCTACCACGATTCCACAATTTTAAATATTTGACAAAGTCCTCATGTAGTTCTTGGGTGCCATTGGTTTCAAATGTTAAGTTTAATAAATTAAACATATCTTCATGATCTAACAGTTCTGGATAGCTACGTTGCCAACCCAATAACGGTTCACCACCAGTGATTACCAAATGAGTGTCATTACCATTGGGCATGATCCAACTGTTACTTGGAACGAGATCTATCATACGCTTAACCACAGCATCGATTGTTAATAGTGGACTAAAGTTCTTAAATCTTGGATCCCATGATGCATAACTGTCACAGCCCGTATTAACTAAAGGCAATTCTTCATAGATACGATATTTTGCTGGATCGATGAACTCACGTTCTGTGCTCATCTGTGTGCGATCTGGCATACCAAACCCACCGCAGGTAAAGTTACAGCCAAATGTTCTTAAAAAGACTGAAGGCACACCAATAAAGCGTCCTTCACCTTGTGCTGAATAGAATATTTCACTGACTTTTAATTTACTCATTGATATGCTCTGTTATATTGGTTTTCAAGATATGTTGTTGTTTCATAAGCATCCATATATTGTAACATACTTGTTGATGTTGTGTCAATCTTAACGTTCCCATGGGTAGACGATCCAAACGTCTCGTTCTGCTTTGTTGATTGTTTTTGCACAGTAATTGACCTTTCTACTAAACTTGCTACTTAAATTATCGATCAACACAGCGAATCGGACATTATTACCCCAAACATCAGCCCACGCTGTATCATTGGGCAAACAACTGCTTTGCCAATCTTCGATGATCCAATCTAATGTAGCACCTGTGTCATTAATATCATCTACTACAAGGATATTTTTACGCAGTGCAGGATCGTTTGTGGGATCACCCTCCGGACGAGGCACGGCAGTAGCACTCACGTATCCAAAGGCATCTTCTGCCATCCAGCAGTTGCTTTCTGTATCACCACCATCACGTAGGCTGACTTTTAGTGCGTGCATTGGAATATCTAAGCTATTGCTCATCATTACAGCAGGAACAAGCCCGCCTCTGGTCAATCCTACGATATAATCTGGGCGCCACCCATCTTTATACATTTGGAATGATATAGTGTTTACCCAATCTCTGATAGTTACCCAATCATAATACTTTTTCTCAACCATAGTGTGCCTCTTTCATTTTGTCTACTTCTTGCATGTTGTGTTTAATAACCAAGTGATCCCATTTTAATAATAACATCAGTGCCGCACCAGCATCCTCACCCTTAAACCTAATCAGATATTCATCCTGCCCAGCCATTTTATGACTTAGGCGGCCCTGCTTATACCGCAAAACAGGAGTGATAATTTCTTTGCCCTTGGCTGTATAGTATGATGTATAGCTAACTGATCCTTCTATCTCCTGCCACCACGCTAAAAAATCATCGGGCATAGTGTTAACGACCACAGTGACTTCATAGTTGATAGTGCATCCAGGAGGTAATGCGATCAACGCATGAGCTCCAAGGTCATGATCTTGGCAATACTGTCTGTCTTATTCTCATCATCATCGTGTATGATGTGCATGTTGGTATTCCACTCTTGGCGTGTCTTGTCCCATCGTGTTACTTCTAAGATCACACCACCACTGGCATTATAGATGCGGAAGTTAGTTTCTGGGTTACGATCAAAGAATGTGGGGGCTTCTCTGGGTCCAACTTTGACATTGTCTCGACAGGGAACTGCTTCACCCCAATCATCAAAACGTTCTACACCTAACCACTCACAGATCTTACGTTTTAACCAATTCATCAGTTATCCTTTATAAGCACGCACACTGGCGATCTTATCACCTTCAAATGTGATTATATCAACTACTAAAAGTTTATCTGTGCCATTTATCAAGACTTCAATCTCTGCGGCTACAGTGTTACCGTCTTCATATAACGACAGTGGAATAACGGTGATAGTATCCACACTATCAAAAATAGTTTTGTTGGCAACTAACACATCAGCTTTGCCTGTAGCTGACCCAGTCCAATCACGTAGTGAGGGATTAGCTGTAAATAACTCAGCAAGACCATCAATGTCTTTACGGCTAAATGTTTCAAAATAGTTGATAGCTAATTGTTTACTCATCTTGGTGCAAACTCCTGTTGTAATTTAATATTGTCAAAGAACTCTTTTTTAGTATTGCCGTCATCTTTAAAAGCACCTTTAAGCACAGTAGTCTGTGTAAGACTTGAATGTGCCATAATACCACGGTTTTCACAGCAACCATGTGTGGCCTGTATGTAAACTGCTACGTTCTCACTGCCAGTTGCCTTCATTATTTCTCGGGCGATGTCGTTAGCAAGTTCTTCTTGTAGTGTGCCACGACGAGCACACCATTGAGCAATACGAGTATACTTACTAAGCCCAATAAGTTTTTGTGCGGCGATAATCCCAATATAGGCAACACCAGCGACAGGCTGATGATGGTGACTACACATACTGCGAAGCTCACTTCTAACCACGAGCATACCTTCATAACGGTCCTCCGAATCATTTGGAAAAGCTGTTGCATCTGGTGCTGGATCATAGCGTCCTGCCATGATCTCATATAGATACATTTTAGCCAACCGACGTGCTGTGCCTTGGCTATTTGGATCTGTGTAGCGATCGATAAGTAGACTATCTAACACACCTTCAAATTTCTCAGTTAATTCATCTACTAATTCAGCACGTTCACTATCCAATATAAAGTCTGAGATATTATCTCCAGCCCAATATCTGGTATTACTTGCTTTGATGCGTTCGAGAATCCGTTCGCTGATTGTTTTATCACTCATTTACGTCTCCGATGTTAAGGCAGAGGATTGCCATATTGTTATAGTATATAGGTTATTTAGGCGGTTGTCAAACTTATTTGATAATAATGATGTCACGTAGGTCTGGATATTCTTTGTATTTAGGTTCTTGATCTATATTTGGTAATAATTCTAACCCACGTATAGCTTCTTCTGGTGTGGGTTTATAGTGATAACCTACTCGGAATATCTTCTGCTGTTCCCACGGGCTAACAGATAAATCACGTCCGTCGTATCGCATGTGGCTTAATATATCATATATTTCTACATCATCTGTAAGTATAGCACCACCACGTCCTATGCTCAGGGGTTTGTCGAACCCAAAACTTAGGCACTGTATCATTCCTGGACGATACATGTTTTTACGTAATAACCGAGCACTGTCCCATATACGTGTATGTCCAAGTTGATATTCACCTATCCATTCCCAATCTTGATAATCATATTCAATATCCAACTTACACAAGGTCATTGGTATGCTAAGATAGGTGTGCGCAGGAATACTGCATTGTTTTACCTGATCAAAACGTAGGCAAAGTTCAACTGCATGAGTGCAACAATCGGTCATGACCACATACGGTGCACCAGTAAATTCAGCTAATGCAGATTCAAACTCACGTATTTTACTGAACATTGGCCAGAAGATTAGTTGCTGAAAAATAATACTTGGTTAGACTGGATGCCTGTTGCGGAATAAATTTAGCATATTCAGCATAGTTAGTCATGTAGTCTACGATCTTAGCCACTAATTGATCTTTGTGCTGTAGGTAGCTGTCAAATGATTCTGTCCATTCTTCTGGATAGCGCCATATGTCGGCATACATTTCGACGTAGCTCAGGCGATCCGGTACCATCGGAATCGCATTGACTAAACTACCTTCATAGCAACTAATGCCTAAAGTTTCTTGTAGGTTAGCACTAAACACGATCTTAGATGACCCTAAGAGTCCATGATATTGTAGTTTGTTTAAAGGCTGGTCTTGACAGACTATCCATTCATATTGAGGTAATGTCGCGGCCAGATCACGGAATATCTCAACTTGCTTTTCTGGAGCGATGCGATGTGGGAACAAGATAAGATCACGCTTGGGGATCTGTTTGAAAAATTCTAAAGTTTCTGGCATATACTCCATAGGCCACCCTGTGCGTGTGACATGATTGGGTTTGATCTGATCATAGCCGGTGTCTAAGCCTAATAGATTTTTTTCAAATATATCTATGTGGAATTCTGTAGCAAAGTAGTTATGATCAATAGCATAGAAGAATGATTTCTCAGCATGTCTGACCCAGGGCGCATCACCAATCAGTCTGCCTAAGAAGTCCTGTGGATCATAACTACCAGCGTGCCATAAGGCATGTATCACAACAGGAATGCCAAGCAACTCAGACATATACTTAAGATTGATAATTCCAGGGTGCCAAGCATCTGTAAAAATGAAATGATCTCCGGCTTTAACCCCTCCTTCAGTAAAGAGTCTGCCCATTCGTTCGACTTGTGCCGCTTTATAAACGTTCGTGCCGCCAAAGTTAAGAAAAGCCCCAGGAGTTGTAGCCGCTGGAATATCGTTTGGTCCTGAAATAATGTAAACTTCATGCCCTGCCTTTCCTAAGAGATCAGGCACATGAGTTTTCCACTGCGCCGTATAACGGGTTTCTACAGCTTCTAGATCAACTAAAAATACTCGAGCCATTATTGTCCTCTGGCGTTGTTATTACGAACAACACCGTTACGGGCCTGCCATTGTTGGCGTTTCTTGCGGCGTTCTTGCCACTCGCGATACTCTGGTGATCTATATAAATCAGCAGGATCATACTTGATCATACGGAAACGACAGTAGTTTAACCATGCGTCTAAGTCGTTGTAGATTTTTGTTACTTCTGGCGTCATGCGAAGATATTTTTTAAGCCAGACTGGTTGATTTGACACGATAAATCTCCTTTAGTAATATGTCAAGTTAAATTTTAAAAACACAGAATTTTTTATCATCTATGATTTTTCTCAGTGTATTGTTTGGTAGGCCTGTAATTACCAACATTGGTCTCGAATGACTACTGGCATTACAGGTAAAGTGTTTAGTTTTTTCAAAGTCACTATAGATAATAGTTCCAGCCTCCCAGTGTTGATAAAAAGAATTTTTAAATGCAAATAGTTGCCCAAATTCCCATGGAGCCAACATGATCGTTACTTTCACTCCTTGGCTTTGGAGTTCCAATGGCAATCCTGTAAAATTAGGATCATCTGCATGCTGCGGTATGACACAACCTGGACGTTGCGTATGTATGTAACTGGTATATCCCTTTTCAAATCCTAAAATGTCGGCCATTTTAGAAATCTTAGGTAGCACTGATGTAAGACTATCATCTAACATTAGCTCATATACATAATCTGAAAATTCTGTTCTTTCACACATTAATCTTTTGTGCGACATAGATAATGCGGTATAAATCTCACCATCCCAATCACCTTCAAATTTACCAATAGTAATAAATGAATCGTTATCTTCTTGGGTGTGTATGTATTCGAGATCAGCAGTATGAACCTCGTTACCGAAGTATTCACTGCCACAAAGAATCATTTTATTTTGATCTAACATATTTACAATGTAATCGATTGCAAGGGACGGGTATGATTGTACTCAACATAACATCCATTTTCACCATCTTCACTTACTTCAATCCAAACATCACGATTGGGATACTTTTCGGCTATCTGCAGATATAGATCATCTGCTATCATTTCACAGCTCTTATAGTTTAATTCTAATACACCACTGTAGAGACCTTCACACCATCGTTTAAACTGTATAAATTCGAGTTCTCTATCATCATGATATACATCAATACTTATCCTAAAATGGAACATGTGACGATGCGGATGTGCTAAGAATGCTACATCTGCTAGTTTAGGATCTTGCGCCGCAGCAGGAAAACAATGGATACCTTCACGTTGGAAAGTGACCCAAACTTTCTTTTGGCTGGCTTTTTTAATACGTTCTATACGTTCACGTTGTTCTAATATCATTTGATAATCTCATCTTGGCTATACTGATCCCAGTCAGTGAAGCTCTCAGTTGTTGTTAAATTACGTAGCTGATGGCACCAAACACCTGGATTAGTCGCATCAAAACCCTTGTCGTCTATCTTAAGTGTAGCATTATATCCCAACTGTGTCAAGTAGGGGATCTTTACTGATATTTGGGGGATAAAACGTCGATATTCTACTAATGGACTTTCTAACAGCCCTTCTATACAGTAGGCATCTAAATCCAATGTGCACCAAAATTTTGCTTCAAGACATTCTTTGATCATGAATTCCCACTGTTTCCATATACGTGCATCATCACACTCGATTTTTGGAAAGCTCTGATTAGCACCAAAATAGATGTGAGTGCATTGATTATCTTTGGCCAATTGAATAATCTCTTCTGGCCGTTGCACTCCTACCACAAATAGTGTGCGCATATTGAATGCTGGAGTTTTTTCGATCTCCCAGCCTATAAAATAAGTTACTTGATCCTGTTCACCAACTTGGTAATCACGTTTCATTTATTAATCCTTGATGATTTTATAAAATTCTGGAAAAGTCATTGCAAAATTTTCTTCTCTTATAGTATCTAATGCGCCAGTTATTTCTAAAAATTTATACCATTCTTCATGGTCGGCAGGTTGTTTTATAGTATTAATCAGTTCATCAAAATTACCAGCATTACTGAGTTTTTCAATTACTTTTGATTTAACATATTCGGGCATATTTTTAACAAACAGATATGCCGGGTCAATTAGTAAATTCCAAAACGGTGGAAGTAACTCTAATTCTTCTACTACCGCTCGTCTTAGTTCAGGCAAGTAGTAAACATTTAGTATGTCGACAGTGCTGATACTGTCAATCCAATATTCTGTTCCGTGCCCGTTAAAATAATGTTGCCATTTTTTCACATTTTCAATAACTGTGCTATATTCCAATCCGTGTCGTATATAATTAAAATGTTCCGCTACTCCGTCGATTGATACTCCGATTTCTACTCGCGCAAATTCTTTAATCGATGGCACTTTTTCAACTATGTTAACACTACCGTTCGTATTAATATATAGGGTAATATTTTTAGCTAATCCCTTTGCAATCAATTGATTGAGTAACCAAATAACCTTTTTATTGTATAATGGTTCACCACCAAATAATTCCAATCGTTTAAGTCCAATTGATAAATGTAGGATTTCAGCTAATTGTTCATCTGACCAATTTATTTCACTATTATGGATATTATAATATGTTTTTCCAGTTAAGTCAACCAATTTGGTCGTATCTTCAGCCCACCGACTGCTGTCCCCAGGATGGCAAGTTCGGCATTTGGCATTACAAACATTACCATTTTTAATAGTAAGAATAGTAGGAAACCCTAACTCACCTTCACTAATATTATATTCGATCTGGTCTACGACCTCCTTAGATATTTCCTTAAAAAAATCAGTGGTTTGTGTTTCATGATCCCAAAAACGTTTACGTAGACTACGTTTGCCGTTACGTTCCTCATGCCAACATCTTTCACATATTTCAGGTTGCTCATCGTTAATAAACTGCATACGTAGATTATCAAGCTCAGCAGACGCCCATTGGTGAGAGAAAATAAGAGGTTTTACAGCTTTCCACTGTGTTCCACCGAGATAAGGACAAGGTCCGAATGATCCGGATGGGTGTGTGGTTAATTGCACGAACGGTGCAACACAAAAGTTTTTTGGTAAAGCCATTATAGTTTTTTTAATTTCTCTTCAACTTCTACAATTTCTCTTTTAATGGCGGCTTTTTCAAATTTCATTTTTTGCATACCTTTGTCGGTCAAATAATGACTATATCCTTCTGCGATACGTTTATCTAAATCTCTATGTCGTTCTCTAAGAATTTCTAAATAGCTCTGTAACTCAGATTCATTACCATTTTTTAGATTATGATAAAAAATTTGTTTGCCCATAGACATATCATTCTCCTCCATATAATTCTTTAAATATTAACTTATGATTTTGTTTTGTTAATTTATCAAAGTTATCATAATAATCTAATTTAGTTATATCAGCTGATGAGTGTAATGATTCAATATTAGCCAGGATTTTATCTCTAAGTGTTTGACTACGCCTTGTTAGGGCAAAATTAGTCAGCTGATCAGTATATTTTTTAATCACATATTTACTAACTGAATTAAAGTTTGGCAGCTTATCACCGTGTTGGTGAACTATAAAAACATTTTCCTCTGGAATAAATTGAGTCAATAAATCAATGGCTTGATCTATAACTGTCATGCTAAGAGGAAAAAAAACCATATTAGTTTGAACTGTTGGAAAATCTTTTGTCACCTGTTTAAAATTAGAAAAGAATTCATCCCAATTGGCTCCAAATCTTATGTATTCATATTTTTCTCTAACAGCTTCAACGCTAACAACCACAGTGACGTTAGAGAATTTTTTTAATAATTCATAGTTTGGAGTATTTAATTTTGTTAAGTTTGTGGTAATTTGTATCCGACAGTTGGGATTTGTTTCTAATAGATTAGATAGTAAAGAATGATTTTCTTTGATCAAAAGAGGTTCGCCTCCAGCTAACATTAATACTTTTAAATTCTTAAGCATGTCTTTAGTGATATCTGGAAAAATTTTAAATTTTTGTTTATTACCTAAAAGATCATCCCATTTGCTGCTATAGCCGGAACCACAATATACGCAAGATAAATTACAGTAGTTACTCCATCTCACATCTAATAGTTCAAGTTTGAAATCATCAGTACGGTATACATTATTATAAAAATCATCAGGGCCATAAGTAGATCGCATACTGGGTTGATAAGCATCAGTTGCTTCGACTTTCCAACAATTATCACAGTTACTATGCTGTAGATCTTCAACAAATGCCTGCCTAATTTCAATAAACTTTTTGTTAGTAGGAATAGAATTTAAATCTGTTGTTGTGATATAATCTTTACTAATACAACAAATTTTAGTCTGATTCGTTTGTTCCAAGCATAAACTGGACCACGGCGCAGAACAAAAATTTTTTCTATTGTTCACTATTTTCTAATGCATCTAAGTTAGATTCGTCAAACCCACTGTCATCTATGTGATGTTCTTCTGATTCTTCGCTTTCAAATAAATTATTAAACATGGTTGAAGCATTTACGGTTTTCTTACCTGTAGCACCGCGTGTGCCAATGATGCTCATCCAGAACTTGTTATAGTCTTCAATCACTGCCAATGCTTCACCTTTGTTACTGGTAGCGAATATGGCTTCTACTACATGTTTAAAATAAGTGCGATCAAATGTTTCCTGCACTAACATACGAGGTGTAACGCCTTGATCATATTGTCGGTTAGCTTCCTGCACTGCTGAGATATGGCTCCATACATTGTGCCCCATCTGGATAGCATAGCTGAAACTATCCCACGATGTCTTACCTTCTTTGCCTATCTTATTTAGGTCGCCGGGTTTATAGATACAGATATCTTTGACAGTGCAACGAGCACTAACTGGACTATCAGTAAAGTTTTCAAATATCTTATCCTGTAGAACAGCATCGCGGAAGCGGCGTTGGTCTGTGGCATATTTCTTGTCGTCAACACTGGGCACCATACGATATACCCATTTCTCACGATCAGTGATTTCAGTCTGTATGTAGATCTGCCCGTTAGCTGACGCTAAGAATGGACTAGCACAGTCAAAACTAATAGTAAAGTTTTCGTTGTGATACTTACGCACCGCACGTTGGATGTCTGTTAATAAACAAGCCCATTCAAGTTTGCTGGTGCCCAAGAAGTGCATCCAATCATGCCGTCCTTTTTCTAATAGACCATCGTGACGTAGTTCAACCAGACGGCGCAGAACTAAATGAACATCACACATATTCTGTCCGCCCATGGCCCAACCTTCAAATGGTTGCGCATATTGACGTGGATCACAGTATTTCTTCATGCGATCATACCAATCATCTGCGTCTGCGTGATTCTCACCCTGCAATACATTTAGGAACTTACATGCACCAGTCCTGTTCTTCATAAAATAATCATTGTTGATGTAAGTGCCCTGCACTGCTTCAATATAACTGGTAATGCCTGTGGCCTTGCGACCTGCTGGCGAACGGGCTACCCAGGCTGGAATATCAAGGATCATGCCGCGATCCATGTAAGCATCCATCCACGACAATACCAATTCACGTTTCTTCTGTGCTTTAGGACAGTTGGGATCTTTCCAATCACCTTCCCAAACACCCTTACCAATCTGGAATCCACCACTATCACCTAAGATGAAACTGCGTGAACGATCTCTATTACGCACCATATCTTCTTTGGGACTATGTTTGTTTACATCAAGTTCTGCGTGTCCTGCTGAATACAAGGCCCATTGATATGGAAAGTATGCTGCATCTGGATTGAGCCAGTTAAGCCCTTCGATACCAGAGTCAAAGTCTGCAGGTATACGTTGGGGATCAACATAGTTTGGGTCATGCCTTTGCTTACCTACGTAAGTAGCATAGAAACCACTTAGTGCTGGTAGAAAAACAGCATAATCTTTTTGTTTTTGGGTTAGGTTATCACGATTCATAAAATTTTACGCTACCAATTAATTTATAGTCTTCTTCGAAATGTTGCTGTAATTTTAACACAAGTTCTGGGTTTTGTTCAAGTAAGTTAACATAGTATTCTTTGGTTGTTCGCCGACTATCTTCATTACTGCTGTTATATTGTATTGCTATATCAACATTGGTTCTATAAGGCCGATTATAAATCCAATTGTTTAAGTTTGCCTTAAGGTTATCACCTACTAACATAAATGTAGCATTGTTAAGGTCTACTCCTTGCAAAAAATATGTCTGTAGGTCCGTGTGATCGTCGAAAGTTATCTTTTCAAATATTTCATCTACAGAAAGATCTTGTTTGCTGTTAAATAGATACTGTGTGATACCGCTACACCAACGTTCAATAGGATCACGTAACATGATCAGATTTTCGTTGCTGTTTATTAAGGTTTCACTATGTCGCCAAAAACCGCCTGATCCTATCAGCACACCTTTGACAAAACTACTGGCATTCTTAGGAATATGTATGTAGCTGATATTATTAATATCGTCTACCCAACATTCACCTAACCTATGTCCAAGGTGCGCCCAACGGCCTAATTCCATTACTTGCTCTGTGCTGGTAAGATATAGTTGTAAGTTGCAAGACCTGAATTAACAGTGATCTGTGCCGCACCTTCATCGCTGATGCTGAACTTCTTATCACCTGGTAAGTCTAAAATGCTGATAACTGCTTTAACTGGCCAACTCCAACCTTTAGTTAGTGAACCTGTAACACCTGCTTGGAATACGAAATTACCTGCATGGCTTGAATGATCACCAAATGATAGCTCTAAGTTACCATTGTTAGTTTTAGCAGTAAAGTTGTTTTCTTCACTATTAGCTGACGCTTGGAATTTGAGTCTTTGAATATTGGCCACAGTTGGTTCAAATTCTACGTTCCAAGTTACTGGACGCATCTTTACAGTTTTTAGTTTGTCATTAACAATCTCTTGGCTCATAAAACGATAGTCGTTTTTAAAGTCGCCTGCGGCATTTTCAAAATGCAATCCTACAGGAACTTGAGCTCCGTTTCGATCTTGTTTGGTTAATGTGATCTTAGCGTTTTCTTTGTATTCTGGAATACCTAAGATAGTGCTTAGTTTACCTAAGTTTGGCATACCGAATATACCAACAAATTCTGCAACTGGGCCATTAAGTTTGGCCTGCACAATAACTGATCGATCTTCAGCTAATGCTTCGATGGTTGTTTCTTCTGCTGTGCCTGATACTTTAACTAAGTCAATAATGCCTAAGCCATAAGTGTTTTTAACGATGTCTAATAGATGGTCTCTCATGTGTTTCTCCTTTGATAATATAGTGTATATGATTTATTTAGATCGTGCAAGAGGTTTGATAAATTTATTTGGTTAATATTTTCCCCCTTGCTTGAGATCGTTTTGTTGTTAGTAATTCTCCTGGTTTTTTGATTTCAATCCAGCTGATGTGTTTCACATCGGGGTCAGAGTTAATCATATCATAACTTGTAGGCTCTACATATCCGATTTTATTACAAATTTCCAAGATTTTCCTATTAGAAATAAAACTCATGCCCCCAGATTCTGTTAGCTTACAGCAATCAAATATGTCACCGTTATTATAACTAAACATTAGCGTTCCGCCCGGACGTAATAACTTTAATAGATTTTCTAAATATTTTTCTACTGATCCTATTCCAACATAATTAAAAAAAGACCAACACAAGATAAATCCAAATTGATTTTGTGGTAAGACCAGCAGGTCGTGCCCCGATAATACATATTTCCTTATGCGATTATTATATACTGTGTTGAATTGTGAGGTAACATCAGAGATGTAATCCATATCATAATCACAGATATACAATGGATCATTGGCAATTAGTTCTGAAGTAAATTTTTTTGCGTCTGATCTACAACCAAGTTGCAGTGCAGGAAAATACCAGTTCGAATACTTGTGGATATTGGCCCGGATCGCTATCTCCAGTTCTTGATCTAATGTGAATTCAGTTTTAAAATAGTATTTAAATGGTTCATCATCTGGTTTAGTTAGTAACTGTGCAGCCAGTTGATCAATCGCTTCGTTTATGTCATCAATGATATCTGGAGCTTGTTTTTTAATCGTGTTTAATTGATCACGCAAAGAACTAAATCCTGCAATGATGTTTTCTATTTTAGTATGTGCAGAAAATTTATCAACATCAGCATTTTCTTGAAGAATTGAGTCCATTAAATTGATGCTTATGTCAAGGCCCGGATCTTGTTCTAACAGCGCAATTCGATGTTTAACATCATCTCTAAATTTTATTAACTGGCTTACTAACACGATTATTCAAACGTAAATAGATTATCAAATGTTGTGGCAATCTGTGTGTTTTCTGCGATTCGCCAATCCAACACACCTAATAGGTTTTCTACCTTTTGGTCTACGATAGTGGTCTCCATCTCAGCATCATCAAAAGGCAATTCTTTAAACCATTGTGGAATATGTGTTTCATCTGTAGGATAGCCTACTGAACTATAGCCCAGAGGATTGTCTTTGAGCTTGCATACGATAGTTTTCATACCATCTACGATATTCATGCTATATTGATCACCCATCATACGTTTTAAGTTGTTCCAATTCATTGCCGCACGCACATGCCCGGGCATGTTGGCTTTACCTAAGCGTTCTTCTTCTTTAGTGTATTTGGTCAAGTTGTTTACACGTTTAGGTGTGCCTTTTTCCCAAGCGGGACGATCAGTGAATGCCAACTTAAATTCACGAACTTTTTCAATAATTGCTTCACGCTCTGCACCTGTTAAGACATCGAGTAGAATATCGCTTAGGAAGTCTTGGATGACCTTTGGGGTGTCTGAACGTTTTAAGTCTAAGCCCATGGCTTTTACTTTACCTGGGTGACCCACTGAATCTAATCGCTTGCCTTCTAAATCATAGATCAATACAGCATACCGTTTCTTCTTGATAAACAGGCCTTTGAGTGCTACAAGTTCACGTCCACCTTTGATCAGCTCGCCTTGTCGACGTGGAGTATGGAAAGCACGCTCACAGAATGCAGGGAAACTTTCGTTGACCTGATCTGCGATATTATCATAAAGGGCCACAGCCATATCTTTATTCCACTCCATCTTACCAGCTTCTACATCTGCACGGATAGCAGGCCAAACACTGAAATAACATGAGTCTGTATCACCATAGATTATCGCTTCACCTACGTGATCATACTTGCCCATGATACATTCATTGATATAAGCATCCATATGGCGTGCGATCACACGTCCAGTTAATGTAGTTGATTGTCCGATACGCTTATCAAAAAAGCGACAACCTGGATTAAGGATAGCACCATACAAGCTGTTCAAGTTAATCTTCTTGACCAACTGACGCTTGTCCCAGAACGCTTTGTCTTCGTCTGTAGTGGCATCTTTTTTCTTGGCTTGCATTTCTTTACGTTCAGCATACCAACGCTCTAATAGTCCCGGCACCACACCTTTGCGTTCATTGTTAAAGATAGTACCGTTAGCACTCAAGATCCAAGGCTTGTTGCTGTCAAATATCAATCGCCAACAGTCTGCGGCACTGATTACATCACTGGTACCATTTTCCCAATCGATGGTAATTTCTGTGCCCGCTTCCATATTCATCACGGCGGTATATTCTAAGCTACCAAAGATATTTTCCCACGCATCAGCAAAACTACTACCTGCTGTCATTTTCTCTTTGATATAGTGCTCAGTCATCACAGGACGCAGTTGTCCTACGATAGTTTCTGGACCCATGTTCAGCGCACGAATCGCTGAGGGATATAGTGAGTTGATATCGATAGCACCTACATAGTCATGCATGCCCTGTTTAGGATATGCCACATACGCACCTGCGGCCTGTGTGTCAAACTGTTCATCACGATTGCGATTTGGCACAACCATACCTAATTGATGTGCTTCATTGATGATAGCCTGCTCGGTAACAGCCACAGCACCCATGGTCGTCTGTAGTAGCACAGTGTTGTCATGCGCCAACTCATTCGCCAGATCTAAAAAGCGCAGTTTCTTGTCTAACTTAGCTACCAGCATAGCATCTTGGCGATTGTAGTCAATAAACTTAGGGAAATCTTGATTGTATAACTGATCTAAAGTACCTTCATACTGTGTTTTACGTTCATCTAATTCATACTCAGCGATAGCATCTAAGCTGTAACTATGACGTTCTTCGTATGTGTATTTGCGATACAGTTGCATGTAGTCTAAATGGACTCGACCAATTAAGTCAAAGGTCATATTAGCCGCACCAAAGCGTTCGAACTCACGCTGTTTAGGGAATTGCCCCCATAAGCAGAATCTGCGTGTGTCATCTTTGCTGAGCACACGATTGGTACGCTGTATCATGTAAGGAATATCGAAACCTTCTGAGTTCCAACCACTTAATATATCTGCATCATCAATCAAATCCAAGAATGTTTTGAGCAGATCCTCTTCGCGTTCCATTAGGAAACAGTTGTCATACTGCCGACATATCTCTTCAGCGGTTTCCCAACTCATGCTCTTAGGTGGCACCACCATTGTTACCAGTTTGTCTAACCAATCAAGATAAACCGATACCGCAGTTATGGGATTAAATGGATCTTCTGGTTTTGAGAATCCTCTGACTGGATCAAAGTCAACCTCAATGTCGAAAAATGCTGTTTGTAGTTTTGGTGCGGGTTTGCCCAGATAGTTTTCTTCTAAGCAACGGAACACGGGGTTGATGTCACTTTCCCATATACGCTTACCTGAATTTATTTTGAGTTCTTTGTGGAACTCTTTGCCTATCCTAGTGCTAAATCTATTAACAGGCGTATCGTAAATAGTGCGAAACTTACCGCGAGGATCATCATAGTAGAAAACATAATTAGCTGGAAATTCTTGATATTCTCTCTGGCCATTAACTCTCTCTACGATATAGATACGATCTTTTGTTCGATCGAACAGTGCGTCAATATAACTCATTTATTTTCCTTTTTGTGCGACTTCGAGCTCACACACACTCTGCATACCCAACATGGGCGTTTAACTATTATACAACAACCTTATCCAAGTGATCAAGTCGATTGTGAAAATCGTAATACTTGTAGCTAATAATCCAAAACTACCACGGCTCACGCTTGAATATATACTGATAGAGATGGCTATTAGAAATAAACTATAACATAACAATAATGGCACATTCGGCACTGTAAATGCAAATATCAAACCAATAGTTAAATTCAGTAACCAATTTATAGTTTCTAATATTAATCTAACGGGATGACTATGCCAATCATCTTTTATAAACTTTACAGTCTTGTGCCAATCGATCAAACTGTGCGACCAACTGTTTCTAAGATGTCTGTCAATACTTCGTGATCGGCATTGGTTTCTGTTAGTTTAGATTTTTGAGCAATCTTAATGGCTTTTTTAAGTATAGCTGGTTTGATTTCCAATTCTTCTGCTACAGCTTTGACTGTATCATTTAGGCCAGCAGTTAAATCTTCCACTTCTTGTAATACAGCGATACCTTCGTTAACCAATTGAGTTAATTTAGCTTTTTGCTCACCCGAAAACATTTTTGATGCCATTGTGGCTCTCCTTGATTGAAAAATTTATTATACTATAATTATATATGCTTGTCTACCACGAAGTCAATTTATTCTGCACTTACGCAAGATACGAGTAGCAGTTTGAAATTGATAAGCAAGGTCATCGAATAATCCTTCAGGCGGGCGTTCAGCATAAGCACGACTCATGTAGGCCATCTGACCCATATCACTATAGTAAACTTCTGTAGGCCAGCGATGCTTGCCCCATTCCATGCTGTTGATCAGTAGGCATTCGTCACCTACGTTTTTGAGTAATTCTTTTTTGGCCTGTGTTGGTAGAGTAGCACTGCTTAATAATTTAACGCCTACCGGAACTGTATTGACTTGTGGTTTATCGAGATAATGGGCGAATAGATGGACAACGTAAGCTTCTATTTCGTGTTCCAAATTTATTGTGAGCTCGCATTCGGCTCTGCGAACTAGATCATAGGATTCTCTAACGTAGACATCCCAATTGGTCATTTTAGCCTCTTGCGGCAATCTCTTGGGCCATTTGTAACCCGGTTATTGCATCTGGTGCTGTCACGGTAATTTCTTTACCATCAATTACAAATGTCATGCTCATCAGTTCCATTATTTGTTTCTCCCTGCTTTCATGTTAGCACACCAGTGTGCCATACGTGCTCGTTCACCCGAACTATTTTTTGCTATACTTCTTAATTTAGTCACGCTCTGCTTGCAATTTACACCTGAACGTTTAGCAAGTCCTTTACGGCCTGGTTTCTTACCATCTGCAAAGTTTTCAATGATATAAGTGTCTGGGATCTCACCATAGCGTTCAGTCCACATGTCGTGTAGCTCTTGACCAGTTAGGTCATAGGTATTGGCTATACGTGTCATGATCTTATCAATCTTAGCATAGACCTGTTTGTCTGATAGTTTGTTTAATTCTTTTTTACGATGGTCTAATGCGGCTTTAAGTTCTGGTACAGCACCCTTGGCGTTACAACGTTTGCCTTCTGTGATAGGACCACCTTCTATCCAGGCGTCACATGTTCGTTTGCTTGCGCACTTGAATTTAAGGAATTTACAATAACCTAAGTGTCCAGCATCGACTGAGTCCATAGCACTGCTTCCTGGTTCAGATCCTATGCCTTTAGCTATGCAGGCCTGCATTTCTTCAGATAGGTCAAATGCTCCACAGTTACCACAACGGTTCTGTTTAACTGATTCTATGTCACTGGTATTCCACTTGTCTGCTAGCTCAGACCAATATTCATCATTAGGTAGATTAGGATTAAGTGGACCATAGTGATATTCATCTATGGCTTTTTGGCGATTCTTTAGGTTTAAGTTGATATCCTGTGTTGCTGGTGGGCATCCTTCTTCTGCTTCTTGTACTTTAGAAGGCACTAATTTAATCCTACCATCTTTCAGCATAGGGTCAACATACTGTCTGCGAACTTCTGCTGGACTCATGCCCAACTGTTTGCTTAAAACATGTACCCTGAGATCTAACTCTTCACCAGTATATAATTTAGGTTTTTCTACTGCTTCACTTACGCTCGAGCTTTTGGTTTTACGACCGGCTTTGCGTGCTCGACGTCCAGCACAGTGTGCCTTTTGGCTAAATCCTTTGGGATTACTGCAATTTATACTTTTCTTATATTTCTTAGTCCATGTTTCTGGTAGCATCACTGGTTCAGCACTTAGATACTCGGGGTATTTGCTATCAAATTCACGCATCATGATGCCAGCTTGTTCGTGTGCTTGATTTTCTTCTGCTGATCCAGTTTGCCAACTGTCTGCATCCAGCTCACCACGCTCACCTTGTGCATAATGCACTAATTCGTGTGCTAACGTGCGGATGATATCTACTGGATTGCGATTGTCTACGACCACGCTGACCTGGCGACTTTCGTTTTCAAAGCGACCAAATGTAGGCACGTGTGTGTCGTGTAGGGCTTTAACCAATCGTATTTTTGGCACATGATCTAACTTTAGATGCTTGATGGCAATAGGTAGAAACCCACGTAAGGCTTGTATCAATACGGGTTCAGTGTTCTCAAATAGTTC